>Ga0247760_1000789_pt1 | contig 32747 bp, 37 predicted proteins | sample UWRJL171409R4_FD_179936 | JGI IMG/M metagenome (GOLD analysis project Ga0247760, IMG submission 179936) | Plant litter microbial communities from Arlington Agricultural Research Station in Wisconsin, United States - UWRJ-L171-409R-4 | ecosystem: Environmental > Terrestrial > Plant litter >... | reverse complement strand
ACGCCCTCTCCTGTCCGGTGCCGCGTTCCGAACAGCAGAAACAGACCGTTAGCGAGTGCTGACTGATGGGCCTATCCAAGAGATGCGACTGGCGCCAGCCGGCCGGCTGGGTTGTATAGTCGACTTGATACCCGATCATATCACGCTCTCGGTTGGTTTCGCCAGAAGCCACAAAATGCCCTTTGGGACCTCGGGCTTTAATTAGCTATATTATTATACATTTCGTCGGCTGGCCACTCGGTCCGCTGCTGACCGGTACCTTTTTCCCCCATCGGTCCACGGTTCGTGCCTCTGACGATCGTCATGTTCCCGCTGGAACGTCGCATCTCATCTCATACATACTGTCATCAGCAAGAGTTGAAGAAAATAGGGCTGAGCCTACCTACGCGTACCGCGCTGGTTGGCTGTGACGTTGGCAGGGTCATCTGATAACCAGATAGTAGCCGGCATGCGTACGACTGGCGCCCAAACACGCACCAAAGCTGGGAAGGAGGCTCATTATTAATGAAACAATAATAGCAAGTCAAAGCTATGCGGGGTTGTGTGAGCTCCCCGCAAACGGGAGATCTCGAAATAAAGACATTTCAGAATCTCCCCACGGGGAGGATTTCAAACGCCCTTTTTGCAATGATGCAGTTTTTCGGCCGACATACACCCGGAGACCGAACCGATGAACATCGGGCCTACGCTTTCTTTCCCTTCCCTCCAACCCTCCCACGCGGGTCCTCCTCTCCCACGTACGCGGGTGGGTTGTGTATGGGAGAAGCCGTTGGCAATGACGAACTGTCTGTCCACCGAGGGCCCTAACGGGAGAGGTAGGAACACGCAATCTATCCCCTTCTCGGTCTCCGGCTGCCGCGCCCGGTTCGTACCTCGTCCCAATATCAACCCACGTCCCTATGTGGCTTCGCTCGCTCCAAGGGGAGGGGGGGTAGAATAAGCTGTTGGGCCTATCTCGTCGACGACAATGACGACTATCAGTTGGGACGGAATGACCAACAACCGACCGATCCCTTGGACGCAGGACTCCATGTCACAATCTGGGAGTCCGCTAGGCTCATCGCAAAACACAGGCCATTTTAATCTGGACAAATCTGGGGTAGCTCTAGATGTCGATTATCTTGTTTGGGGAAACGCAGCGCTCGAATGGGTGTCGCTCGTGATCCCGGTTAACTCTGTTCCCAGGCCCTACGTTCGTTTACTTGAAATAAGCCCCTGATATAAAACAGATTGGAACTGCAGTCTAGGCATCCTCCCTCCCCCAGGCACACGGTGAGCCCCCCATCTGGGCGTTTGCATACCCTTACACGCGGCTGCACTGCACTGTATTACTGCACTAGGGAAGCGGCCCACTGTGGGTGTGTGTCTGAGCCTTTTTCTCTTTTTCTCCGCTCCTTCTTCTGCTTTCTCTGCCTGATGCTATCCCGCTTTCGTAACAGGCTCTCTAACCTTGCATGAACGCCGATGCACCCGACTGAAACGTCGGTATGTCGGTGCAAGCGTGTAGTACGTATGATCTGGGCGTGCTACGAGCCACCTGCACCGCTGACCTAGGTGGGCGGCTGGACGGAATGCGACTGGGGAGGGTGAGGGGCGTGGGAGTCCGTACCCGGGGTCGCTTCGCCTGGATGGTGGAATCGGCCCGGGGCAGTTTACCCCCCTTAAGCCTACCTGCTCTTTTTTCCCCGTCTCCGTTGGTGGTGTGTTTTTTTTTCCCGCAGTTTTCCCAGGGCGCCCGGCCGCACGGGCCGCCCTCTTTCGTATTCTCCTAGATGCTTCCTTTGAGGAAACCTGGTTGATGTGAATGTGTATTTTTGTATACGGCGCGGAGTCGGAATCGATGGGATGCGGTGGGATGCTGATGCTGATGCTGATGGGATTCTGTTGTCCGTCTAGTTGAGTGTGGGGAAAGAGGGATGACCGGGAACGCCTCCGATTCCGGTCCGGAGACGTAAGCTCGATGCGACAGCGGCTGCTGCTGCGGAGTTTCCCGTCTACTCCGAGGCGCAAGAGCCTCTCGCGGGCATAGCTAGGATGTGGCTGATATGTTGGCATCCTACGGTGTGGGAATGCGGCGGTGTAATCAACAGCAAGGGGGTGGCTGGGTAACGTAGGCTATTCGCGAGGCATACCACGTTATCGTTGTGAGACCAGCAATGCTTGACAGTCCGATAAATACCCACTAGGCAAAAAAAAAAAAGGCAGGATGGCCGCAAATATGCGAAGGAGCTTCATTCCGTTTATTCCAAAAGACTGACTGGGCTTGGGCCTGAGTCGAAGTGCTTTGTGATGTGGACAAACTTGGTGATTCCTTCTCCGTGGTTCTCAAAAGGACCCATGATGCCAGTGCCGACTCCTCAGACACAGAGCAGCCCCGACCAATCAGCTCAAACAAACCATTCCAATTCTCAGCCATGGCGGCATGGCTGCGTGTTGCCCTTGCCCAAAGTCAAAATCACGCAGGTGCCAGTTGCCCGTACGCCTGAGCACGCGGCCGGGCATTCCCGCACTTTAAGGTTGTTCGCTATTGTTCCAACGTCAGCTTCGGGTCCTCTCAACTGAAAACAAACACATGAGAACAACTGGCGTGCTGATGAGACCATCTGGAGCTGTATTCCCCAGGCGCAGTATAACCCCATTTTGATGTCTCGCAGTCTCGATGCTGAACGGACTTCGATGATGCCGTGGTTTTCCCAATTTTGTTTGAGTTGACGCCGGTAGCATGTGACCCCAGGTACTATCAATGCAATGGAAGAGCCTCAGAGTGACCACGACGGGGAGGGTTTGGTATTGCGAAACCTTGAAAATACGGGTGGCTTGTCTAGTGCTGACCCCTGGGCGCCTGGGCTAACACGAGGCCGCAATCGTCTCGTCATGAAGGCTGGAAATGCGCAAGAAGGGCGGAATGCTTCCTCGACTGCAGATACCTTTGTCAACAAAGTTGTGGCTGTCAAAAAAAGCACGATTTCTAGCAAACCATGGGAAAACTCGCCATCCAGACTCTCTCATGTATCAGAATATGATCACAGAAATTATATGGTGCTTTGAGGACGGTATATTACAATCATCTCCTGCTTGCATGTCCGTAATTGCCATTTCGCATGGCTCCTGCTTGAGTTCATTATGTTTGTCCCGGCACTCCGGTTTGCCCATGGCGAAGGAGGATGGCTTTCAATGGGCAACATGCTTTGATAAGGGCTCCATCGTGAGATCCACCTGCGGATTAAAAACCCCAGAGAGACCCCGGACATCACCTTGGCCGGTGCTTGCCGGTTGTTGACAATAGACCCCAAGCTTTGAGTTCTCTATCTTCTTTGGCAGGTCCACCCGCTGTTGTGTCTGCACCTGGGAGAAAGTCCGGTCCGGAAAATTCTTTGTGTTGCAGGCCTGTTGTGCCGGTATCTCGCCCTGAGACCAAGCACGGCGGACTTCTGGTGAACTTAGGGCCGACGGTGGATACCCCAAGAGGACCATCTCGCGGGGCCGTGAGGCTTGGTGCACTGGGGGCGCCAGCCACAAGAAAGATCCGCGGGGTATGGATATCTCATGATAAAGGGATGTTTGTCCCTGACCTGTGCCCCCTGGTGTTTTGTTTCCCTTTCCGGGTCTTGGTCTGGGTAGGTACCAAGTCCGATCGTTTTCTTGCCTCCTTTTGTTTTCCCTAGGCCGACCTTTTTATTTGTTCTGAGACTAGAGACCACGTTCCGTCCCGGCGATGACTTCCACTCGTTCAGCATTGCGGGCGGCGTCGCTTCTATGCCTCGTCGCAGCTGCCACGGCCCTTCCGCGAGCATCTCCACGGGCGGCGCTGCCGGCCTACAGCAGAGTAGGCTGCTATTCCGGCACTGTCAACGGTACACGTGCTCTCAACAGCGCCAGTACGGCCAGCAATTCCATGACGGTCGAGACGTGTGCGGTGTTCTGCGACGGTTACAGGTACTTCGGTCTAGAATACGGCCGTGAGTGTTTCTGGTAGGTGCAAATCGGAGTGGCTTTCTCCCCTTTCAGTCCATTTTCTGTTGTCTCAGGAGTCAAGAGAGAGTTTCCGCTCCCGAGACAAGAAGAAATTTCCCAAAATGGAGAATATTAGCTGATATTTGCCACAGCGGGGACGTGCAGCTCAGCTCTACCGTCGACGACAGCGCTTGCTCCTTCCCCTGCTCAGGCGACAAGTCCGAGTCATGCGGAGCTGCTGGTGTCCAGGATCTCTATATCGACCATCTCCATATCCCACGGGTGCCAGCGAAGCTGTCGGTTCCGTATCTCGGCTGCTTCGCTGACGATGGTCCGTCGCGTGTCTTGCCATACCACCTCCTCGGTTCGGATGACATGACGGCAGCTAAGTGCGCCGCTCACTGCTTCATCTACGACTTCTTTGGCCTGGAATACGGACGAGAGTGCTGGTGCGGTAACCTTCCCCCGTCCAACCCCGTCCCCGAATCTGAGTGCTCTTACTCCTGTGCTGGCGACAAGGGAACGCTCTGCGGTGCTGGCCAGCGCCTCAATGTTTGGGGCATCCGTCTCACCGCGCCACCAACCGTCGGCCCCTATACCTACCAGGGCTGCTACACCGATAACAACAACGGCCGCGCCCTCGCCGGCGCCGTCTACCGCGATCCGAATATGACACCTGCGAGCTGCGCTGCGTCGTGCACTGGATACGCCTGGTTCGGTCTCGAGTACTCCACGCAGTGCTTTTGCGGCACAGATCTGCTCCCCAGCTCTAAGAAGGTGGCCGGAATGCAGTGCGATATGCCGTGCGGCGGAGACCTCGATGCGCCTTGCGGTGATGCCGATCGCCTCAACGTGTACTACAACCCGACTGCCGCCCCCGTCAGCAACCCCGCCGCGGTTGGTGAGTTTAAGCAGAAGGGCTGCTGGACGGATAGCCAATCGGCGCGCTCGCTTTACAGCGCTGTCCTTCGCCGTGACGACATGACGATTGGGAGGTGCGCGAGCTTTTGCAAGGCCTTCAACTACTTTGGTGTTGAGTTCGGGTCGCAGTGCTACTGCGGAAACTCCCTAGGCGGAGCGCATGTGTCGGAAAGCCAGTGCGGGGAGTTGTGTGTCGGTGATAGCACCGAGACGTGCGGAGCGGCGGATCGTCTGACGGTGTACGGGATTGATGTAAAGCAACCGCTTGCGCAGGATTTAGTGGGGGAGGATCTGTTTGCGAATGACTCGACCGCAGAATCGGGCGTGGAATCGGGGTTTGAGTCGGGGTCTGAGTTGGGGTTTGACACGGAGCACGACTCGGATGAGGAGTCCGGAGACGGTGATGTCGTCGCCGTGGTCGAGGAGGCTGGGGACGGCGAGATGGACGTGGTTGAGGAGATCGCCGTAGATGCGTAGTCTGCCGAAGTTGAGGTGCTCGAGATGACGGAAGAAGAGGAGGAGGAGGAGGAAGAGTAGGCCTCCCGACTTTCAACTTGCCCGCGAAACACGAAGTAGTTTTGGTTCTTACGATAGATTTCATCATACTTGTGTGCGTCTTAGAGAGTGGACGTGCCGTCAAAAACACACTCTTCGGAACTAATATTATCTTCGCTCAATGAGAATGCAGAATCCGGTTCATCTTGAGTCCAACATCGTGGGCGTGACATCATGAAGGCCGCGGTGCTGGGAGCTTGCAGGTTGTGGTAGGCACGTCCCTTGAGAAAATATGTGGGTCCATATCCCTCACGGCAGCTGCGAGGAGGCTGGCCAAATATGAGCTCGCTTTTATAGCTTCCTTTCCAGAAATTAGCTGGTTGATTAGCCCACTTGGACCTGGCTTGGACTGATCACCCAAGTTCTGAGATGATCTGGTGCCTGCAACAGATAGCAGTTGCGAACTCCAGCACCTTCTTTTGCTGTCATTTTGTTGCATTTTATCCTGCCTAACCCTGAATGATCTTTTCTTTTAAATCACATCTTGTGAAACAATATGGATGTAGTCGCTGTTACTAAATGCTAGTATCAGTGGATTCACTTTTGCAGCGTTTTGGTGCAGCGGTCTAGTTCGACACATCCTCCCCTAAGTAAGATTTTGTCATCACTGCCGAGCATGGATGCTCCTACATCGAAATTCACTGAAACTCGCGTTGAGGTAGAGGTTGCCTCACTCGTTATTCATATGAGGACAAGAAATGTCTGCTGATTTCATCCCGGTCGCGATGTGTGCTTCCTCGTTTCTCTTTCCCTCCAGGTTACCCACCAGCTTTCGAACGTTCCGAGTCACCGTTAACAAGCCCACGGCTCCTCAAACTTTCGCTTTCGGTCTCCCTTTTGGCTTGTAATTTTCGTATCATCGCCCTCGCCATCGCCTCCATACTAAATATGTCATTCCAGCCCGGTGGCGAGGCCTGTCGCCTCCCTAAATCTCACACAACGACTTGGCATCCCGGCCCATTAGCGAGGCTTGTCAACTTCCTGGAGGAAGTCGAAGCGGTCCTTGCGTGTTTCGACATTGAAGAGGCGGATGAGGTTACCGCGGACATTTGGCTGGATCGTGGGGATGATTTTTTCTCGAGAAGAACAACTCCAAGACCAGAGTCCCCCGGCGGGGCGGTGTATTTTACCAAGGCCGTACCCTCTGGCACCAAGATATCAGCCTGGTTATCTGAGACGAACCCGGGCACACGAAATTTCCTTTTTCGTTCGCAATCGTGAGCTGGGGTGAGCTGTGGCTGATTTGTCCTGAGCTCTCCCTGATTCTTCCCTAAGCTAGGGTAATCCCATACGCCGTCGCTGCACAGCCTCAGAGGCCCGTTTTCAGTCCCCCCCGGCTGAAGTTTCCTTTCATGTCCCCCGCTGTGTCCGCGTTTCTAGCATATACCGGGACATAGTATATACTGGGAGATGTTGGGGGGTGGTAGGTAGTATCTTGGTACTGAAACTGGGATGGTATTTAGTGCACTAGAATATTATATAAGCATGGTATATACTATACTAGCACCTAGAATATACCAGCACATATCTTCTCATGTGTGCTATTATCTGAAGAGAAAAAACAAAAGGTATTTCACAACGCCAAAACCCGACGTTAGCAGGCCCTTAAAGGGGTGAAAAAAACAGGGTGGACCAGTGTCACACGCTAAACGCCCCTAACACCTTAACTGGCAGTACAGCTCACTGAGTTTATCGAGGTTCGTATGGCCGAACCTTGATTTGCGCCAATTAAGCAGTATCAAGCCACAATGGCCAGGAAGGTTAGGCTAGTGAACGCCTACTCGTCATCATTCGGAATGACGGAGAACTTCGGTCCCTGAGGACCTCAGTATAGAATGGCCGCCAGGCCTAGAATATATCTCTCCAAAGGCAAGGACCTTTGAGGCCATAGTAAATTGTTATGTTGAGAATAGATTTATTCAGCGCCTACAGGGCCACATTCTGTTCCAAGCCGCACCTACAGCACTCTGTGGTTACTCCTTATCACAACCAGTCAGTTGTAAGTAAGGCATTTGACGTTGCCCTGAGGCACATGTAATTGCGGTCGGTGCGGCGCTATGGTTTGGGCGAACCCCCAGCTCCACCCCCTTTTAGTGCCGTTGACGTTGACGACTTCTGTTTGGTTAGCATCCGATCTTACAATTGACTCAACTCACAGCCCAGAGGCCGCGGCAACGATTAACTCTATCCAACCGACGGTAATGGGGCATAAAACTGTCGCCTACAGGAATCGGGCCCCTCGTCTCTTTGACACTATCATCGTCCACCACGAAGATGCATATTATGGAGGTAGGTTTTCGTCGTCTGCATAGGGTTTGCCATTAACTGACAGAGTGTAGGCCACATGAAAGTAGAAATGATGTATGTTCACATACATTACCGGAAGGTTCGGACTGGATAAGGTTTTAGCACGCGGCTATTTAAGGGACACCATCCCCATAGCCGCTATTAAGAGGGAAAGAGTTATTATTCTTCCCCCCACGCACCCGCCTTGTATGTAGCAAGGATGTTCTCATCAACTCCTGCTCCCGCATCAGGGACACGCCAGATCGCAGCTTCAGACGCCGACCAGAACGACGACATAGCAGCCATGTCGACATTCACCACCACCATATCGCCCGCTCACGGCCGACGGGCCCTCTGCCGGAGCGAGTCGTTCCCAGAAATGGCCGAGAGCGTCGGAGCTAGCTCGCCGTTGCCCGCACAATTCCACCGTCGCTGCGTCAGCGACAACCCCCCTCATCGACCCAGCCATAGACACGACCACCAGCCCGATGAAGAAGAGGAAGAGGAAGAGGACGAACCGGTGGGATACATCACCGAGGATGGTGACGTCGAGTTTAGGGGGTTTTCTTGGGTTGGTGAGCGCGGGATGACATCGTTCGACAATGCTACAACGGCGCAGACACGGGCTGCAGGGGAATACCTCCGCAAGAAGTTCGGGGTCGTGGCCATGGACGTGCTTGACCCATACCTTCTCCTGGTGTGCGAGCAAATGCCCCGGATCGCACCACGTCCGCACCTTGTTGGCGGGTGTATTGCTATATGGAAGCCTCAGAGCGAGGCAAACTGGGCGCCGTTCCCGGGCGCAGAGGGGGGGGCTATGGAGAAGGACGAATACCCCATCGACGAGGAACTGATCAAGGGATTTGAATGGAACACTATCCCGGAAGACGAGGACCTGGTTCGCCTCGGAATGTCGCTTGTGCCCGATTGCATGGGGGTGGCCTGGGTCAGCAACTGGGTGGTTATAGAGCTCCCCCGAGCCACCAGGCAGGAGTTTATTCGAAGGCTGAGGACCCTCCCAATGCACTATGAGGACGCACCTTTTGCCGTCTTGTATTCGAACGGGCCGATGCCAGACCACCAATACGCGGCCCGAACGAGGAAGCCTCGGCCAGAACGGGCACCAGACAAGCGAACCGAGGACGACACCGACTACGGCGTCCAGAACGGGGAGTTTTACCCCGGCACCATGATCAGTACAGACGAAGACACGAGCAACCCAGAGGAGAAGATTTGGGCCACGTCAGCCACCGCTGGCGTATTACTGCAGCGGGCTGGCGAGCAGCGTCTTACCTGCTCGTGGCATTTGTGGGGGAAGCTGGCAGCGAGGAATAAAAATGTCGTCCTCGGCGATGGGTCCGATACATCCAAAGAGGTGTTCCAAGTGTTCCAAGGTGATACGTTATCGCCAGTTGGGACGGTTATATCGAGAATTGGCTCGACGGACATTGCCATGGCACAACTTCATCCCGACGTGACGTTCCGGAACAAGTTTGTAGGGTCAGAGGTGGAACCCCGGCGTATCCTCCACCACGGGAACTTGAACTATCGGGATCAAGTCATGATCGACTCGTTTACCACGGGGAAGGTGAGGCTCTCATTAGTAGGATCTCGGGTCGAGCCTGTGCGGGAACCTGGGGCGAAGCACCCCATCATTGTTGCACCTGAAAACTCGGACCACGTCCTCCCAGTGCCTGGGGTAGCGTATGTTCGGCTACATCAAGGTATCTATGCCACAGATTCCATTACCATGGATGAATCTCCGCATATCCGGGATAGTGCCTGTGGAGCGGTGCTCGTACGGCATCGAGAGATCAATGCCAAGACTGGCCGGTGGACGCTAGTAAAGGATACGCTGGCTCGTGGGGAGATTTGTGGGATGATGCACTTTGCAGACATCACGGAGAGGAGGGCTAACGTCGCGGGGTATTTCATCTATGCAGACTCATTCGCGCCACTGATTGAGGAGGGGTGGAAAGTGGTGCCGTTGAACGGCGGAGATGCGGAGGACAACATTCCCGAGAAGAAGAAGTCTGCGCCTGGCGAGTCCCCGTAGAAGAGACCACGACGTGGCTGCAGATGCCCCGAATGATCAAAAAGGCTAGATTGCAGCCGGCCCCGAGGCCACCCCGGGGTCGCCGCGGGGCGACCCCGCGGCTAGCGTACAGCGTCAGGTGGCAGTATTGCTCTTTCCCATCTTTCCGATATTGTAGTATTGTAAGCCATTGTTCCTATTGTGCAGTTGTAATTGTGCAAATTTCCATTGTTCGTCCAATCAATTAATTGGTGCGTTCTCTGAAGCAAATTCGCCCATCGCCGCGGTATGCAGCCTCCCCTGTTTCTTCTCCGCAGCCCTCGTTTCCAATAACAACCATCTTCGATCGATCCTTTCCCGCAAAGAACTTCACTTCCACACACATTGCCAACATGGCAGGTAGCAGCAGCACGACAGCCGACCCTAGTAGCTCACGACAACTTGGCAACACTCCCGCCAGCCATCCCCCTTCCTCCCAGTTCCACTCCGGAGTCAGCCATGTTGTGAGCAAACATTCAGAGCTCACTCCCGACCAGAAGATGTTATGCGACGACCTCATCGTTCTTCTTAGCCGCCACAACCTCAGCGGCGATACACCAACGGATACGACTAGACGCGTGTTGTGGAAGGCGGTTTTCGCAGCTGATTGGGATACGACCTGCCCGATTGTTGCACCTCGGACTGCCCCTCGCAACCGCACACACCACGAGGCTGCCACAGAGTGCGGCGTGATCACTCAGAACCTTCCGGGCAAGGGAAGCCCGGTGCGAATGGCAAACCAGCCCGCGTTCATCAAGCCGAATGTCAATTGGGACGGGGCTGGGGTAATCTTCAATTGGGTCGACGGGCGCGGCTCTGGAATTTCATACAGGTTTATCCGATTGAAGGAAGGGTACACACTCCAGCAGGCTCGGGAATTGGCTGGTAACCATTGGGATCGCAGTGAGGCAGGCGGCATCGGCTCGACAAATCTGATTGCTTGCGGTCCCACAAATTAGTAGAAATACCAGTATAACAGAACGGGAGCATTCCAGGTCATTACGGTCTATCATGGGCGAATCTGCCCGACAATCCCTGCGAGCCTTGCCCCCACGCCCAATGCCACATCGCAATCGCCGAACATGTCCTCCATACCGTCACTATTTAGAGCCCGAAGCTCCTTCATAGCAGTCTGTACTGCGGTTGGAGCCTGGCAACGCGCACCGCTCTGGTCGTGTCTTCTGTCCGGTCTGTATGCTGTAAAGCGTCATCCGAGGCCGAAGCCGGGGCCAAAACTTCATCCGTGCCAGTTTCATCGTCATTGTCTGGGTCCAAATAGTTGGGAAGTTGGAGCGGTTGGCGGTGCGGACGGAAAGGGATCGGCGCGGGAGGTGCCGGTTCATCAACATGTGAGGCGGAACTTCTAGCTCTTCAGTCGAGACTATCACCTCGTGAGTTAACACTGGTCGCATATATCTGATCGATGACATATCGTAGGTACGTACCATCGTCTACCGAATCGTCCTCACCCAACGGGTTGACAGTACCAGGAGTCCGGACCTCTAAGGTTGGATTGCGTCTCACGAGAGCTTGTGGATTGGATCGCATAAGTTTATCCCAGGCCAACGTCCTATCCTTCAGACGACCAAGGGCAAAGGAGCTGGGCTTTGCGTTAGGCCACTGAGCAAAGTCATCCAGTAGTTGATCGGTGAGATTGAGGAGACGAGTCTCCTCGCGTGTGGCAAACGGAGGGATGCGATTGGGCATCTGGATCGGGAGAATATCATCCGGAATAGGGCCTAGAGCTGCCTCCCTGTTTGCCACAAGCGCCGTCCAGAAACTTTAGAGCTTGAAGCGTAGTCGGTCCGAGCCCGGGAGGCCCAGTGATTCGGCCACAGTGATCTGGCGGAAGTTCACGTCAGTATTTGTTCAATTCGTCCCGGAACAAGGCTCATGGGGACATTATTCTGGATGGCGGAACATACCGATAGTTGTTTGTAACCCCGAATCTCGAGATGCCACAGAATAAGTCGGACAAAAACCGCGAACGGATTTTGACTCTCGAACATACAGCACAACTCGATGTCCCGTGGCCGCAGCGGCTGGGCGAAGCCAGCACAGTGGTATTTGAAATTTTCATCACTCATTCTCGTGTAAGTCGGAAGGGCGCGGCAGGGTGGTTGCAGGGTGGGAAGCAACTTGGGAGGAGGGTAATCGCATGCCGATCGTCACAATTTGTGCGTCACGATCTGGGCGGGAATGGTGGTTGTGGGGAGGGAAGATCCAAGATTAAAAAATGATTAGGGCACTAGATGTGAGAGTGAAGGTGCCCAGTCTGATTGCCTTGGGCTCAGTATTTGGCAGACTTGGGATGAAGCCACGGCCGTGGATGCCTATGGCTAGCGACATACTAACAGTTCAACTGGTTGTTTGGCTCATTGGTTTAGAGCTCGCATCGCTCGCGTACGTCGTGGGTGTGCGGACTTGTCGCTCGCGTTCGTCGTGGGCAAGTTCGATCCAGGTCCAGTCCTTTTTTTCTTTTTCTTTTTTTGCAAGGTTTTCCAAGTCTTCAGTCCCTTTCCAGATCCACTCATGCAAGCAATCTGCTTGAACCGATATAGCCTCAGCCATGGCGATATTTCGCAAGATCTCTGCAGCCGAATTGAAAATAGGATGCATCGGTTGTCCCCAAGAAATAGGGGCATCCCTTATCTGCACCAAAACAAACAAACCTGCCTTATCAGTCTTATCAGCCAGCACAACCACTCCCCCTCCCTGTCGCCCCAACCACAATCAATCCTCCCCCTCCAATCCAGCCGATAATCACCATCAACCCCTCCCAACACTAACGCAAACCACCCCGACTCATCCGTTCGGGATGACGATCCTCTTTGCTCCCCATGCGGGGGCCCAGTGACACAATGCTGTTGTATTCCCTCCGTCGCTCTTTCAACCCCCCAACCGAACCCTGCGTGACGTCTTGATCACCAGACATCCGCCTCGCTAACCGTGCAAAGCCATCATCATGACGACACACCCACCCCGTTCCCGCTCTCGACAGTTCAAAGCGCAAGCCGGTATAACAACCCAACCGCCCCCTCGCTCAGCGTCTTCTCCTTACTCTTTCTCACAGTTCACGCAACGATCTGGTACACTGGATCCGATTGATCCGTATCTTCTCGACAGAATCATCCATCAACAGACATCTACTCCTCTCCTCCGACTCAGAGAAGTCCGTCGCATTTCCACCATGGACCACAACCCAGGATATTCGGACGAGGTGGCCGAGGAGTGCCACGATCTCATTGATCGCGCTGAGGAAGAGGCCCATGTATGTCATGCCATGTCGCACCTTGCTGTTTTTCTTTCCCTTGTCCTCTATTCCTTCGCCTTCACCCTATTCATCATCTTACACAGAGTACTTGAAGGAGATAGCTAACACTCTCCGCTAGATGCACGACGATGAAGGCATGTCGTCGAGCAAGTCCAAGATGAAGAGCAGCAAGGGCGGGCTGGAGAGTAGTATGTCGCAGAAAACCGAGAGTATGAAAGAAGGCATGGGCAAGAAAATGGACTCGATGAAGGACACCATGGGCATGAAAAAATGAAGAGAAGATCAACATGTAGCATATATGGGTTATCTAGGTTGACCGTACGAAGATTCTCTAATTCTTTCTGCTGCAGTCATAATATGCTCGACAACAAGTGCTGCTTGAAGTATTGAAGAGTACAACTACGCTCAATACAAAGATGTTGTATCAGGTGAATTCGAAGGCCCAGCCCGTCCTGAACGGTTAACACCCCTTTCTCCACAATATGCCATCCCGCGCCCGCCCAACTCCGCTACACAGCCTTAACGCTCGTCTTTTCCAAAGGTGCAGCTAGAACGGGACATCAACATCTACAGGAATGGGTATCCGCGATCATACAACCAGCCAACCAGCAAATCCACCGCCGTCCACTTCTCTTCTAAACTCCACACGCAAGCTGCGAATGAGCTAACCCCCACCGCACTCGTTGTGGGTGTCTTGATCTTCCATGCTGAATGCCCTGGTATTTCGCCTCCCGCTTCGTGATATCAAAATTTCGCGCCTTTCGGTTTTTGAACTCGAAATCCAGCACCGGAGCCGCCGCCATCCTTCCAAGCGGCAGAACAAAGAAAACGGTCGACTCCACCACACATATTAAATGGAAATGAGAAAGTGATATACGAAACTTGCGGTGTTATGCATGCGCCGAACCGCCTTCATAGACGTGTGGTAGTTAGTCAGAACTGACCTTGGTTTGGCGGGCGGAACCCGTTCACACGGGATGGCTCGTACTGGATTCCTGCCATTGATTCGGGAGCGGCGCCAGGCGGCTGCAATGTACGTAACGGTGGCAACTCTTCAGCACGGGGTGGTCGGCCGTACGGGTCTGCTGTGTATGGGGTGGCCATAGCCTGCGACGGACCACCTCTTTGAAGATGTGGGTTGTGCATGTCACGTGTGTTATGCTGCAGCTCACGCCGCAACAACTCATTCTCAGCTTGCACTTGTTGGATGTGCTGTGATTGTTGACGAATTATATCGCTTTGTCGAGCATGCTCGGCGATTGCTGCAACGGTGTGAGCAAAACTGTTGGGGAAATAAGGGACTGTGCAGACCGCTTACCTTTGGTCAATATCTCCCATTTAGAGGCCTTGGAGCCACGTTCTTGGGGCATAAGATCTCGCAACTGCTCAAATAGCTCCTTCATCTCAGTGCGCCGCTTGCGCTCAGCCAGCTTGTGGCTGACACGCAGCTCTGGGGTTCGACTGTATGGTTGTGTACCACCCGGCCCGCTCGCTTCGTCGCTATGTAGCTCGCTGAGCTGCTTGTGTTGAAGGGAATGATGATGCACAGTCGAGTACTCGCCAGAAGCATTCGAGAGTCTCTGCTGCTGGTAATCTGGCCCCATGCCATCCTCCAAACGCCGTTGGCCCGGTGGCAGCCTCGATTCGGTCGTGTACTGGCTGCTAGCTAGTGAGGCGATACTGCTCCTCCTGGAATCGATCAAAGACTGGCTTGCGTGTGATTTTATTTGCTTGATGTCCTCCTCGGGGAAGGCCCATGCCTGACCCTTAGTTGGCTCTGCGGCTCGGGCGATTTGGCTTGTCGCAGGTCCAGTGATCGCTGGCGCAATTCGGGAGGTTTTGGTTTGGCCATCGGGATTGCGCTCTGCGTTCGGTTGGTACCCATTTGAGATGCGATGAACCGACAATGAGTCGAACCCCGGGCGTGGATGGCGTTGTTGCTGAAGTAGCGTATTATGCGTGTTGTGGATCGAGGTCGTTGAGTGGTTCTGGCTGGTATAGGGGGAGCCCCCCAATCTCATGTCATTTATCCCCTGGTTTATTCTACTGTCGACGCTCTCCCGCCGCGTCATCGTGTCTGGAACGTCGCCAAACGTGGCACTTCGAGGCGCTGACTCAATCGACTGAGGTCGTTCGTAGCGTCGGGGGTCTGCGCTGCTCGGTGTCGTGGGCGAAACCATGGAAGCCACGCTCATATTGCTATTTATTGGAGATGCCAAAGGTTGCGGCAAACGGCTAGCCGACGTTGGGGAGGGCGTCTTGTCTATCGGGGACGTGTGAAACCCTGATACCGGGGGGCTAGGAACTCCAAGGCCCGATGCTGCCGAGGTATCTATACAGGGAAAAGTCAGTTTACCTGCCAGTTCGCAACGCGGCATAGCCGAGGATTCTGGAAAGCTTCAAGGGCCGGGATAGGTTGTGTGAGAACTGACGTTTGCTTGAGGCGTCGGTGCCGGAATAGTAGGCCGAGTCGCGATGGTCCTCGGGAGAGTTGAGCACACCGGCCAGGCCGGCAGGCAGTTTATGCGAAGCTGGCCGTTGCTGGTCCATAGCCGCGGTCAGGATGAGATAGGCTGCCTGCTAGTGGTCCCACAAAATTGGGTTGGTGTTGTGTTGAGAGCTGCCCCGTCGTGAGATGGGCTTGTGACAATAGAATTGGTGAGGCAGCCGAAACGAAGGGTTTGCAGCTGCGTCAAGGGGATGACCGAGAGCCAGAAACCCTGCTTTCAGGTTCCTGGCGTGGACGGCGACGGCGAAGGCGACGGCAACGGAGCTGGCGCTGGACTAGAGAACTGAAGCGGCAATATCAGCGACCCGATGCTTGTCGCGCGATCGAGACGTTGTGGGTGGTCGAGTCGATTGTGTTCGGTCGGGGGTTGGCGTGATTGCGAATGCGAGTGTATGTGCGGGCAATGTCGAAGGCCATCTCAGAGCTGGGACGAACATGAGAAGATGCGGCAAGACGTGCGGACGGATGTCAGGACGGGCCAGCACGTTTTTCAAAGAACCCAGCATTTTAGCACGAGCCGGGGGGCCAGTCGAGGAGGGGCCACCAGTCGAGGTACCTAGGGTGGTCTAGGTGACGGGATTGGCCAGTGGCATTTGATGGGCTCGATGGGCCACTGCATTCGCTGCATCCCGGGAGGAAGGACTCCTTCCACTCCACCTGAGTTAGGGCGAAGACAAGGGAGCGCGACTGGGAGGGTGCATGGTTGGAACCTAGGTTGGAAGGGCCCCGTTGTGCAGCCACATGGCCGTCCGCATGCTGATGTTCCGGGTACAGCGCTGTCGACCAGTGCCAGGTCGAGAGTCGAGGAAGCGCGTGCTGTGTCCCGTGGGTCTGGCCGTGCAGACGCGGACTCGGAGAGTACCGGGAACCTCCCTTGCTAACAGGCGACGGCAAACGGATCGCCTTCCTCTGCTTTTATCCCAAGATCTCTCTGTTAGCTCCACCGTCTACGCTACCCGCCTTTGACACCGTCGCGCTCCATCCCTGGCCGTCTTGGCCAGTGGCTGGCAGCAGGCGGGATTGGTTTACAGGTAACAATACTTGCGCGCATGCAGCTAGGCCGTCCTTTCGCGTGTCTGGCTGCTGGAGACAGCCCGCGTGCTTGAGGTTGCGTGGAGCCGCCCCAGACAGTCCCAAATTCCTGTCCCCAGCGACCAACCTTCACAGTACAAACAGAGCACGTACGGATCCGTCGCTCTGTTCGGTGGGGATGATCACCAGTGCCAGGCACCTCACAGGAGGTTCCGCGCAGGCAGCTCCGCGAAGCACCTCAGCCTGACATGTAGCCTCGGCGACGCAGGCACAATTGATCGACCGTGAGCGCAACGTTTTCGACACGATGTGCCGTGCAAGGGGCTAGCACTCTAACTGGGAATCAATCTACTCTCCAGTCTTCTGGTCGTGGGACCCTAGTGCTCCACGCAAAGGTGCCGCTCAATTGACGAGAAAGGAGAGGCGCTCGAGGGTGCTGGAGCCAGATGGGGACAGCACAGTGCCGGGGAGCTTCTTAGCTGTGTCCCCACTCCCGTTTGTCGAGCTCAGCGTCCCGGTGCAACGATCAAGCAGTCTACTCCAGACAGCTTAGGCGGCCTGCATGCGTTTCCACCTGCGATTGAGCATCCTGAGGCATCCGAGGCATGCCGCTGTTGCTTGCTCTGGAAGGTGGGAAGGAAGAACGCAGCAAAGCGAGCTTGTTCAAAAATCAGCGTCTGCCCCATGGTAGTTCGGCAGTACAGTATGCGGCGGCGAGATCGCAACAAGGGCACGGTGTGCGCAACAAATCCCGTCGTCCTTTTGAGCAGCGGGTCTTGGCGTGGGCGGCGGCGATCCCTGTCTCCCATCAGGCCCAAACTCCAAACCATTCGTGCCATCCTCGTCCTGCGCTGACCACCAAAAGAAAAGGGCTCATCGAGGATAGCGAGGAGGGGGGTGTGGATGGGTACTCTAGCTCATCAAAAGACTGGGTTCGTACGGCCCCATAGGCGGATGTGGTGTGCAGCCAAACATGCGGCGAGATCCACGATACTCCCGCCCGGTGCCACGTGAGAAGAGATTGAGAATGGATGACCCGCATCTCGCTGCTAAATGCCCGCCAGTCGTCGGCAGTTTCTGGCGAATACTCGATCGAGGATTCGGTTGTAGAACGAAGCCTTTCCCGGCGGCAATCCTGGCGGGAGCAAAGAGCAATTGGCTGGTTATATGGACTGTCGCCCCGGCGTATCGGAATTGTGCGAGGTGCATCTTCAAGGAGCAAGCTTTTCCAGCATATACGGAGGGGCTCTCCATCATGTCAGTGCGCTAAAATTGTCCGTTCACAAGAAGGCGGGGTGGCATGGCCAAAGCACTGCATCGCGCCCTTTGCACGCCCCCCCACTTCAAACCAGAGAAACCTCCTGCAACGCCTGCACCACACACAGCACCTTGTCCCTCCCCGTGCTACAACACCCGCTGGAGGTGCTGCTCGATCTAATTAGGCCACAGCCTCGCTTGAGGTGTGAAATGAACGCACTGGAATGGAAGCGGGCGGGTGAGAGCAAGCAGTTCTTGGGCTCGTGGCTCCGCGTCGCACTGCAGCGGCTATGAGCATTGGCCAGGCCAGACAGATTCGTCGAGCCGAAACCACGCAGTGCAACCGTCCGATATTCTTCGGTCCCCTCGAGATCGCCGGATGCCCAGGGCCAGGGCCACCAGGGATGCGATGCCATGGAGGTGTGCTTTCTTTTCTCCCCAGGAACGGACGCCAGAAACCGGACACATAGCTCATCCGCGCGTCTGGCTGAGATATTCCCCGCAGTTCCAACCCACTCGCACACGAGCTATCGCCTGTCGCACCCACGCACCCTCAGCACCCTCGTCGGAGCAGACAGATCGACCAATGGCACGGCAATACTAGCTGGCCAACAGCGGAAGATGCCACTCCCATCCGGGACCCAGACGGCGCACCAGCTTTCCTGTCAACCCACGGCAAGGAAAGTAGCGCACTGACGGCGTCCTGCCGTTGCTGAACCTGGTGGTCAGGATAGCCCTGCGGCATCGTTTTATTACATGTGCACACACAGACGCATCGAGAAAACGCTTTCAAGAGGCGGCAAAAGAGGAGAGGGCCTGTGAGACAGCGTCACCCACACCAGCGAGCGCCGGTTAGGCATCTAGTTTGGGCGTCGCGCATGGCAGGCGCGGAAGCAAATGGCATGAGCTAATCAGCCAAGCATTGGGTCGGTTGTCATTTTGTCTCCTTCGACGTCGTCTACGAAGCAACGTCAGTTACACTAACTCATCGGCAAACGGGTCCCCACAAGCGTGGTCTGGAGGGCTCGTTCCGTTCACCGATGGTAGGGGCCCGGAACGATCCTCGATCCGCCACGCGCCACGGGCTCCATAGCAGTCTGAGCTTGAGCCGCCTAGGCGATCGCAAGTGGGTCCAGAGATCACGAAATTTGCGACAGGCGTGACGGGGACTGGCATTGGCACTGGCCGTCCGAAATCTGTCAACCTCTGGCATCCCGATTCTGCAATCTCCCTCGGCCAAATACCTGCACGTTCTGGTTTTGGCATGGAAGATCACCCAACCCCTGAATTCCATAGCAGCTCAAAATCGCCAAAGTGGCCATGGCGGTCTTCGCACCTTGGTTCAGCGAAGAGTGGGAAATCACGCTCCTTCGATTTATGCCGCCGGGTGTAATGGACTGAGCAAGATGTCGCTCGGCAAAACAGCCAATTCCATCAGCTGCTCACGCATGCAACTCTCGCGGCAAACCACCATCTTGACAGAGAGCTTATTCTGGGGACGAAAGCTTCCCCACATTAGGCACACGGTTGTGGATAGACGCCCAAGACGGTCTCCTTTCTGCACGTGCAGCCGCAAACTGCGCGTCCGGCCGGCTTCAAATGCGGGCACTTCAGGCGCAACGTGTTGCTGCTCACGCCCACCCTCGACAATTCTGCCCCGATTTTAGACCTCATGGGTCCGCATGAAATTCCGTGCCAGCCCAAGCCCCGAAGCGCAAGGCATTCGATGTAGAGAACGGATTTATGGGCGTGTCATGGCCAAGCTCATCGCCAACCGAGCAGTCCCTCGATGGCACAGCAATTAGAGAATCATGTCCATCCCGGAAATCTGGCCCCCAAGATTGCGGGCCTGTTCGGGCGTTTCTTTTTAGACACCTCGTATATGAGAGACACACTAAAGCAGCAGCACAACTTCCTTTCGCCATGTGGCACCCACCACGCTACACTCTGTAAAACGGAGAATTCCAAGCTTCGGCTACGCTGAGTTTGTTGGTTCGAAGGAGCCCTGCTTTCCCACGCAGCACTTCCACGTGCGGTGCTAGGGTTCTGCTCCAGCTTAGGGATCACAGAGGAGCCAGCATCACCTGCGATGGCGGGGTGCCAGGATACACCCACCGTCGACCGAGGGAGCTGATGTCGACCTTCCCCGTTAAGAAAACTTGAAGTCAATCGGCCAGTGTATTCGAAAACGATATCGCGGTGGACTCCAGGACACCTCATTGTTTAATCCTGCGGCGAACTGTGGACCGAGTGCCCGCCCTGCAACCCGCACATCAGGCCTTTCGCACGAGCTTTCCGGCCGCTCTGTAACGGGGACTGGTGGTGTTATCCGGTATCCGCTAGGAAAGTCTGACCTATCATGGTTTCCCGCATTATGCCATCACTGGTGCGCAGCATCCCCGTAGGCCTATCGGGTCACGATACAAAGGGCAGTAGTATCTAATCCAGCCCCCGCGCCAACGCCGCGGCTTGCGCTTGTTTGCTCAGGAAGCGTCTGGTGCTAGCGCCGAAATGGCACGTTCCTGTGGAGCCTCCCACCAGCAAGCGGGTGGGGATGAGATACGGACGATCACGACGGCTCCGCGGCCAAACACCACCGGAGACCCACCATCCACGCCGTCAAAGTCCCCGAGTCGGCGAGGCTAACCCGCCCCAAGGGAACTGCGGCGGGGGCAAAAATGACATCCCATGCATCTTCCCCACCAACAACGATCGGGACTGTGGACTTGGCAATCTTTCTTCGGACCAGGAGCACAGGCTGGCGCTAGTCGTCTCTTGGTCCGTAAACCCGGCCCCCGATGAGAATTTGGGAATTCTAGACATTCACAACATGCTGTGGATTATGTGGATGGACCGCGGGATGTCGATGCTTTTTGCGTGAGCTGAGCGTCGAATTTCCCATGGCAAGCAACCACGCGCGATGGAGCGAAACCCTTTTTGAGCTGAAAAGCCCACGCTTTCGCGACAAACCCCTAGCATCACATATGCCTGGTCCCTACAGGCAGGCTGAGCACGCACAGAAAAGAAAACCTCGGGTCTCGGATCGAACGGGAGTTGACCGCAGGGAGACAAGTGTCACATCTCACAAAACAAAACAAAAACCATCGTTCTGTGCAAGAAAACCGGCGGTCTGTGTGGTCTCGCATCCCCAACGGGGCTGAATCTCAATGCAAGGGAGATCTCCTCCCACCCCCCACGGCTAGGAATGCCGTACCATGCCGTCGCCGCTCCCATGAATGGCCAGTGACGTCCGCCATCCACGCGCTAAGCCGGCAAACCCCGCCTTGCGGCTGCATCTCGAGCTGGGAAGTCCGGGAAGCCGAACTGGTGGGATGGTGTTCACCCGATCAACAGGCCGGTCCTTCTACTTCGTACTGTGCGCGACGTCGGGGATTCCACACCACTGGCATTGGTAGGATCTGGCTGCACGAGGCAGTGGGTCTCGACCCCGTCTGGCGTATCTACTACTTGCATGGCTAATAGCTCATGCAGGTACTTCCCGTTCGAGTAGGCAGCATTACTGGACATCTTGCTTCCTCGGCAGCAACGTAGGTGACTCTCCGGCCGTGCATCCTGCGTTGACACGCGCAAGAACGGCCCTTTAGGAGAGAGTAATATTGAAATTGAGATCCCGCCGTAAAGCCTAGCGCTACCACATGGCACCAAGAAGCGATACGAGCAAGCCCGGCGTGATACGTGTGCTTCTCGTCCACCGGAGAGGATATCGATAGCCTCCCTTGGCCGATCATCAAGATTCCACGTCGGGGCCGAAACATGCTGGAGAGGGAACGTGGTTTAGGCCCACAGGGCTGCCCATGTGTTCATGCCATCATCACAGGACTCTGATGATCGATGATGCGTCAATATCTCTGATTCTTTACTTCTTTCCCACCTGGCCAACAAAATTAGCGTGTTCTACCGCGTTCTCGCGAGGCCACCGACTTCATATGGCGTCAAGACAGCACGCAGCCAGTCAAGGCCACCGATGGAGAGCATGAGATGAAGGTTCCACAGCGGTGCTAATCCTAAGTACCAGCTGAGCCAGGCCACGCGGGTCAATGTCGACGATGAGGGGGCAATCATCTTTGCTCGCGCCGGAACCGGAATAACGCTGTCGCAGAAACCGTGTTTAGTCTCACATATTGCGATATCTGCGACCTGCTTTCGGGTACGAGAAACATCTCGCTCGCGTGGAGGGTCTGGGGGGGCTGAAACCCCTGGCATGATGACATTTGGCTACCTGCAGACGGGGTAATACTTGGTCGGCGAACATCCGCGCGCTACGCAGTACCATATCATGAAGCAGGAACCGGGAAGACAACCGGGCAGGAGCAACACCCCCAGCTAGACTGTACCAGATCTCGCGCAGCGGTTCCTCGGTGCTTGGGCTTGTACTTGTGCTTGTGCTTGTGCTCGTACTCGTGTCGTCGGTCCCCGCAGGAACTGTACTGTATCGTACCGAGGGCGAAAAGAGCACAGCTCGGTGCCACGCCCGGGGGCTCTCGGGCAGCACGGGTTTTCTAGTGCCCCCGGTGTCCTCGTGTGACGTAGCCGCCCCACGTTTCTTTTTCCTTTGCTGTGCGAGGCTGTGATACCGAGTCCTACTCGCTTTTTATTCTTTCCCCGATTTATGGGAGGGGGCCTTCAATTTTCTCTTTTCGGCCGTCGCGTCGTCTGGGCCGAGAGGCGGTGCAACCTTCGGATCGGTGCAGATGCGAGATAGACAGATGTGAGGGCGAGCGGTTTGGTAAGGCTCACAACAGTTCACTCTGTGAGAGGGATGCTCATTAGAAGGTGTCAAATCGCCCCTGGCAGGCATACGCATCTCGCGCGCTTCGCGTCGTGGTGTACAAAAGACACCACCCACCGAAGACGACAATGTACAGACCCCCCACAGGAGGACAGGACAGACCAGGCAGGGAAAGAAACCAAACCGACTCGGTGTGTCGGTTTCTCGCGTGGCGTGTACCATCATCGATGAAGATGCGGATCCCCCGATGGCAATTCTCTCTGGAGGGAAGTGCCAATCTCGCGGGGGGGCGACGGGCGTGTCACGCAGCACATGACTGGGTAGGTCGGCACCTACGCCCCCGGTTGCCGAGGCGCCGCCTTCGTGATACCTGTTATTCATTCATTCTACCATCATTCATTTATTCGGTGATTCAGCAGCCTGGAGGTCTGTCTGTCTGCCTGTCACGCCTGAGAGAGGTGAGGTCATGGTGGGTGGGAGAAATACCACCCCCCCACCCAACGACTCTACCAAAGGTACCTAAGGTACCTACCTACCTTACCTACTGGGGTACATACCCGGGTATACTTTCTCTCGCGCGTAATAAGGCCGAGGATGGCCGGCCCCGGGAGGATACCTACCTCCACCTCGGTGAGTGACAGACAGGAGGTCGCCAGCCGCGTCAGGTGACAGCGGTTGCTTGCTTGCCTGCTTGCTTCCCTTTGACATGTGTCTGCTGCTGTTGCTGCTGTGGCGGAACACTCTCGAGGGAATGTTTGTCGAGGATAAGAGAGGGACTCGGTACGATAAGATGCCATTCGGTGACTGGCGGCCTTCATTCCCGCGTTGGGTGGGGGGCGAAGAAAGGAATTGCTTCCTCGACTGTTGTTGTACGCGCAGAAGCGGGGAGACTACCTTACTTGACGGTTTGAGCTTTGCGGTAATTTCTGATCATGTTAGTCACTCGTCGTTCGTTTCTGAAGCATGCGGCAGCTGGAAATTTTAGCCCCTGAGTCACTGGTAGGAAAGAAGTGGTTCAATCGAGGACTTAATAGGGTGCGGGCGAAGGGGGGGCGTGTGACTTGATGGCTCAACAAACTTAGGAACAAACTTGAATGCGGGCCCACACTTCGAGTGACCAGGCTTTTGATTGGAGACATTAACTGGGCAATTACAAATCTACCGCATCTAACTCGCAGAACGCTATTGCTGCGGTGATCAGACTTCTTTACTATATATCAGTTATGCTTCCTAGGTAAACACAGGCACCTAGATAGAGCGGCAAGAGCCGCTGTAGCCACGCTTCCATTCCGGAAGATGAGAGTTAACTCTATCTCATAAAACTAGGTTTTCAACCCCCAGATTCAGCCTCAGATAAATACATAATAGAAATCCCGGGCCCCACCGGGACATCCTAGACGTCGAAAATAGCATTCCAATGATGCCGGAAGACGCCGTCGGCATGTGGTGCTTCCAGCCAGAGCACGCTCTTGACACAGTCCATAGCCTCATCACCGTCAACTACTTGAATATATGCAGCAATATCCCGTGCTTTCGCAGTGTACCACTGGTAATCGGCGGTGCCGACCGAAGCCACCATTCCAACACTATAAAGCCATATGTCGAGTGATCCGTAAACACGCGGCACAGAATTGAGAGGCTTGAGGTTGGCCGTGAATTGCCTCGCAAACGTGTTGAATATCACAGCGTGAGAATAGTATGTTGGTCCTTGGATAGTGAACATGAAGAGCAAGATTCCGTAGCGAATGCACTCGGTTAGAGGTGATGTGAGCGAAACTATGGGATCGGAAATCGATGACAATAATCGATGGACGGTGAAACAAGTGAGGTCGTGAAGCTGAGTAGTCGGGAAAGGCATCTGATGCGCGCGCTGTAGGATATTACGGAGTCGTGCGAAGACATTGAGGACGACTGGGTCGGTTATGATGTCGCCCACCTCAAGCAAGTCTTCATGTGGACTCGTCAATTCGAGTTGCCATTCTGGAACAGGCGAAATTCCGTCTCCGATACCAGCATCGTCCTGCGTCTGAAATTGAGGAGCCCCCATAATGACCAAGGACACCCTGCAGTTGCAATGATTAGTGTGCTATCTAAACAGAAATCAAATAGCTTACCAGCTAATCATCCTCGCAGTCAACGGACTTGTCTGTCTAACAGCGTTGATTCCGCCCCTCAAATGAACCAGCTTCTTGACACCTTCAACATGCATTTCTGCGATTTTGATGTTCCCTTTACCAAACTAAAATAGGCGAGTGTAAGCTGCGGATGCGAATCAGACATGAATTCTCAAGGATCCCACCTCAATGGTTGCTAACGTGATGACCGAGTTCATTGTCCCGTCTTGCACCGCCAACGAGGCGTCTTCGACTCTGCGTCGTAAAAGGGCTACACAGTCGGCCATCAAAAGCTCAGATGTTGGAAAGCCTTTCTGGGCTAGTAGCTCCTCGTCGAGACATGCCGTCTGAAGCGTAACGTGGAATAGTGCCGGATCGCGGAGGGCAAGGGGCCACCAAGATATGAGGAAGGGGTTGGAAGCTGTGTTCATGTCGAGGGGGTAGTATTGAAATGCAATCTTATTGAGAACTGAATAGTCCCCAGGCCTTAGCTTAAGTAACAATGAAGATTCATGACACTTACAACTATGCACGAGACGCTGGACGTGATCTCGGGGTAGCCTCGTATGAGGATACGAACCAAAAGGGTCCAGAGACGCCGGGCTGTAGCTAGTCAAAGTGCCACCCCCCTCAAGAGTTGGCTTCCTAGTTTGCGCCGTCAGAGGCTCATTGGCATAGGCACACTTTGCCCTGCGCTTGACACATCTTGAGCAGCGCGGAGTGCCGAGGTCGCAGCTGAGCTTAGATTTGGCACACGGTGCACAGGATCTCCGAAGCGTATGTCGCATGTCGAGAAACAACAGAAGCTGAAATGCATTAGTTGGTTTCTTCATAGAGGTCTGAAAAATGGTGACAAAGGGAGAAAGAAACGCTTGTGGGGGCAGACCGTGATGCTGGGATGCCAGGGGTGATGTGTGAAGTGGATTGCCCCGGCCGAAAGAGGACTAGACTCCGAATACGGACTGCAAGTACGTACATCCCTGGAACTGGCACGATTAGCGGAGTCTAGTCCTATTCTGGCATCATAATATCCTGACAAAGGTCCGGCTTCCGTGGCCGCGGACTTGTTCGGTCGAAAAATTGAACGAAATAATTTTCTCCCCTGCCGTTAAAAGGGATTCCACGCCCGTTTGCTGAAATGCCACGCTGGATTGTGCAAAGAATTCTTTCTGAGTGAGAGCTGCTTCAGAATGGCCACCGAATTGGTCAACACCTCCAGTCTCTGGGCTGAGCAGCCATCGACATGGCTTCCCGGTCCGTCTCAGCTGCAGGCCCTACTAGTTCTTCTCACCGGATGGCAGGCCTGGCAATACGTGGTAGCATTCCTGCTCTGCCTCGTTGTCTACGACCAAGGCAAGTATAATGTCAGATTATCCGTGTCCAACGAAGCTAACCTGCCCGTGGTCAGTCATGTACATCAAACAAAAAGGATCCATCGCCGGTCCTCGATTCAAAATCCCCCTTATGGGCCCCTTCCTTCAAGCGATCGATCCGAAGTTCGAAGGATATCTTGCACAATGGGCAAGCGGGCCCCTGAGTTGTGTTTCCGTCTTCCACAAGTAGGCGTCCCCGTCCGGCACTTACACGTCTCTTCTGACTCCCGCTGTTGTAGATTCGTCGTTTTGGCTTCAGACCGAGACATCGCCCACAAGGTCTTCAAGTCTCCCTCGTACGCGGAACCGTGTATCGTACCTATCGCAAAGGACATCATCGGCCACAAAGCTTGGGTTTTCCTCCAGGGCAAAGCTCATGCCGAGTACAGAAGAGGACTCACCCCCCTATTCACTAACAAGGCGATGGAAACCTACCTCCCCTTCCAAGAGCGCGTTCTTTCGGACTACTTCGCCAAGTTTGTCGCAGCCAGCGAGAAAAACAAGGCGAAGCCAATGGCTTTCATGGCTCTGTTCCGCGAAATCAACTGTGCGCTGTCGTGTCGGACCTTTTTTGGAGACTACATCTCCCAAGATGCCGTCAGGAAAGTTGCGGATGACTATTACCTGGTCACCGCCGCCATGGAGCTCGTCAATATTCCGCTGTCGATGCATGTCCCCTTTACAAAGACTTGGCGAGGCAAGCGCACTGCCGATGCTGTACACAGAGAGTTCGTTCGGTGTGCAGCCAAATGCAAGGCCAATATGGCGACGGGCGCGGCGCCTACCTGCATCGTCGACCAGTGGGTTTTGCATATGATGGAATCGGAGAAATACCGTGCGCAGGTTGCGGCTGGCTTCGCCGACGCCGAGAAGCCAAAAAACTGCATCCGTGAGTTCACCGACGACGAGATTGGCCGAACACTCTTCACTTTCCTGTTCGCATCGCAGGATGCTTCCAGCAGCGCCACGACTTGGTTGTTTCAAGTGCTTGCGCAGCGTCCCGATGTTCTTGACCGGCTGCGGCAAGAGAACCTCGCCGCCCGCGCTGGGGACTGCACGCAGCCCTCCGACTTGTCAGTGTTGGAATCTTTGGAGTACACCAACGCTGTGGTCAAGGAGCTGTTGCGCCACCGACCGCCCGTCATCTTTGTGCCGTACCTCGCAATGAAGGACTTCCCCGTTACGCCGACGTATACGGTTCCCAAGGGGTCGATGATCATCCCATCGTGTTACCCAGCGTTGCACGATCCGGAGGTGTATCCTAACCCGGAAATGTTCGACCCTGATCGATGGATCTCGGGGGATGCAGAGTCCAAGACCAAGAACTGGCTTGTTTTCGGAGCTGGGCCGCACGACTGTCTTGCGAGAAAGTATGTACCGCTGTCAATGGCGCTGATGATTGGGAAGGCTGCAATGGAATTGGACTGGGAACATCATGCCACGCCAAAGTCTGAAGATATCAGGGTATTTGCGACCCTGTTTCCAATGGTAAGAGACACCCCCCTCCCCCCCCTCCCCTTGCAAGTTCGCTGTTCGTTTTGTTAATTCAGAATCTAGGATGGATGTCAGTTGGTCTTCAGGAAACGTTCAGCGTGATAGGTTTGTCATTGGGCTGGCCGGGTTTCAGGAAAATGGTAATATTTGTAATATGTTCTTGGGGCTTTGGTATCCGAAAAGGGCCTGGACCAGAGCAGTGTCAAGTGGTGATCCTAATCATTCTAGGCTGCGCATTTATTGTTACTCATCACCGAGAAGGGGGGTATCTTCATCAGCATGTCCTCTCTCGGCTGTTGCCGCCCCCCTGTTTTCATGTTGATGCCTATCGAGGACGAAGAACGTGTAGACAAGTGTAGGATAGAAAAAGATACTAGAAATTGGTTAGAGGGCGGCCACAAATCAGTAATATACCGTAAGTATAGAACATACAAGAGAAAGTTGGCCGCGATGGCGCTCATAATAACGCGGCGCAGATTCTGCTCAGATGACCCGTGATTGGGGCCCCAGATGGCATCCGCCCTATACAAAATCATCGTAAGCAAAGCTTCAGGTGTTAAACTCTCTGAGGAAAGTCGCCTACATCAACCATATCCACATGGCCGTCGCTAACGCTGACTTGGTCAGCTCGAAGCGAAACGTCCACAGCTTTCCCGCAGTAGGAAGCTGCCTCTGCACCAAGACCACGAAGATGATTCCACCCGCCATGATTGCCGTGCAGCTAAAAGTGAGGAAGTCGTAGACGGTCCAGTACGTAGCCTCCCAGATTGCAAACATCGCGCACATACCCAGCACAACGAATGTCGGGCCGGCTACGATGGCCTGAAAAAGCCATGCCTTGCTTAGGAAGACGCGTCCGATGTCCGTCATGGTCTTAAAAGCGATACTTTGCTGTATTTTGGGTGCCTATTGATATTTCGGTTTGATATGATGATTGATGTGACGGGTGACGTGTGCCTGGGCGGTTGCGATGATGGTTCCTTTTGATATCCCGTGTCCTTTGAGGCACTGTTGCTGCCTAGATGCTCTGGCGCCCAGCCGCACTTCACATGTCAATTTAGGCCTGAGGTGTGGCCTGAAGGATTCTTGCGGCATGACACCCTGTTTTCTTGGGGAATAATGACCCCTGCCTGTTGGATCCAATGTCGACGGCCGCGCGTTTCAGCAAACAAAGATGGATTCTCGGCAGAACCATGCAAGGCAGGAATTGAACCAAAAGCTCGCTTCAAAAGAAGAACCGCTGCAGGGATTCCAGGGTCGTGTTTCATGCAAGTGATTCCTTGCGGCTTGGCGCGGGGTATTTCCACTCTCCACCGCCCCTTCCTCCGCTGAGGAAGGATTCATCCGATCGCCAACAACCAGTGACAGCCGAAGAAGCGACTCGGACTTTCCGCCATGGCTACTAGGAGCTGCCAATTCAATCCTCTCACCGCCAATGCATTAGACCTGCAGGAGCTGTTGCGGCAAGGAAAAACTACAAGCGTCGGAATTGTGGAGGAGCACCTCAGCCAGATTGATCAGCATGAATCAACCCTCAACAGCTTCATCGCAATCGCGCCCCGTAATGACCTCCTCCGCTCGGCGGCAGCTTTTGACGAAGAGCGGTCGCGGGGGAGCGTCAGGAGCCCCTTGCATGGCATACCAATTGTGCTGAAAGTCCGTACTGTTTGTGTAATTGAATCTCAGACTCTGCGGTTCTGGCATTCGAGTCCCTAAGACAACTTCATCACAGCATCAGACCTGGGAATGGGTACTACGGCTGGGTCCTGGGCCCTGGTCGGAGCCAAAGCCACGCATAACTCAGCTATCGCGCAGAAGCTGATTAATGCCGGGCTGATTATCCTGGGCAAGACTAACATGACGTTAAGGTCACATCTAGCAGCTATGACTAGCGGTGCAGCTGATCAGATGACCCAGAAATTCGCCGGCATGAAAATGACCATGATGATGCCTGGATGGTCCGCTCGTGGAGGCCAAACGCTCTCCCCGTGCGTTGGCCCAATCGAAGAGGGCGAGACTCTTCTTGGACACTCGGTCAGTTGGTTGCGGTACCCCTGAGTTCGAAGGCAAGGCTCACACTCCCCAGGCACCAGGCGGTTCGTCGACAGGTTCCGTCGTCGCCGTCGCCGCAGGCTTCAGTCCCCTGGCAATGGGAACCGAGACAATTGGGTCAATTATCACCCCTGCATCCCGAGCGGCATTGTATGCTCTGAAGCCAACGGCGGGCGTTCAGGATACGACTGGTCTATACTCGTTGACGGACTTCTTCGACAGTCCAGGGCCCATGGCTAAGAGTTCGGCAGATTTGGCCTTGCTGACAGAGATCTTGCTAGACAGATTAACCAGCTATCGGAACCTACTAAGCTGGGAGCGAAATTGGCGTCCTATCACTTGCACTGTTCTCTATAAGATAGACGCACGGACCTGCTGATAACATTATGGATTCGTTTTTGTTCGTACTGGTTACTTGTGATCAAGGCACGGGTACGTTTTCCAAAAGATCTGTCTTGAACTCTAACTCTGATTTTCCACCACTCGGGGTCCGAAGCACCCCGTCAAGAGCTTGTACGTGCGCCTAATTTCCACAGTAATTACGCAAACAATACCACGCGTTTTCTTCATTGCACGCACATTCGCCATGGCATTCTTCTGGCATGACGATCCATTGGCAGGCCTGCCAGAAATAGTGCTGCACCCGGGATGATCTGGATCGCAGTCTTCCGCGGCTCTCTCATCTCTGCAAGCAAGCCCGATCATCCAGCAAAATGTGACTGATGTCGTCAACAATATCCTGAGCGATTACCAGCCAATCCATGCCAGCGACGATACTGCCAAGGTGCTACGGGCATTTGTCGATCATCTGTCTAGCCAAGGTCTGTCAACGTTGCAATCCGACGATTCTGAAGCCTAGTATGTTTTATCCTATTAGGCCATTTACCGTATACTAACGCATCACTATAGTGGCTGCTGCTGGTAGCAAACAGCCCCCAGTTACACCTTCGCCCAACCAGTCAGCAGCGTTCGAAATCGAATTGGCCATGACAAAGATTGAAGGATCGAGCCGAACAGGACAGAAATCGCTAAAAGAAGAGTGCCTCCGCAGAGATGGGAATCGATGTGTTATCTCGGGCCTCATCGACTCAGAGGCCTATGCCAACATACCTCCAGGCGAACGTAAGGGCACTGGAAAAACCAAAACACAATGCTCGCATATTCTACCGTTCGCGCTTAGAAAGTTCGAGGAGAAGAATGCCACGCAAATCAAGAACAAGGCAACAACATAGTGGGCACTTTACCACTATTTCCCAGCCTTAGAGAACAAGATTGGGGCCAATACGATCAACCAGGCGAGAAATGCCATCACACTAGCCTCGGCACTTCGCGAAGAGTTTGGTCAGTTTACATTTGGATTCCAAGCTACGAACGAGGTATGTTATTTCCCCAATTCATAAGATACTACTAATATATTTGGATAGGAGCACAAATACCGCATGGAGATCTTGGATGAGGATTCATACCATACAAGAATGGTACCGGCTTTTGCCGTCGTTGCCCAGGAAGATGCTAACGTCCAACGGCCTGACCCGGATATACTTGATGTCCACATGCGGATTAGCCGTATTCTTCAAGTAAGTGGTATTAGTTTTGCCGTTCTCCAGAGCTTCGCAAGGGGCAATTATGGCGTGTATGATATTGCTTCGGATGGATCAACCGACTTGGAGCGCATCTTGAGCGACAAGATGCTAATGCGCATCTAGGAGGTTGGCCAAGTTTACAAGTGTTTTGTCAAGGAGCTGCAAGAAGAGACCCTGTAGAAGAGTAGTTGACAGAAGCAGAATCGAAAGGACTTGTTATGTATGAGTCGATAAGTACATTCTTTTCTGCTCGTTCGGGCGTCCCTCGGGTTTCTTGAGCAGCGATCCGGAACGTCAATGTGAAAGAGCGAGATGGGCGGGGAGGACTGAAAAGGGGCTTCTGAGGCTGTGCGGCGGCGGCGTATGGGATCACCCTAGCTCAGGGAAGAATCAGGGGAAGCTTAGGATAAATCAGCCACAGCTAACCCCGGATGGTTTGGTCCACCTCGCTGTAGTTTTGTGGGCAGCCTCCAAATGTAGAAAAGAGTTGGAAGATGGTGAAGGAGAAGCACTGGCCCACTTGAAGGGGAAAGAGAATGCCACAAATATAGCAATTCCGTTTTAAGATAGTGCCAATAGGGGCTTTGGATGGAAATCTTTGTTGAAAGACGCTTGTGTCGTGGGACGGGATGGAAGAAGGCAAGGCCTTTGATGCCATCACTATTTCCCGCCCGACCGCCGGATCGGTAAGTCCCTTCCAAATTCATCCGGTCCTGCGAAGAAGCCAAAGTTCACCTTAGGGGCAGGAGCAAGGCACCACCTCACTTGACAAGGCCAAGCGGCCCGGGCAGCGACATTAGGACTGGACAGGCAAGGTCAGCGGGTCATCGAACCCCAAAATGCGAAGAATGTGCCAAATAAATGTAACTAGAGGATGTCTAGCGCTCTGATGTTGCTCCAAACGGAAAAGCGGCCATTCTTTGCCTTTGCGCTCTATGGGCTAGTCTAGGCGCCTGCCAGAAGCACGTCCAGGTGAGGCGTGAGGGTACAGGGTGAAGCCACCAACGACGTGCGCATCCCGCCTTGCTGAGGATCTAACTCTTCACCTACCTAGATACGTTGGGAAGGGGGCAATCTGCTGTCACGGGAGTATTCCTAAATGGGCTTAGGAAAATCATTTGAATCACGGGGTTGTCGCGCCATTGCGAATAGTAAGAAGAGAAGCATACGCGCATAGGGCTTATAAAGTTCGTTCAATAAGCGCGAAGCCCAAAGGACTGGTTGTTGTCGGGAACTAGACTGGATGAACCAGGGCCTTGGGATCCAGGACCTCTGGTCACCCTGATTTCCATCTAAATTAACCTCTTTGAGCTCAATACCGTGTACGTTTCAGTTCGTGATTGAAACATGGAATTCAAAGGCAGCAACCCGCGTTGTTGATGTTTCATATTGATTGAGCAGAATCAAAGAGAGGCTGCAAGAAATGTGTCGTCATTGTCATTGTGCAAAGAGGACGGAGGGAACTTATATAGCAATTAGATGCGGCAAAGAAACCACGGCAGTGCCCTGGTACCCCCCC
>Ga0247760_1000788_pt1 | contig 32769 bp, 28 predicted proteins | sample UWRJL171409R4_FD_179936 | JGI IMG/M metagenome (GOLD analysis project Ga0247760, IMG submission 179936) | Plant litter microbial communities from Arlington Agricultural Research Station in Wisconsin, United States - UWRJ-L171-409R-4 | ecosystem: Environmental > Terrestrial > Plant litter >... | reverse complement strand
GGTATTTGGCCAATGTGTCGGGATGGGGGGGAGGGGTGGGGAGTTGGCGGCATCAGACATGGCACAATGAGTTTTTGCCATGGAGGAGAGAGGTGGAGGCGAGGAGAAGAAGGTTGGGTATGCCTGTGCAAGCCTCTGAGTGACCCCGAGGAAAGGGGAGCGGGTTCGCCTACGGGAGGGAGTAATTCCGTCGGAGCAAAGAAAGCCAAAAAAGAAAAGAGGTGCGAGTATGACTCGAAGTGGAAGGGCTAGTACCGCAAGACGGGACAGCCTGTCGACCGAATCTTGGATTGAACAGCCACTGTACCAAAGTGCCTTTGTTTTTAAAAGACCTGGCCAAGCCATCCCAATACCTGTACCGGCGCCCCGGGCGGCCCCATACCGGCCTTGCCCCTCTATATCCGCATGCTATGCATCCTACACTCATCCCACCCTCGCTTCGTGTAAATCTTGTAATCACATCTCTTCATTTGCTAGATCTAAGCTAGTTTCCATGTGATGCGACTCCCAAGATGAGATGGGAAGGGTGGGGGCGCTAAGATCGTAACACTTGATATTTGAATTACGCTTACGATTCGTCGGGAGAATGTCCGAGGCCTGGTCTGGTGAGGGTGGGTGACTACATGTAACAAGACCCCCGGCATTTCTCAGGCGCGCTACCGGAACGTCACTAGCAGCTTCAACTTCGAAAGATTCGCCTACCGCCATGTGTCTCCATCTCTCTGCGTGCTGTAAAGAACCGTCTTCCCCCTTCATGTAGGTAAGGAACAAGAAGGATGGGGGAGTACCTTGAAAAGAGTCGAAATTTCTTCTAGTCTCGGATTCTGGGATTAATACAGTAGATGGCCCCGTAATTCTCTGAAATTTTATAGGATAAGGTAGGTATCTACCTGTGTCAACTGAGCAGCTATGTGTATTAGACAAAGAGGGTCACGGCATGTAGTATCATCATTGATACTGTGTGTTCATTTGAGTTATCAGATTTCAGACCCTTCAGTCGCGATGACTATAACTACGACACCCAGCTATCGGGAACTATTTGACTTCGGCTGCAGAGTTTGTGGTAGAGAGGACCCATAAGTTTAGGGATCTAGCCCAACGCACAAGGACAAGGGACAAAACCAAAGTGAGCAATGCTGTGTAGTGCTGCCGGTGCCCCTGACAAGTAGTCATCACATCGTCCCTGTCTCTTAGATGTGGCCCAATCTTCGTTGATGCGAGGAGTCGATACTTGTTCCGCCTCATGAAGCAACAACGTATTTTCCCTCTTTCGTTGTGTGATATTGGCCGACAGAGGACCAAGGGGATATAAATCGACGAAGGTGAGATACTGGCACCTCGTCTAAGCCGTCCCGCTTGGAGAGTGGGAGGACTGCCCTCGAGGATCGGGTCTTGCCTCCAGAGACCAGCTCGATACCTTTTGCAAACACTAGGCTAAGAAAGGCAGTAATGATGAGTGTGTCGATCATGATGTCTAATCCAAACCATGCCCCTGCTGCGATTGAGACGGCGATGGCCACAAGACCACAGTCTGGCCAGTACAGAGGGGTTCGGAGAAGGTGTAGAATCCCAATCAAGGACCAAACGATGAACTGAATAGACGCCAGGGGCGTAGGAGGGAAGGTGAAGCTCCGCGGCATTTGCTCCATTAGGGGAAGTACCATCAACCAGCAGTGATCTCGGTCGGCATGACGGAAGTTGACAATGGGGATCGTCAAGAAGTATCCTAAAAATAAACTGGCGAGGTCGGCAACTTTAAGGGCAGGCTGATAAACGGTGTGTCGAAGGCGACGTGGGTGGTTGCAAGCGCAGCCAAAGCTGTGTTTTGTGGTCGTATCTCAAGGACCGGGCATGATCATGAAGACCGGCTTTAGGAGCAAAGGTTGGCCGTGGCGAAGACGGCTCGCGGGGAGAGCTTGGTTCCCGCCATGGTTCCCTGGGGGTGTTCTCGTCCGAGGCGAGCTGGTTGATGGGACACCCCTCTTTTCGTCGACCTGGCATCGGAGCCAGCTGCCATTTTTCTTGGTTGTTTTGGGTGAAAGTTGGCGCAGTCGAGATCGGGGTGCTGTCCCTCCTTTTAGGAAACAGCAGCATCTCCTTCGCGTTGACAGAGACGCATCTAGACCGAACCAAGTGGGTGCTTTGAGTCCTTGATGTGTTGGAGTGTATCCATGCTGTTTTGCTGTCCAAAGTACTGAGCGTCGGACCGCACCGATTTTCCTGGCCCAGACACGAACACCCGTTTGTATGATATTGAACCGTTTGAGGAAGGCGAGGACTGACGGCTTCCTCGCCCTCTTCAAGCGCTCTTCTGCCAAGCGAACATCCAGAAACTGGGGGTGGGCATCCCCGAATGGAAGGGCTCGAGAAAGGGGGGAACCACCACGGTTCGAGATTGGTTCTGGTCGGCGCCCGTTGATTTACACGTTCGTTGTCGTTGTTGTACTGCGGAGGTCTATCGTTTTCGTACGTAGCCCATGTGTAGAACTCGTCCACAGTCTCCGCAGGGTCTGACTGCTCGGGGCTCGTTTGTCTCTCGGGAGAGGGGACCATGTCGTCGCGGTCGTAACGGAAGCTGCCACGATAGGGTTCCTCAGCTGTGGAATTGTTAACGAGGATGATAGTGAAAGAGATGAGCCGACTGTTCTTACTTGTGCGGCAATTCTTGGGGCGATCTTGGAGTTTGTAAAAGTCGACACCAGCTTCGCGATGCATCTGATGACCGGGTTGCAACATGGACGCAGAAGAGGGGTAACGGATGAAGAAGGGTGGTGGTTATGCTACTCCTGGTGTCTAGATGTGGCCCTACCACCCAGAGCCTTGTGCCGAGAGCACTCGTAGGATGATTGGCTTCGGGATGCTCCGAACTGAGCGCTTTCCGAGGCCTCCTTACCCCTTACCTCCTTGTGGTTGCCTTGCGCAAAAGACTCGGGAGCTAGCCACGCTCCGCACGACGGTTCGCGGCCATTGAGCAGCCTGTTTGACGTCTTCGACCCAAGGTTTTACGCATCGATGATCCAGCCATGCCAAAAGCGGCTCGCATGTACTAGCATGCCTTGAATTCTAGGCCAAAATCAAGACAAGCCGACATCTTTGGTTGATGCAACATCAGTGATCCAGGTGCCCCAGTTTCGCCATCCCCTTCCCAGGTCCCCATTCCAATCCTCGCCAGAATTTCCTTAAGTGTACCCTTCCGCCAACCGCATTCCCCACCTCACTCTCCTTCCCAGCTCGTCATCCTGCCCTCGACCTTCAAGATCTGCTTGGATTTTCGAGAGAATGCTGGCTTTTCTCCTTTAACATTCCCCGTCTTCCGACCATCACCCACTCTTCCACGTTCTATCTTCAGTCCCGCCCCATCGGTCTCCCACACCTTGGTCCCTCGGGGGAAATTTGAACGAGGCTGCATCAAGTCCCCCGCCCGAAAGGTATCACGGGCACCGTCCACCGTCCTACAATATGGGCGCCGACGGCTCGCTACCCGAGTCTCGCGAGCCAAAAGAGCCAAAAGAGCCAAAAGACATCGCCACGTCGTGGAGTCATTACCTTCGCCGTCATTCTTCCACGCAGTTTGCGTCGTGCTCCCAGCGCAGCACCGTTGGCGCCGCACAAGGACACGCGGATGGACTTGCAACCCCCAAGCGTGTATGGACCCATCTCTTGACCTGGCATTGCTGTCAAAACACTTCTTAAGAGCATTTACTCATTATTACAATCCTAGGCTACCGCCATTACACAACACTCAGCCATCTCATCTTGATGAAGTGGTCAAGCAGCCAGAGACCATCCCAAGTTCCAGGCCGTTCAGAAGCAAGCTGCGGAACCCTGATGAAGATCAAGGTCCTCCTGGACACCGCCTCACCTTCAAAAGGTCCAATGTTCCTGTCAACCGTCGGAACCGACCGTTGTCAGACCCTCATACCCATCCTTTCTATCCATCGAGTACCGATTCAGCGGACTTGATCAAACAACCGGAGACTAGGCCCATCTCACAAGAACAACTTGTCGCCGAGGTCAAAGGCGCCTGGTTGAAGACCTGTCTGGATGGTATCGCATTTATTTTAACCTGGTTGCGGATAGAAACCCTGAAGTCTGCCCTAACTAGATTGATGAAGCCAGCACCCGCCCAGCAATAGAGCCGTTGTCGAATAAATACTATTATACAGGATCTATCGTTCTTGGAAATCACATCACAAAGCCTACCCAAGCTCTAGCCGCAGTGGTATGTAACTGCAGAGTAGATTTGATATCCCACCATAGCTTCATCTCAAGCAGTCGCGAGGTTGACTAATAACCAGTCTAGCTACCGGACCTAATAACAGCCCTTTCCGGAGGGGCAATCCCCACCGACACAAGATGGCCGCCTCCCGCCTGCGCCTTGAGCTCCTCTACCCGGAACTCCTCCTCCCGTTTAAAGTGCAACAACCCCGACTCTATGACATCGTCCGCCAAGAGGCCACTGTCAAGAATATCCCTCCTCTTCCTCCGGGGAGCTCGGCTTATCCGCCGATCCCATTCCACGGTTCAGTCCTGACACTTGGCGCACTTAGAAGGGTTGCCTGCTGCAGAATGCAGGCGCCTTAAGTAGACAGAGAGCAATCAATCATCTTGCCCTCCAATTTTGACCCCTGAAAGTGCCGTGCTTCGACGGTGAACCGCTGGGCTCATGAAAAGAGCTACTCCCTTTACGGAATGACTTGCAGCTACCATGGTGCAGAAATCCTGGCTCCCTGGCTTCCGTGGGCCGAACCGCTGAACCTGCAGCTACGTCAGCCTCCACCGCCAGCGCCGCGAACCAAACAAGTGCAGGTCAGTCAACTTCCGTCGTACCAGCTCCATGCAACAGCCAGAAGACCCCGAGAGTCTCCCTCCATAACGCAGCGTCAGACAGCTTAGCGCATCGAGCCAACAGGTTGGGGGAAAGGATGGGTTGGGTCGGCGGGGGACTGGGAAGGGGTCTTGCGAACCAGGCAAGACCTGTTGTGTACACCACGGGTGTCGTGTGCTTTGAATCGTTCCGCCGATGTGAAAGATTTTGTCATCTGCCTCGCGACAATGGAGGTCGACAATTCTCTAAATGTACCACCGGAACTGGTGTTCTTGCTAGTAGAGGTAAGGATGGCGCTGGGGTTGGCGGTGGTGGGACGAGCGGGCGCTCGAGACTTGACAGAAATCGCCGGGCTAGTGTGGTCGGAAAGGAGGAAACGACTCGGCAACAGAGTCAGCAACTTTCGGCTCCCGTGAGCAACTGGTATTGCCCGTCTGCGGCCCACATTCACTGGTTGTCTTCCGACCAATAAATGTGGGGCCCTTCGCAGGTGTACAGTTTGCCCTATCACAGGAGACGCAAACCGCAAGCAGTTTGCCTAAAGAGCTTTGAGGAACGAAGCTGGACGATACGACAATACAATACTGGAGATGTCAGATTGTTCGTAGCGAAGGATTCGTTAATAAAATTCACGCGAAGAAATCGCTTTTTAGTGCCTGACATCGGGTGCGTGTTTCAGGAATGGCGAGGCTGGGGTCCCTCGGCATACACAGATGCTAGTAGATGCATATATCAAACAAGAGTTGTCTGGAAAGGGGAAAACCATATGAAATTACTACGTCTTTTTCTACTTCGAGTCATGGGCACCCGTCCGATTCTCTTTGAGTTTCAGTGCGACGAGGGGGCCGAGGAGCTGAAGTTCATTCATAATATTCCCAGCAGTCTCGTCAATACCAGGCCCCAGTCGCGCACAGAGATGCCGAGGACATAAGTAAGATTCTAACCGTAATACAGCCCATCCTTAAAGAGCATGAGGAGCGGGAATGCGAAGCCCAGACACGACAGAGCGGTTGAGGAGATGATAGCTGAAGCTATGGCAGAAAGTCAGGGTCAGGGAGCATCGCGGCTCACCCCGGATCTACACTGCATGTTCCCCCACCTGGTATACTGCATGATATATCAACTGCCGACACTACGTCGTGGAACCCAAAAACAAGTTGAATGTTTTCGTCCATCGTGGATGATCTGGCGGAAGATGAGCACGTGAACAAGGCAGATATATCTCAAAATTCAAGAGAAACACTCAGCTTCTCGATCCTCATGTATGCTCCGGCTGTTTTTGCCCATGAAATTCGCCTGCTGATATTGAATTGATGCAAGATCTACGGATCCTGGACATGAAGACCACCTTTGTCAGCCGGCCGAAGCTACTCTGGAGCTAGCACCGCCCTTCTCGCCTTCTTCCCTTCACATTCGTGAGCCTGGCAGTCCAAAGGTACTGCAGTAACGACGCCGAAAACATGCCATCCTTCGTCTCGCTCCTGACTCCGTAGCATTTTGGGTTCGGAGCTTCCTGGTGAGCCGGACCCACATGGGGGTGACTTCAGAAAAGAATAACTGTGTTGGTTTCCTCTTCCAGATCTTCCGCTTTTAGAACAGTATTCCATTCCCCCGGTTTGAGATTTTCTTTTTTGGTAGGCCAGCCATTCATTACACCAATTCGAACGAACTCAGATTCGCTTGAATTCTCACTCGGCCTCTCGCCTCTGCTCGCTAAGATAAGTGCGGCTGCTACATCGATGAACAGGGCAAAGCATGGCTCTTTCGGCTGAAGATCAAAACACACATTAACTTGGAATACCTGGCTTCGGACCATGAATTCGACAGGATATTTGCTGAGGTGAAATTCCGCGTCGGGGATAAGCTTCAGTTCTACTAATGGGGCCTAGTCGACGTAGCGATCAGCTATCAGTCTCCATAGAGTCCACAATGGAACCTAACTTACCTTGATCCTTAGGGCGCACCCACGGTCGACAGAACCGTAGCGATCATAGCCCACTTGGTATCGAATGCCCATTACTTGAGCAAAGACTCCCGAAATATACCCAGTCTGGGTAAACTTTACGGGGGCATTGATTGCGGCAAACGACCAGCTCGGCGCGCGATAGCTCGTTGGAACCGAGACTTCGTACATGTCGTCGTCCACGGGAAGCTCGTCGTCATCGTCAATGTCTTCGCTGTATGGTCCATGAATAACGCTATAGTTTAGGTGAGGCTTTGAAGGACGACCGGAAACAATAGCCCCAGGAGCGTGTTCCAATTCCTCGAGATAAAATTCGTTGAAAGGTTCGCATGAGAATGACCGAATTCGGGCGGCAGAGGAGGTTGTGAATCTTTCTGACCCGAGGTGGCATACCTTCCAATTTAGTTGGTCCCATAGCTCCCTAAGCCATACTCCGGCACAATAATACTCATCATTTGACCGCTGTCCAATGTGCCTGGCTAAGCCCGCGAGAGCCACCAGCTTATCTGACTCGCGTGTCAGCCGCCGACGAGAGTAGTCTTCCATGAGCTTCGTCCAATTCAGGCAACGGTTGGGATCTTGTTCAGAGGAAGAATATTCCAAAGATAAGCGTTTGCGGAAGCGAGCACCGTCCTCAGCGACGAACATTCGACCACATTCCCAAAACATCTGATCAACGCCGTAATGCACAATCCGAGACGACAAGATCCGTTCTTGTAAGGTCCACCCTCGAGAAGAGAGGGGTTCATCTTTGACAGGGTCGTAAGGCTTGCCAAAATTGTCAACGCAATATACTCGAGGCAAATTGCTACAGGAACTCGGCATCCACTCTGGGAAAAGATAAATCGTAGATTCGAGTTCCAGCCCTTTGGTGAGCGTGATGGCGCAAGTTGCATCCCCTTGGTCCTGCCTGATAGTTTTGTAAAGCGCCTTGCAATCTGCAGGTATGTATGACTCCGACCGGCGCAAAATGCATCCAGAAGAGTCATCCGTGGATGCAGCGGCAGCAATCGTGAGAAAAGCGTTGGCGTAAACATCAGCCATTTTGGATGATTCACGGCGCCAGTCCTCCGCATCATCTTGGATGATGCATAGGGAATCTATCCATAGGTAACGCACGGATAGCTTGCGACTAACAAGCACGGCATCCTTAAAAGTGAGCGGCAGGTCGCTTGTGGGAATCCCTCGCGTCAAAACGTCGCGTGTGGTGGTTGTCAACGTGATCCTGTGCGAGGAGCCCCAGCAGTGGCTGAGCGCAATATACCGGCCGGTCTCACCATGCGTTTCCCGGATCTTGATGATATCCCCCTTTTCGTCGGCCGCTAAATCAAGGATCCTAGTAGGGAGGGTAACGACCCGAGGCTCGCAGTCGTGATGCTCATTGCAGTTCTGAATCCAGCTTCTGAGGGTCGATAGCCCGCTTTCAGAGCCTGGGTCTAACGCGCGGACGCGACCGGGAACAGTTTCAGCCATCGGGTCCCCTAAGATGGAGGATTAGCTAGGAGTTGCCTTCTTGCGGCATAGTAACCTACCACTGCTCGTGCAAATGCGTAAGTCTGTCCCTCGAAGTTCCGGTAAGTTTTCTCCGGCCCCCTCAGCGTTCTCAATTGACGGAGTCTGTCCAAGTCTCACACCAAGACCTACTAATTGGTCAAGTGGACCCTCCGGCACCGAAGCCCACCAATTTCCAAAGATCCAAACCGGCATATTTTCATTGATCGGTGGAACCGAGCCACTTCGCCATGATCCGTCCCAAAGATATAACCCAGTCGACCCTTCCCGAAATTGAAGGCATATTTTCCGGTAAAGTCGCTCCACCGCAAGCCGAATGATCTTACAACTTCGACATGTTGACGCTGACGCCTTCAAGCTTGCCCAGGTTGGATGATGAGGCCAAGCATCTTCCTCCTCCCGCGGAAGGCTGCTGAACGGTATCGCGGCGCACGTTTGACACAGGACGGACATGGCGAGAGAATTTTTTTTTTTCCGGAAGCCCTGGTTGCTGCTCCAGCTATGTGGTTGCTTTCACTGCTTGACGGCTGTCACCGGGATACTTGAGCGTGATGAAAACGGAGACACTGAAACCAATGTTTCAGTCTGAATTTGACTGCGTGGATCATAAATAGTGCAAGAACGGTTGATCGATTGAGCTGACGCTAGGTATAAATACCTCACTTCGTTCATGCCGATAATTGGCCTTTGCCAGCTTAAATTTAGTCGAATGCGATTGGGTACTGCAGCTGCCTGTGTTGCCCCAATCTGCTCCTCTTCGTCATTATCAACTGCGGTGGCGTAGTGGCTTTCTGCAACACTCGGCCTCTGGCGAAGCCCGCTGGCCAATCTCGCTCTCAACCCCGACTGATCTAATTAGCGCATGGTAGCGGCTTCGGCCATTGGGCATCGGGGTTCCCCAAAACTCGTGCGCGCCTAGTGCACGCCGCAGACGCGCCACGTGCGATACTGTGCCAGGTGGCCCTGGAATTGCGAGAGACACGAACCACGAGCAAAGACGGCCAAGCCGTTCCCACACAATGCGACCCCTACAGCTTGTATGTGCAACTATCGCGTTGCTCGTCAATAGATGGAATCACTCTCTTGTTTAAAGCGCGGGAGAGAGACTTTCTTGGCAACAGAGTGCCGGACGATATGACCGCAGCGAGGAGAGGTTAGAATTACTGAGTGAACAGACGATCCGGGCTGCGGAATCCTGGGGTTGGATAGGGGAACGATGATGGGGGGCTGAAACGAATAATGTTTCTCAGAAGGTTTCAAACGCGTTGCACATGACGACAGGACAAAGTTGAAGATGTTGGATTGTTTGTCGTAAATCTTCGTTGATCCGATTGCAGCGAAGGAGTTGGTTTTTTCTGGCTGATAACGTTAGCCTTGGCGCCGAATTTCGAGTTTCCCACCTATTGACTCACACCGCTCCTTCTCCACCCGCTCCCTCCAATCGTCAATCCAAATCGGCAGCGCCACCTGAGGTACGTGCAGGAGCTCTCCGGTCTTCTCCACGAAGTGTGTCACAGTTCTGGACAACAACCGCTTCCAACTGAACTCTACACACCGTTGTTTCAATTCCGATATCCTAAACCCTCAACCGAACCATATCACAGACTCACGAGCAATTCAACTGAGGCCAAGGCTTCCTTGGTCACCGCTTCCATTCGCTCTCTATCCTACGGCAATCTAGAACAATGAGACTCCTCAGCCTTGAAACTCCGGAGCTCGAGATCACCCATAAGAGTCTCGAATGGCTTTCCTACACCATCTTGTCTCATACCTAGGGAGAGGGAGAGGTCACCCTCCAGGATCTGGCAAGCACGACCAAGCATTACAAGGTCATGGCTGGCTACGGGAAACTTCTGGGATGCTGTGACAAGTCCAGGCAAGAAGGGTTTCAGTACACCTGGATCGATACATGCTGCATCGACAAATCCAGCTCCGCCGAATTGTCCGAAGCAATCAACTCCATGTTCGACTGGTACGGCAAAGCCCAAGTTTGTTACGCCTACCTGGGCGACGTGGACGGACTGGGGAGCGATGACCCAAGCCAGCCGTCATCATCTTTTAGGGAGAGTCGATGGTTCACACGTGGTTGGACGCTTCAAGAATTATTGGCGCCGCAGGAAGTTGTGTTCTTCAACAAGGACTGGGTCGAGATTGGAACGAGAAGATCATCGAGGGCCGTCATTGAAGAGATTACTGGAATCTCTAAAGAGACCTTGGAGAAACCCTTGTGTGGTTCTGAAACTTGTCCGCATATTTGCAGAGGACACAGCGTGGCGCAGAAGATGTCATGGGCGGCACTGAGGAAGACAACCAGGGAAGAAGATCGAGCCTACTGTCTGATGGGACTTTTCGGCGTCAACATGCCCCTCATGTACGGCGAGGGTGGCGAGAAGGCTTTTGCGAGGCTCCAGCAAGAGATCATGAGGCAGTCGAGCGATGACTCAATTTTCGCCTGGAGCTTATTCGGATGGAGCCACTGGGCCAGAATATTCTTCCCCGAGGATATACGGCGCGAGGGGCCCGTCGCCTGGCGGCCAGAGCTCTTTTATTCTGGACTCGGCGTTTACACTGCCTGGAGTGCGGGCTTTCTTGCGACCATCTCAGACAGGGAATGGACCCCACCGACTCTCTCACACGGTTCGACGGCCTACGAGGAGACACAACGGTATCTTTCACTGACTGCTCCCATTCTGACGCTTGAGGACCTGCGCGGAACATTGAACGTAACAGTATTCACATTCATGAAGGAGGAGGGGAATTTTGACAGGGATGATTGCGAATACGGCGAGCTCGCCGGGACATCCGTCGAAGCTATCTTTGGAGTCCCGGGAGTGTCGAGGGCCATTGCTATTCTGAGCTGCTGTTTCCAGTTTGGGCGCTTCGGGATTGTTCTTCAGAGGAACCAAGATGGAACGTACTCCAGAGTTCACAACCTTTCGATAATGGGGGTCCAGTTCTCCGAGCTTCCGGAGCGTTAGACCGTCAATATTCGACATCGAGAAGGGTTGGGTGTCGAATGCGATTCCACAACCATAAGCCCTGAGCCTAGCGTGACTCAGCTTGAAGTGATCCTGGTAGAGGCGAACGGCTACTTCACAATCAGCAAGTTTTTGGGCGTCTCGGACGATGTGACAGGTCAGAGATGGACTTCTACAGGAAAGGCGATAGGCTCACGTTCTTTTTTACCCCTGAGAAGTGCCGAGTGGCAATACTCTATAGAACGACGGCTGCCATTCAAGAGAACAGCTATTCCGTTCAAGGCCCGCCGCAAGCCCAGGCCTCGCTGGTTCATCCAGTACAAGCGCGCGTTCGGAGGGACCCAACGGCATTTTGACGAGGGTGACTGGGAGCCTTGCGATCTGGTGTGGGCTTGGAGGAGAATGGGAAGGAATCGAGTGGGACACCGGGCGGTGGGCCGACGGTTCGAACGCCGATGGGCCTGGGTTTGGGTCTCCCCCTTACCTCGCAGGCAAGCGGGCCACCCCGACCCGACAGGAAGATCACAGCGTTCTACTCGCATATCGAGAAGCGGCAGGGTGTGGGGGACACAGACAAGCAATTCCAGATAGGTAAGTGTCTAAGCGACACTCGTTATGTTTGATAGAGTTAGGAAAGGAGTGGCAATACTAATCTTGCCCCCTTAAGAAATCCATAAGAACACTGAGACCCGTGTTGTCCTCCGCATGGGTGCATTCTCACCATGCAACGGCCAATATACAACACCTCTGTCTCGAGTCAGAAGTCGTCTGCTTGGGGCTCGACAGCCGTTTCCACAACGTCGCCGACCCCCGTTTCCTAGTAACGCCGGGACAGCCCCCCATGGGTGTCCAGTAAATGGCCTGCAAATGTGTCTAGTAACGCGGAGGCAACTCCCCCTAACACCATCGGCCTCCACCGTGGTGTAACGCACGGCAAGGTCCCCACGTTGTCTAGTACAGGCCTGCACCATCTCTAGTAACGACAGGCTCTCCACGTGACGCTGGCACCCATCGTGTATAACCCGGATCGGTACCTCTATCGTGTCTTACCGGCTTTAGAGGTGTCATGTGAGCGCCCTCGTTTACGTCGTGTCTGGTGAGCGAGCGCCTCTAGGCTACGTCCTTTTAAGACTTTGAATCACGATCGCTTCGGTAAGCGCCAACTGTTCACAATGGATTTCAATTGGAGACTTTTGGCGCTTGTTTTAAAGGCATCTATTAGGGGGGCACCCTGTGTTTCTTAGGGGGGCACCCCCCCCTAACAGGGTTAGGGTTTTGTATGGGTAAAAAACTTCCACACTCCAAACGCGGTCGCAACGCGAGGCGCGTTCCAATTGACGTGCATGCGCGCCCTTCTTTGTGGTTGTAAATTCTGCCATCGCCACCAATTTCTCGACTTCCTCCAGGACACCAAACACCCACAACGGTTTGTCGCATCGACCTGGTATGGTTCCAGTAGCTAATAATATGATCAGTCAATGCCCTGAAGCCTTTGGAAGCACTAGATTCCCGCGTGGTGTTAAGCAGTCGCCGAGTTTCGCAGCTGCAGCTATGGTAACTATGATCCCCGACAGCGACGACTAGTACTATTACAGCGATATTGACGATGTTCACGCGCTTAAGGACCCTTCCGTTTGCTAATCTGAGGCTCGCTTTTGGTGTGAGGACTCGGTTCAGCCTTTACGTAAGGCCTTAAGCGTTGCGAAAGGCCTTATACTGATTAATCTCCGCGATGATCTGCCTACTGAACTGCCGCTGTTTAGCTCTGAAAGCGACTCTGAAAGTGACTCCGATGGTAAGTCCTGGGAGGGTATATAAAGTGACTGTGACGGTTAAGGTGACGATTTAAGCGAGGGTTACTTGACCGATAAGGACGAAGCTATTCTAAACCCCCCAGATACGATCACAGCAAGCACAGTTAAAGGGTTACAGACTGCTGTAAACGCTTGGGTGAAGGATAAGGGCTTTACCGTTATTAGAAGGAACGGCCGCTATAAGAAGAATGGCTCCTATACTTAATATACCCTTAAATGTAACTGTTACAGCTAATTAAGAAAGTCTAGGGGTACTGGATTACGCGCTCTTAGGACACGTAAATACGGTTATAATTAGAAGGCTAACGTTATTTAGTTAATTAATAGATAGTAGTTTTAACTTTATAAAGAAGCAATCTACTAAGCTTACAATTATAGTCGCTCTCTTAACCCCCAGGCTTATCCTTAACACCGTAAAATATCTAATAAGGTCCTTAAAGCTATCGTTAACGCTTTTATTCACCTTAATATCCGTATAAGAGACGTAGGTAACCTTATCGCCACTTAGTTCCCAGATAGTAACTATATTAACACTAATATTTATAACGTGAGATTATAGCTTTATTAAAAGAGGTTAAACGGTTATATAATTATTATAGTGATAATTAAGGACTTTAATAAGCTTACAATACCTTACGTTACTAAGTGGAGAGACTTTAAGAAGAAGGAGGACCTTATTAGTATTGTCTTTACTTATCCTTTACTCCTTTCCTTAATGGTATTATTATAGGAGGTTGTTTAAATAGATATAACGTACAGTATAAATATGTTTAATTATCCTTTATTTTAAGTTATAGGATTAATAAGCTGTAACATTATATTTACGTCGATGTTTAGCCTTATTAATAATGAGAAAGAAAAGGCGTTTAACTTCCTCCTTACTGGTATAAAGGAACTTTAAGCGGAGATGAAGATCCCTAAGCCTCTAGTTATTATAATAAACTGCTGTAAAGAGATAAAGTTAATTATCTTTACTACCTTTCCTAATACTTAGTAATAACTTTATATCTACTATGTTATTAAGAACATATATAGTAACGTTAAGAAAAAGTATAAGAAGAAGGTTAACATATATATTAAAGTTAACTTTAATAATAAGGAGTTTAACGATAATAATAAGCTTGCACTTTCTACAGCTAAGCTTAGTGCCTTAATAAGGCTTTAAGAAGAAGAAGAAGAGTAGATAGGGCTTAGATTTACAGCTTAACGTATACTTTATAACTATTACAGTGTTAAGGTGATGTTTAAGGAGATAGTGTATATTAAGAGCGAAGATGCTTTCTTTAAGGCTTAGGTTACTTTAAAGAGAGAGTTCTCAGACTAACTAATTATACTCTGGTATATTTAAAAACAGTAGTTTCCTCTTTGTAAACAGTAGGCTAACTGTTATACTAAACGTTACCGTAATTTTAAAGCTAGAGTCACATTATTAATTAAGTTAACTAACCTTAACGTTAAAAGCTACCTTATTAACGGCTGCACCTTTACTTACTACCTTATAAATGCCCTCTAAGCCTTAGCGTTACACTAAATTAAGAAGTGGGAGGATAAGCGAGTTGCTAAGAGTGTGAGTATATGCCATGAATACGTTAGGTGTGAGTATTTTAATTCCTTACTAATAAGGGTATTATATAAAGCCCTGGAGTTAATTAATTGTAAGTATTAATATGTAAAGGTAACATTTACTATAAAGACTTAACTAGCTAAGCCCTTAAACCCCTATTAGCTAGAGTGTACGGTATCCTTATAGTATAATATTCCGTGCTGTTATATAATCTACTTACAGCTTATTAATAAAAAGTGGATTTGCCTTTAAAGCATTTTTATTACAACTTACACCTAACACAGGCCTTGAGAGGACTGGCGCGGGTTAAGACAAAACGTATGGCAGGACGCTAACAGGTAAGGGGCGTTCCAAAGGCGGCTTATTAAGCTAGCACTCCTAGACGGGGGTTTAATGTCACTATAGGTCGCTGTCACTATAATACACAGAGGTGAGTTTGAACAGTAGGACACAAATAAACAATTAAATACTAGCGTGAGGAACCAGAGTCCCTTACAGTGGTTGTGGGCATAATTATAACTATCTATACTAATTAGCTAAAAGTACTTTATACTTTACTTAATAGTCTGTTACTTAGTGAGGAACTAAGTAACTTATTACTAAGTACCTTTTGCTTAAAGGTCTAACAGATGTTTAATAGGTAAGCACCTTTACTAAGATTAAGTAACTGCTGGTTAATCGTAAGGGCTTTAGGTCTTTACACCCCTGGCTTAATACGTAGCACCGTGTGTACTGTCTTCTTACACTATTCCTTATATAGGGGATTTGTCAGGCCGCTCCGGCTTAAGTGACGGCCTATAGGGTCGTCACATAATTCCCCCTCTTTAATATTCTTTTTCCATAAAGAATCCTAATAAGAGCGTTTCTTCTTTCTTAACGTAACTATACCTGTTAACTGTATGTAAAAGTACACTTTAAAAAATAACACCTTTTATTACCGTAACCTTATAAACTTCACTTTAACTTTTAAATTATAAATGTCACCTTATAGTTATTATTCTTTAAAATCGCTTTCCTGTCTTATTACTACATAATTAAACAGTTATTTTAAACGCTTATTAATAGGGGCTTTATCTTCGTGTAACGTGTTTAGTTACAGCGACGCTTTTCTTTAGCGGCTCCTTTTTAAAAAGCGCCGCCTTAACGCTAAGTACGACGCTATTACGCAGAACCTGGAGCTGAAAACTTAAAAGCTCCATAAAGCCACTACTTAACTTAAACGGATTAAAGTCCAGCGTCACAGGATGGAAGAGCGAGCTTTTTCTACATTTGGTTAGGAGGCAAAGATCCTCTGTTTCTAGGAGTAGGAGGAGGCTTATTTAACTACTTCTCTTAAAGCTAACGAGTCTTTCGATTAAGGAGGCTTTCTAATAAGCACACCTGCTGGTTCTTTCCCTAGGGGGTCACTTTAGCTGATAACTTCTTCCTAACTTAGTTTATAACCCCCTCAGCTAGGGTTTTATAGGTTTAAGTCCCACAGGGGCCTTTTATTAACTTTCTGCTAACTTTTTTCTCATGTAGAGCTTACCAGGAGCTTTAGAGGCCCGGCTTTTTTGTTAAGTTTAAGGTTCTTACAACTTATAGTTAAGGTTCTGACAAATGTCCTTCTATACCTATTAAGGAGTTTCCTACCGCTTCTTAGGCTTTAAGTCCCATAGTAGTCTTACTCTTTAATATAGTAATTTAGATATCAGATCTTATCTTATTTTTAATTCTTATTATTAGTTTTAATCGGTCTGGATTCTTTTAGTAAAACTCCGTAATTAGGTCTGGGTATTTAAAACTTTTAACTGGTTCTTATAAATTACTTTCAGGGCCATAATCTAACCACTTAACGAGATATTTAAGTGTATTCTTTCCCTTTTATAAATCCATAACTTCTTTAACGTTATACTTATCCTTATTAGTGTCGACCTTAATCTTCTTTTCCAGTGGAACTCCCTTCAGGGCAGGTTTTAGAAGTGAGATGTGGAAAACCTTAATCCACACCTTTATACTGGTGGGTAGGTCTAGTTTATAATTAAAGGTGGTGACCTTTTTTTTAATCTGGAACGGTCTGTACCTTTTAAAGTTAAGCTTCTTATTAGGTTGTTTTAAATGTAAGTTTTGTGAAAAAAGGTAGACGTAATCCCCCTTTTAAAGAGTTAATCCCTTAACTTATTTACTATTATAATAAAGTCCTTCCTTAAGTATTAGTTACTTAGTTTAATATTTATTAATAAACTTTTTTATCCATTCACGTGTAAACTTAAATTCGGCTTATAAGTGGTTATGTAACTTTTACATTTAATCTGTGTGGACTGTAGTTTAGGGGGCACTGGTGGGCGGGCCTTAATGGAGTTTAGGCTCCTTACTATAGTTAGTAAAGAATAGTGACACACTTATTAATTTAATTGGTGTTATATTATAAGTTATCTGTGCTGTTAGTAACAGTTTAAGCTAGTTATCTTATTTAAAGTTAATATAGGCCTGGAGATACATTATAAGTATTTAATTAACTTACTCCGTTTAGCTGTCCGTCTGTAGGTGGAAGGCTGTTAAAAGCTTACTTTTTACACTTATTCTTTACATTAGTCCTTATTAAAACTTTAACATAATTAGCTTATCTTAATCTGTAACGATGTTATTTAATTAAAGGTGTTATAAAATTACCTTTTTCTTAAAGATATAAATAAGTTACTTTACTGTTATATCCTTTAACGTTAGTAGAAAGTAGGCTTATTTTATTAATCTGTTAATTATTATAAGGATTTAGTTATAAGTGACTCCTGTAATAAGGTCCCTAGACTTTAAAATCCTGGTAATAAAGTCGAGTAAGATTAAACTTTATAACGCCTGTAATATAAGGAGTGGTTTAAGGAGTTTATAAGGTTTATAATACCGATTCTGCTTCTTATAACAGACGTTACAGTTATTAACCACTTCCTTAACCAGCTTCTTTATTCCTAGGAAAACATATATTTATTAAACCTGTGTGAGAGTCTTAACTCAGTTTATATATCCTTTAAGTTAAGACTTATAAACTTACTAAATGTACTCCTTCTATTTATCTAGGTTATAAATATACGGTTTCTCTTAATATTAAAGTTTTACTCTTAGTTTAAGTGTACCGTTTACACCTTTTAGCAGCTATTCTAGCTAATACTTAGTTTTATTATAATTTAAATATTTTAGGTACTCTTTCCTATAGTCTTACATATGCCTTAAAGAGTCTCCTAAAAGGCATTTATACTTATAAGTTCCTTCTGTTAACCTTCTTACTTAAAAGTCCTATTATTATTAATAAATGTTATATTTTATTTATAAGTTTATACAGACGTTAATAGTTTATTCCAGTATTTAGTTATCTAATATTTATAATATATATTCTAGCATGCTGTTTTTAACTTTATTAAATATAGTAACGGGGATTAAGACCGGATTAGCATCCTTATAGTCCTGTCTCCGGCTAAAAGTATTAACTTACCTATTATCTTTTCCTTTAACGTAGTGAATCTGGAAGTGGAATGGGGTTATTAACTCTGCCTATTATACTTATTATAAATTAAGTTCCTTAATTAGAAAGTATTAAAGGTTATTATAATCTGAAAAGACCTAGACTGGTTCTTTTATACCGTTTAGATATAATACCCACTTAATAAAGTATTAAATAATTACTATTAGTTCCTTATTATAAATTAGATATTATAAGGCTAGGCTATAAATTCTTTTTAATAAAAAGGTAATTAAGTGGCGTTTCCTATTATCTTAAACTTAGTTAAGTTCTCCACTAATTATAAACTTTAAGGAGTTTATCTCGACTTAGAAAGGTTTTAAGAAATCAGGGAGGGCTAGGATTAACGTTGTAACGAAGGCGTGTTTAAAGTCTTTAAACGCCTTCTGTTATCTATTAGTCCACTTAAACGGCTTTCCCTTACCTATAAGTTTATAAAGTGATCTTACAATTTTTATAAAGTACTTAATAAAACAGTAATAAAAGTTTATAAAGTTAATAAAGGTTTATAACTCTTTCTAATTCTTTAAAGTAAGCTAATCCCTAATTACCTCTATCTTCTCCAGTTATATTTTAAGTCTTTTAAGGGTTATTTTAAACCTTAAATAGTTTAGCTCTTAAATGTGGAAGTAACTCTTCTCTAGGTTCACTATTAACTTCGCTTTTTTAAAAGCTGTTAAAACTTATTATATATATTTTTAATATTCCTTTAAAGTTTCAGAATAGATTAAAACGTCGTTTAAATATATAAAGATAAACTTATTAAGGAAGGGGTAAAAGACATTATTAATAAGGCCTTAAAAGGTCACAGGGGCGTTTATTAATCCTATTAGTATAATATAGTACTGGTAATACCTGTTATAAGTTTAAAAGGCCGTCTTATACTTATCCTCCTCCTTTACTCTAATATGGTTAAATCTTATAGGGAAATTAAAGCTGGAGAACTAATTTACTTTAATAATCCGTTTTTACATTTTTATAATAAGTAATAATAGGTAATAATTTTTAATTATATCTTTATTTAATGTTTAATAATTAATAACTATATATAGTTTACTATCTCCCTTTCTTAAGATAAACAGTATTAAGTATCCTATTAGGGACTGGGACTTTATAATAAACCTGTTCTTTAGGTTCTCATTAACGTACTCCCTTAAGGCCTTAGCCTATTAGGGGTTTAAATGGTAAGGCTAGAAGCTGTAGAGCTTTACTCCTAGCTTTAACTTAATTTTATAATCCTAAGGTCTGTAATTTAGTAATTATAGTATCTTTTTTCAAAACAGGGTAAACTTCCTATACTCCACTAATACCTTAAATAAGTTAACTTCTTCACTTATCTGTAGATCAGCTTTTAACTTCTTTCCACCTTTTAAATTATTATTTAGGTAATACAGTAGACCTTTTAATCCTTTAACTGTCTTAGTAAACCTAACTTAAACCGTGCTTAATTTTAAGGGTTTAACGTGTTTTTAAGTGCTTTATATATCTTTAGAACAGTTTAATACCTTTTTAACTTTCTTTAAACTATAATTACAGTTAGGGGATTTATTAAAGGTAAGGTGGCTACTCCTTTAATTAATTACAGGGTTATACTTTTCTAATTAAGGTAAACCTAGGATTATGTCGTAACTTATAACTAGTGTAATATTGAAGTTCACTTATTATTTATCCTTATCCACTTTAATTAAGAGTGGCAAGTAATAAGTAACTTTATTATTATTATATTAATACAGGCCTCCTTCTTTATTTTAAATAGGAATAGCCTCTTTATACTCTTTATTAAGGAGTTTCCTTTAGTTAATTAATAAGGGGTGTATTAGGTTAAAAGCACTTTTATTATTAATCACTACTTTTACCCTAAACAGCCTCCCTCTTCCATCTGTTATATTAACATTAATAAAATAATATTTATACTCCTTTAACATTTAAGTTATAATAATCATTTATCTTTAAGGTCTTATCCAGCCTAACCTTTAAATACCTCTCCTTTTTCTTAGGGTTTTTACTAACTAGTGAATTACTGGTTTTTAACCCTTTTAAAGGGCCTGTAACCTTTTCCTAATTCCTTCTGGAAAAACAGATAGCTTTAATAAACTTAGTAATTAACCTTTCTTAAGTTTTTACACTTTAACGTCCAGTTGACTTTAAATGGTATAATATTCTTAAAGTCTTTAATAAGTTAATAATACACTTTATGGGCTTAAATTACAGTAATGTCTTTTTACTCTTAAATCTATTAGTAATCTTCCCACTTTTACCATTCTCTAGCTTTTCTATTAAAATATAACAAACACGTTATAATTAGGCAGTTATTAAGTACCCCTCCTTACTAACACGTAATAAGAGCCTAATTAACTATAATAACCTTCCACTTATTACCAGACTCCCTTATTAGGGAGTAGGAGACCTAGTAGTAAGTTAGTTCTAACTTTACTTTTATAACAGCGTAATCCCGTCTTTATATGTTAAGGAAGTAGTTATAAAGGGCCTTAGGCTTATAATGCCGGTTAAGGGTATAGTTATTATATATGTAATTAATCTATAATATATCTTTATAATTAGGGTGGTTAATGTTAACTATAAGTGCTGCGGTTATAAAATACAGAACAGGGGAAGTGGCACCTTATTCTTTTTCTTCTTCTACTTACCTTTATATATGTTATTTCTCTTAAACCTCTTCTTAAAACTCAGGTAACAGTAACCCAGCTTATTCTTCCATAAAATGGTCCTCTTTAATAAGTTAGTGTTTAAGTTAGTTAGTAAAACGGACTTTATTATAAAGTTATAACCTAATCTTTACTACTTTATCCTTAAATGTTATAATAAGACCTTTAACTTACAGGTCCTTTACTTTATCCACTAACTTTTAATACTTCTCTTTCAGCTTTTAAACCCTCTATTAATATACTTACTTTATACCTTCTTAAGGGACCCTTAAGGTATTAGTCTAAGGTATACTAACTTTAATATAAGGCAGCTATCTAAGCTGTCCTTTTTCTAGGGAGGTGAGGGTACTAATCCACTTAGCGTGCTTAAAGTGTTTAAGAGTTTTAAGGGGTATTATTAAAAAGAACTTCCACTTTTTTAGTTTAATTCTCTTAACTTATTCTCTTTTACCTTTTAAGGCTTACTTTACCATTTAGGTGGCCTAAAGGGCTAATTTTTCAACTCCTTTTACCATCCTAGTAATTTCTAAATTAAGGTCCTTCTTAAACTTCCTTAATTCCTAAGCTTATAAGGTAAGGTTTTTAAGGCCTGTAACAGCTAACTAGAACATTTCTTCCTAAAGTTGGTCTTTTATAACCTACACCTTTAACAGTTCTAAGTTTCCACCTTAAAGTCAGTTTTTTACAACCTACACCTCTATAGCTAACTCTTCTAAGACACCCTTAAGGACTGGGTATATTACATCCTGGGGTTCTTTCTCTTCTTCCTCGTCTTTTAAGTTACACTTATTTATCTAAGTGTAGTCTTCTTCATTACTTACTATCCTAATATAAATGTCTCCTAAGTTAAACTTAACGTGTTTCCCTCCTTCCAGAACAGGTTTTTAATTAACTTACTTTAATAACGGGCACTGTTATACCATATGGCCTTTCTTACTGCAGTTAAAACATTAGATCTAGGACAGATCCTTAAACTACTTTTACTACTGCTATTATTAAGGTTTGTTACAGTTAGGTTGGTTTTAACAGTTTACTATATTAATATTTATTAACCTGGGGTGATAACCTGTCGTAATTAACTAGTTCCCCTTTTTTAGTTTATTTAACTGGTAAGGGACCTGTTCTTTCTAAAAGTTCTTTTAATAATGGTAATTATAATACCAGTTATTAACCTTAATAGCCATCTCGATTAACTCCTAAAAACGGTCTGGTTAATCTTCCTAGTAAAGGTCTTTAATAACGTGCTCCTTTAAACTGCTTTAGAATAGCATTATTAAGGCCTTTTAACTAAGTTTAATCTTTACTACTTCTAGTTTAAAGTATGTGGAGAATTTAAGGATTAAGGATGTCTATCTTAGGGTTATAAGGCGCTGTTTAGCCTACCTGGGAGCATTTAGTTCTTTAAACTCAGTCTGAAGTTAATTAATAAAGACGTTAAAATCGTTAAAAAGAGCCTAAGTCTTAAAGGCCTTTTTACACGCTTTATTTACAAAGAGGTCGTTAATTATCTTTATATAAGGTTCGTATTAGTAAGTAGTTACTCTATCCAGTAAGGCTCTAGTAAACCTGACCTTTCCTTCTTTTTTAAAGAACTGCTTATTATAATAGGTGACATAGCTTTAGAGTTAAGTTATCCAGGACTTTAGCTGTGTAAAGTCTCCCTTAAAATGCGATAATAGGGGGAGCTTTACTTATTTCTTCTATAAACCTTTAAGGTTGTTATTTTCCAGCTTAATAACGTTAAGTTAGGCTTAAAGTTTCTTAATAAAGCCGATATAGCTTTTAATATCTCTAAGGAAAGCTTTATTAAGTTCCTTAACCAGTCCCTACTAGTTAAGGTTTAAGTCTTTAAGGCGTACAGCCAACTTGTTAATAATAGGGAGTTAAGGCTAGGCTTACACCTCCTTTAACTCTTTACCTTTTCTAGAAATCGACATGTTAATAAAAGGGGGGTAGTATCTGGGAATTTAATAAATAATGTTTAAAACTAAAACGTTAGTATTATATTACAACCTACACCTAATATAGGCCTTAAGAGGACTGGCACAGGTTAAGACAGAATGTATAGCAGGACGTTAACAGGTAGGGGGCGTTTTGAAGGCAGCTTATTAAGCTAGCACTCCTAGACGGGGGTTTAATGTTACTGTAGGTTACTGTTATTATAATATATAAAGGTGAGTCTAAACAGTAAGATATAAATAAATAATTAAATATTAGCGTGAGGAACCAGAGTCCCTTACAGTGGTTATGGGCATAACTATAACTATCTATACTAATCAGCTAGAAGTACCTTATACCTTACTCAGTGGTCTGTTACTTAGTAAGGAACTAAGTAACCTACTACTAAGCACCTTTTACTTAGAGGTTTAACAGATGCTCAGTAGGTGAGCACCTTTGCCAAGACTGAGCAACTGCTGGTTAGTCGTAGGGGCTTTAAGTCTTTACACCTCTGGCCCAGTGTGCAGCACTGTGCGTACTGTCTTCCTGCACTGTTCCTTGTGTGGGGGATTCGTCAGGCCGCTCCGGCCCAAGTGACGGCCTGCAGGGTTGTTACAATTTTACCTTACTGGCACCTTACACCTAGTCTTATAAGTAACCATTATCTTTATTATTAGCGTTTCTAACAGTATTAGGATAAAGAGGACCCTTACCTACGGATCTGTGATCTTAAGGTGGCTAAGAAGCGGTGAGGAAGACCGTGTAATAATCGCGTTATAATACCTTTTAAGTTTACAGTTACATAGATTATATTACAGACACTACAGATATTACAGATATTACAAAAGGCTACCCTTAAGGCTTTACGTAAACAGTGACAGAGAAAGACCTACCTTAGGCCTTTATAAGGTAACTTAGCGTGTACTTAACTTAATATACGTCATCGGCTGTCAGCTTAGGAGGTTATATCTTCTCTAAACCTTAAGAGAGAGCCTTGCTGTTAATTAAAAGCATGCCGTCGTTGTAGGGTAACCCTTAAGCCAGAGCCTTAGTTAGAACTTTAATTAGAACCAGAGGCTAAGCCTAAGGCTGAGCGTGGCTAAAGGACTATTCTAATTAGTAATTCACGCTTAAACTAACGCCCTTTATTAATGATAACTAAGAAGTTAAGAAAGCGGGTTACCGTGGGCAGCTCCACTAACGAACAGGTGGGAGAATTGGGTTTGAGCCCTGAGAGGCCTGTGAAGAGGACTAGGAGCGGCCGTATGGTGAAACTAACAGAAAAGGTATTAAGTGCGAAATGAGGCCTTTTGCCACGTTAGCTGTATTACTACTAGTTAATCTCTGGCCTTCTGGCCTTACGGTACGCCGAGGGCACTGAACAGAGTATTATAAAACATGTAGATTATAGTTCTGTATTAATAATAGCTGTAGATTACTGCAAAAACAGATACCACGTCACTTCTGCAATGCTGGGAATCATCGAGATGCGTGGAAGACTTAATCGATTTTCTACCCATACAAAACCCTAACCCTGTTAGGGGGGGTGCCCCCTTAAGAAAAACAGGGTGCCCTCCTAATAGATGCCGTTTTAAAAATGGGCCTTGCTAGACGGGCACTAGTTATTTGGCTAGCCGGGCACTGGTCCTTCGAGGGTTAGGGTTATGTATAGCCCAGATTATCTCACTTCCAGGGGCTGCCCGTCTCACTTATCGCCACCACAGAAAAGCCATCTTTTTTTGCAGTGATCTTGTCAGAAAGAAGGGGGTTCAGAGGCCCTGGGCATCTAGTCAGCGGAGCTGACTGGATACCTGGCACTGCCAGTACGCCAGTGAGCCTCAGCCACTAGAGTGACGAAGCCTGAATCCTGCAGAATAGTCTATAAAGAAGCCTCTGGCTTCCAGCCAGAGCCAGAGAGACAGAGAGAGAACATAAGAAATACAATCACGCAGTTGCAACCCCTATAGTTCCACAGAATCCAGAGTGCCACGCTTCCAACAAAACCCCTTTGTAAATTACAACTAGATCGAGCAATACCCTTAAGGCAGAGATACACTTAATAAAACTAATCTAGGTGCGCGAATTTGGCTTTTTTAATATAACTAATTGCCTTTTAACACTTTTAATAACGTAGCTATCCCTCTCTAAGCTCTCTATTAGGCTAGCTTCATCCATATTCTACCTATATTCAGGTAGAATCCTCTAGATAGCTAGAATTCAAAGGTAATTAAACTATTTATAAATAACCTCCTCTATAACTACTTTCACACGCGTAATATATATCTTCCATAGCCTCTAGGTCTTAATAACTAGGTACCTGTTAATAAAATGTCGAACCCAGCGTTTTCTAATGTAGTAGGAGTCTCCTTACTTAACAGAAATTCTAGTAGCCAGCTCTCAAATCGTTACGTGTAAAGGGGGGTCGCCAAAGTCGTTCTGAAAAAGAACCCACTCGGCTAAAAGGTCCTCCTGAGGCATAGATAACCTCTAGTAGTCTAGTGTGCCACTGCGTGTGGAAGCCAGCCAATCGGCCTCGGAGGGTAGTATACGGAATGGCATACCGTCGTGCAGCCTTTCGAATTGGTAGACCTGCTTTGACAGCTGCGTAGGCCGTGCGCATGTCAAATTCAGTCCACTGCATCTCCAATGGCTGCTTTTACTACGTGGAAAGTGGAAAAGGCTGCATTCGAAATGGGAGAGAAATTAAGGTTCGTCGGAGGGGGTCGAAATAGTGGTGAGATTGGACACGGTGGTCGAAAACAGGGGTGGTCAAAAAGTGGGCCCCCGGACTTACAAGAGCGCTTCGTACGAAATGGCGACCGATCGCTAGCGCACCAAGGCCTGGAAGAGCTCGCAGCATATTGTCGAGTCTTTGCCCTTCAGAATCCGGAGCAATCGAAACGCCGGCTCACTGAGATCGATCGGGTCGTGTCTGAAGTACGCCTCTGGGGATTGCGTCATTGGGGCCATACTCGCTTGGGTGTTTCGCCCCCGTCTTGATCCGAGAATCCTCCCGAAGTTGGACAGATGAGGTTTAGGAACCAAGAACACACGACCGGAAGCTCAATGCTAGTGATAAGTTGGCAGTGCCTGACGGCTTCGTGGTGAAGTTCGGCGCATGCAGAGGGCTGTGCTCTTGGCACATCTTGAAATGTGTTGAGTCGGGGGCAGGGCTGTCAGGCGCACCAGTGTTAGCGCTTCAGATCCTGGCCATTTGATGCGAGGAATTCGAAATTCGGACGCCGGGTTTTGCGGCTGAGCGGTCACAGTGCTGTTGTTGGCAGGGGGGCAAGCGCCACCCAACTCACCCCTCAGGTGCGGGAGTCACATATCCGCTGTTGCCTCAGCCGCAATCGAAACCAGCCATGTTTGTCCTCCTCCACAGATCCATTTCCTCCGCTCTGAGTCTGACGCAACGTAAAAGCTGTCTCGCTGTAGCCTCCGTTGACAAAAGTGTTGCTCACTATGGCTTAGAGACTCATTACAGGCCTTACGTGTATAGAGGGCAGCTTTGGTCACATTCTGATATGCCGGAAGTACCAATGTCAAAAGATGCCGTTGGGAAGAAAGGCCCCTAGCATCTAAATACATCGCCCCCCTCCCCCCCCCTCCCCTTAACAACAAGGGGTCTTACTAGGGTTGTCTGAGTCTTCAGATAGATCAAAAAGGCGTGAGTTGCATTACAATAGGCCGTTGGGGAATGCGACAGAGTCTATCACATCAAAACACGGGCCACTTAAACAAAAACAAGGCATATTTTACACCCGATAAGGGGGCCTGTCTTTTAAACGGAACCTTTATATTTCTGCAAACATTATTCAACATAATCCTTCACTATAGCCAACTCCCAAGCTACACCCCATCCAAACTAGAAACTAGACTCCCTCCTCATAGCTGTCCGCTTCTCACTATCCTTAGTCTCTATCACCTGAAGCGACACCTCCGATAAAACATCCTGCTCCTCCATCCCTTCCCCTGCCTCTCCCCTATAACACCCTATCCTCGGATTCTTCGGATCCTCAATATCCAGCCCCGCCAACAACTCCTCCCGCTCCGTAACAGGCACATCCCCATCTCGTTCCGACCAGCTTCCCTGGCCGCCTTCCTCGTACGCGAGGCGTTGCAGCTGGAGGAAGCTGTTTGTGCTCCACTCCAGGCGTTGGTATCTCGCGATGCCGTGTTTTCGTTGAAGACAGGTCATGATGGGGTCGAGGATGTAGGAGAGGAGGATGATGACGAAGCCGAGGGTGAATATGAGGACGAAGCCGAAGACGCTGAAGGAGGTGTGGTCTTTGCTTTGGATCAGCTGCGGGGGGTAAGTCATACAGGTTGTTAGGTGCACAGTTTAGGGGTGGTGTCTTACCTGGTTCACACACATGGCTTCCTGGACGGGGATTGTAGGCGGGACGTTGAATAGCTCGGCATGATCGGGGATCGTAGGTCCAGAGGCTGTGATAATGGGCGCTGCTTGCATCATGGCCATGTTGATCTGGAACCAATACGTCAAGTCTGTCATCCATTGGGTTGCCGGGATTGCGGGCTGTTGGCCGTTGCTCCCCAGTTGGTACCGTGCTAGCAGCGAGCAGGACCGGAGTGTCATGGGGATCCGGTGGAAGGAAACGGTGTCGGCGAGAATCCAGGTAAACCAGTTAAGCCGCTCCACGAGGTCAGGGTTGGTGTTGTTGTCAAACACGCCGTACGCTCTATCCACCGGGTCGTAAATGGTTCCCAGGGGAGAACACGCCGACTCTGCTGGTTTGCTCGGGTTACAGAATTGATCTTGAAGCCTGCAACCAACGGGTGAAGCGGCTTCTTTTTGCCGAAACTCAGTCACATTGCGTACGAACTTCTCGCCTGTCAGGGTGTCGAAGAACACACTGGGCCCTTCGACCTTTTCTGATTCGTACCATGGATCCTCGGTTGTGTTGAGGAATCCAGCTGCGTTGGTGGAGAGGAAAAAGAGTATGATCTCGGCATCCGTCTTGTTCAACGTGAGTTCTGTGCTGGGGCGGAAGTTGCTTCCTCTGGATGTGAATTTGCCGCCTGTGAAGAAGGCAGATATGACACTAGATGAGTTGTTAGTAGAGTATAAATTGAAAAGACCTGACTAGGTAGCATTGTTCGTACCCGAGGTCATAGTCAATGCGTCTCCGAGACTCATCTCGCCAGATGTAGGTATACTCCGAGAGCGGTCTGTCCTCGTATATGTACGTCGTCGAGTTTTGGCCAGGGTCGGAATCATCCGAGACCCGAAATTTATGTCCCTCGGTCACCAGAGGCGCGCAGTGAAGAACTCTCCGGTACTGAAATCGTTCCTCAGGCTTGGAGTTGATCCCGAAGTGTGTGTGGCTGTCAAGGAGCCCACTATCGAGAAAAATATTCTTATCCTGCGTTCTGCAAACAGAACTGTTGAACGGACAGCTGGCGTTCGTCGTCACGGTCATCGGGAACTTCTGAGCAATAAAATCCTCGCATTCCGATCCCCTGGATGCCGCGCCATAGCACCGCCTCGCATAGTTCGCCGCATTTTCGACCTGCCTCCCTCGCTCGACCGCGAAGAGGCTAATGAAATCCTGATAGCGATTCGGGTCGAACTCCTGCTGGGTGCCGAGGGCGCTGCATCTCCCGCCCTTCAAAAGGACCTCGCCGCCAATGTTGGCAACCCGAGTCGAGAAGATACTGGCCACTGTGGACAAGGCGACGCAGGCGAGCGCTATGATAAAGATCACGAAAAGGCGCCGGAACGCTTTCTTTGCTCGTTTCCGCCAGGCGAGGAAGAGGAGTGATGCAAGCCGGAGTCCGGCTTCGGGTTCGGAGGCATTGCGGAGGATGGCTTGCTGCTGCTGGTAGAGACCATCCTGAGGAGTTGGTATGGAGAGAGAAAAGTGGAGAATGAAGCAGATTGTCCGCCACAGCGAGGTTCCGACTATACGGTTATCAGCATGGATTCATATCATCAGGGAGTTGAGATGGCGGGCCAACAGACCCCAGGCAATGAAAAATGCCACAAATGCAATCAGATTGTTTGCATCGGCCCTTGGCAACGTCAACGTTCCGCCGAAAACCGCGCCTCGAGACCAATTTATCCAGAGACCGGTATAGATATCAGCGGCTTGAGCCTCACTCGAATCCATCGTCGTTGTGGGAGCTGATACCCTAGCATCGAGGGGAGAAGGGTCGATGCGGAGCCCCGGCAGTGGTTTTGTATCGGACACATGGCCAGCAAAACTTTACATACATTTGTAATTCGTTCGTTTGATGTTGCATCCACGGTTGATCGGCGCGGCTGGTATTTTGATAATTGGTGTATATATATAAGCCGAAACATGCTGGTCATAGTGGTAGAGACCCGCTCACGTTGCTGGTTGGGTGGGGTTGAATATTTGCAGATCAATGGGGCCACTGGCGCAGCCGCATTTTCACTCGGACTTTGTCGCTCGAGCTAAGAGTCCGAGACAGCCCTCATTCGTCTACAATTTTAGAAGCCAGAACAGCCATCCACCTGAGACCTAGGTTCCGAAAGAGAATGGCCACACCTCAGCTATTTATGTAGCAAGCTAACGCATGCAACCCTAACCCTACAGATTATCTTCGCCAAACACGTAGGGTCCCACATGTCTATCTTATCTCCTGTCCAACAGAACCTCCATTATGGGTTCGAGCGGCAAAAAGGGTTAACAAAAACAGAACATGCTCTTGAAGAGATATCTTGCGTCAGCCGCGAATCGAACGCGGGGCCCATCGATGGCAACGATGGATTTTACCACTAAACCACTGACGCTGTGATGTATACTTTACATGTAGTCTGTGGTGTTCCGCAAGTGGCAGGCATCCTAACCGATTTCGAAAGTCTTTGAGAATGTCTCGTTATACTATGGCCTCTGTCTTACTTGCGCTATAATCCTACATATTGGGCCTTGCGCAACCCTGTAGTCAGGCTAGTAAGACATAAGCAGCTATTTAACAGACCCTACCTGCATCTTGAGAATGCAGGAAGGTCTATGATATTAAATTCTATGCCTTGGGTGCATTTAGTGTTATGTGTGGGATCATAGTGCAAATGAGACGGAGGCCATAGTGCAAAGAAACATGCTCTTGGTGTATAGTAGACAGGGAACCCTAGATATATAGGTAGATAGAACCCTCGCTGCTCTGGCACAGCATTCACCAGATTCATAATTTGAATGGCAACAACATCCACCCAACAGCAAGAGCAAGCACCGTTGCCCGGAAAGCTATTAGGGTGCTAAACCCCAGTATTGCTGATCTGCATAGGTCAGAATCCGGGGGCTCTTCCTACTGTAGGACCGGTGCTGCTCGGGTACGGTCCTGGGCTAGGTAAAGGTGGTGGATCCCAAGCAGAGGACCGTCCTTCGCCTTCCTCCACTTGCCAGTGCCTGCGCTGGATGCGAGACGCTAACATCCTCGCTGCGTTTGTGCTGTTTCCCCCCCACAGCCTCCGCAGGTTATCCCAGTAACCAAGGCCGATGCCGTAGTGCGTTCCAATTTGCATCGGCGAGAGTCGGTCTAGGTCGAGCACGTCATCGCTTGCTTCGGCGTGTAGGAGGGCGCAAATGACCCTGTTACTGGCGTTGAATTTGGCTGCGACGTGGAGAGCTGTCGATTTGAAGCTGTCCATGGCTTCTGGGTTCGCTCCGGCTTTAAGGGGGATATCGACGAGATCGAGGTTGGATCCCACAACGGCGACATGGAGGGGCGTATAGCCATCAAGGCCTGGTAGCCCGGCCTTAGCACCTTGGGTTAGCAGCAGAGACGCCACATGGGTCTGGCCGTATTGGCAAGCCAGCAAGAGAGGGGTCATCCCATAACAGTTGAGGGAGTTGGGATTTTGGCCGCGATCTAGGAGCATCTGGGTCACCGATGCCAGACCTAGCCAGGAGCAAAGGTGCAAGAGGGAGTTGCCTTCTCGGTCTTCCACGTCGAGCTTGGCGCCACTGTCGACCAGAGTTTGCATTCGCAGCAGAATTTCTCGCTCTTGCCTCTGCCGTGTCTGGAATGGAAAGGTGTGTAGGAAATTGGGTGCATCCGACGGCTGCAAAGCCCCGAAATCGGCCTTCCAAGAGTAAGGGGGATGCTTCCAGTCATCGCATGTCGCCTGGAAGATAGAGATAGGCGACCATGGTGAATCGAGTATGTCTTGGTTGCGTTCCAGGTTATTTCCAGTGTTTCTGCATATGAGTGCGAGCTCATAGGCCGAGGAAAGTAGTTGGTTATCGCATAGAATATGGGGACCTAGCCCATTGGCCTTCCCTGCAGCGACCAGTGCGGCCTCGGAGAGAATAGAAGCCCATGTCGATCTCCGGTCAAGATCGAAGTTCCTTCTGGAAAGCATAGCTGCAACTCTCCCTGCAAGATGTATTATGCTGTTTGGTAGCGACATACTCGACCGAGCCTGGACCGCATGGTAGAGCAGCCAATGGGCGGAATATGTTTGAAGGAAGCTGATCTCCAAGTGGGCGCCGAAGACTGACAGCTCGTCCTGACGCAGCGGCTGCCGCCTCGCCAGATGCGGGACACAGAGGGCATGAGCGCAGGTCCGGAGTATCATGACGTGGCCTATCTCGTTGAAGCGGGGGGTTTGAAACAGGCGAGCGCCGTCACTAATGAAGAATTCCCGTACCGTCTCGTGTATGAATTGAAGAATTTGGTAAGTACTCGTAATGGATTTGACCTCAATGAGACCTCGCGACATGGTACAAACTTTCCTCCTCATACGCTCTGTGTCGCCGTCCCAAATGAGGGACAATGCTTGAAGCCCGGGGCGCGTTGCCCCGAAGCCCGTGGCAAAGGGTTCGACGGTCTTTTCGGAACACACTTGGATGGCGTGAAGGCTGGTCAAAGGGAGCGGCGTATTTGATAGGAGCACCCATTGTATCAGCTGCATTGCCCTTGCCCGCTCTTTTGAGCCAAGGCTGTTGATGAGTCCCGAAAACAAGGTCAGGAGGTCTTCAGGCACTTCCATCAGCGACTGTTCAATCTCGAACGCCGTCTTACCTTCATCTACATCCCGAAGGACAATATCGATGACCAACACCACCCAGAGAAAAATACCAGACGATTTTTCTGCTATCATGGTGTGCAAGAGGTCAACCGATTGCGGGTTCGGCATAATATCGTAGGGGATCCGACGACGGATGTAGCACAGGATATCCTCGCGATTCCCGTCCTCGACGAACACCTCAAAGCTCCGGGGGGATGTGATTGTTGGGTAGTGGCGGCTGGAGAGACAAATGTCGAGCTTCTGGTTGGCAACCTCGACGGTTTCCAGTAACCTCGTCAGGTAACGCACAACCTCCCTCGCGCCTCGCTCCTCGCACTCGTCGAGAGCATCAATGAGCAAAACAATACGAGGAGCAGAAGCGGGCCGAGTCCGCACGGCGCCCAAAATGAGATTCTGCAGTTCCTCCTCGTCCGGGTGCCACTCGCTCCTGGCAGACCTGGATTTTGCTCGGTAGTGATCCGTAAAGTCGCTTCTAAAGTGTTCGTCTTGATCGAATAGATGCCAGGACAACCCCCTGAACATGCCAAGGGGGGTGCACTCAAGGCTTGTGCCACGCGCGTTGAAGAAGAATCTGCTGACGATTAAGTCTTCTCTGGTACGACCCCTAGCTCTTTTCAGGGCTTCTTTGATGATTGTTGACTTCTCTGCGCCAGGTTTACCCTTCAACCATAAGAATCGCCCGAGCGTTGCTGGGTCAGATCGGTCCGCCCAACGTTGATATAGATCGAGATTGAAAAACCAGTCGCAGGTATTTGGTATAGGCTCTCTGATAGCGGCTTCTCTGAATGACATTCCCGCAAAATACAACTTCTTGGAACATTCTGGACAAGGTATGTCTCAGCAAACTTTCAATGCGAACAGATATTAGTTAGGTCGTATCCTCTCTTACGTGATTCAACTGTGAACCTATTAGCAACTCTTCGTCTGCGACGCTAGATGGGTGTGACCCATACTTATTCGGTACTTGGAGAACTGTTTTATTAGGCTTCCG
>Ga0247760_1000787_pt1 | contig 32773 bp, 17 predicted proteins | sample UWRJL171409R4_FD_179936 | JGI IMG/M metagenome (GOLD analysis project Ga0247760, IMG submission 179936) | Plant litter microbial communities from Arlington Agricultural Research Station in Wisconsin, United States - UWRJ-L171-409R-4 | ecosystem: Environmental > Terrestrial > Plant litter >... | reverse complement strand
GACGACAGCGTATATCTTCTGGCCGAGGGGGAAGGTTATGGATGAGGAGGGGGTGGCAAGGGCGGTGAAGGAGTTGGGCGGGATGCTGAATCTCGCGCCGAGGGTGGTGGGTGCGGGAAAGGGGGAGTTGACGAGTAGGGACCTGGCGAGGTTGGGCGTCGCGAGGGTTAGTGTTGGGCCGCAGATGTATTTGGTGGTGACGCAGGTGTTGAGGAAGGCGGCGGAGGCGATATTTGGGGAGGAGTGAGAGCAAAAAGGGGGGTGTATGCTTGGGAGGGGGAGCAAAAATGAAAGCGGATATCCGCTTAAGAGTGAATAATTGATCGTGGCAGGGATCGAACCTGCGATCATCTGCGAAATCAAAGAATTGTAAAGCAGATGTCATAACCACTAGACCACACGACCTTGTTGTATTGGTTAAGAGTTGCCACGGCATCCTGCGCTAGGCGTAGGTGGTGCATTCGGATGCTGAATCCACTCTTGGGAAAACGGAAATGCAAATGTGGAGTGGAAAGGCAGGGCACCCCCCTTGCTGGAAACCCGCCCTTTTCAGGAGAACAAGCGGGGAGAATGTTTTCAGTTACCAGAGTCATGACGCTTAAAGACTACATTTGGCAATACGGTAACTAGCAACATTTAACTCAGCGTCAACGCAGTTGCGATGTTGAAGATCTGACTATGCTGGACATTACCAAACTGCAGCTACCTAGCAAATAAAGGTAACTTATATAAGCCTGCATCAGGTAGATTGGAGCCCAACCATCGCCACCGTCTCTACCCTGCTGCAAATCGTCAGGCTTGCAAAACAAAAAACCCGCCAGCTCAGACACAGGTATCTGCTGACAAAAAGGGGTTCAGCCAGGGCTCGAACCTGGGACCACTTGCAAGTATCACAATACCCAAAGCAAGTATGCTACCACTACACCACAGAACCTATTTGTTAAGGTGAGGCAGCCTAATGCAAGCTTACGATTGTGGGTGGCGGGGCGGTAGGTTGGGTTGGCTGGGGCTGTGAGTCACGCCGCGATTGGGCCCTGTCAGAGGCATCCCGCAGTCAGGGGCAAGGTTCAGGGGGTGACGGTAGTCTGTCACTGTCGTTCCCAATCACACGTATTGAATGAGAACTGTTGATAGAATCCTATTCAAACAAGCGGTTCTTGCGTACGGTGTGTTGTGCAAATTAACGGCCGTTTCTGCCGAGAAACACACATCCCAGTCAGTCTCCCGCTACGATAACATGAATTCTTCGACTTCCCACTTCTCCTCGAAGAACTTCATGATTTCTGCGATATAGTCGATGGGTGTTCTCTGCGGACTAGCTTGTCGTTTCCGGCCCCTAAACCTGAGATCTTGTGCGGAGCTCTGTTCATTACTCGGGTTTTCCGTCCACGAACCAAGCCAGTCAATGTTGTGCGGCCACGGTACGGTGACGGTGAGAGTGCCGTCTCGAGTATATCTGTCCCGCCTTGCCACTGTCTGACTCAGAATGAGAAAACTGAAGACGAGATTGGATCCAGACTGGCATCCGATGTATAGTATGCACTGTGTCCTCGATAGAACTTCGACATACTTGTCGCCATCCTGTTCGCCGTACCTGTCTTCTGGAATACCCATCATACGGACCACGAAGGCCGCCTCACCGCGTTTCCAGGGAAGCTCGACACTAACTTTCCAGGGACTAAGCACTTGGCAGCGTGAAGCCATACCGGTTGCCAGAATGGATTGCGAGAATAGGGCAAAATCTGCACCTCCTTCTACGCGAAGAACGTACTCGGAGAGTGGAATCCGCCGGCTGCCAACCGCCGAGCCCTCGAATACGTGGATAGAAGGTAGTCTTTCGGGGGGGCCAAAGACCAGACTGTCAGGACCCCATGGCACTGTCAGATTGTCAGAGTTCGCCCAACCAACCCAGCTCCAAGTCGGGAACCCAGTTTGACGTTTTGCATTGCCAGGAACTCTCGTCGACCACCCCAAAGCGAGGGCAAAATTTCTCTCCAGTCGGTCGCTTTCCGCGAGAAATGGAACCCCCCAAAGGTGATAGACTTTTCTTGCCTGGTAGGGCTGAAAGATGCCAAGAATTGCATTAAGCGTATCCGACTCAAAGCTCAACTGCCGCGCGGCATACTCGTTCAGCCTCCTCACAATATCCCTGGGCTCCCGCCCGATGCCATCCTCGGGGAAGACGCGGTAAAATCCAAAGTCCCGGGTGGTCTCCGAAGGTGCGTCAAGGGCCTCCCAGTGGTAGCTCTTCATGCATTGGAAGTAAGCCTGTGAAGCGGTGAAGACTAGTCGGCGTTTGGAAAGCAGGCCCTCCTGGTAGGTCCACGCCCTGGTTGCCCAAATTGAACGCCGGACCTCCTCGGTCAAGTCGGGAAAGACAAGGAATCGACGGCCGCCTAATTTTATCGACTCCTGCGCATATCTCGGCCTCGAAACGCCCGGCAGGCCGAAGTTGGAGTCATCGCCGGCCGCAGCTACAATTGTGAGGGCCGCCCCGCTGTAGATGCTGTCCATATTTCGGATGACGTTGTGCTTCTCAACCGCATTGGCCTGGTTGATACAGTATTTGTCAACCCAGAGGTACGGGATTCCAACCTTAGTTGCCACGACAATAGCATCTTTCACCGTCTGCGGTATGTCGTTATCGAGGGCGTCATCTGGCCGCCATGTGGTATCTGTATTCGCAGCCGTGCCCCAGCGGTAGCTCAGTGCCACATAGCCGGGATTGTCCGGTGGGAGCACGATAATCTTGCGCGTGTTGCAGTCGATGACTTTGAGGCCTGGGAGCAAATCGGCTCCCGCACAGGAGACACCGTGGTTCTGAATGCAGTCCTGGACCCACCGGTGGAGTAAGCCGTAGTCAATTTGGCAGTGATCGATTTTTCTCCCGGTAATTCCTGGGAGCTGTCCACCGTGGGGGACCAGCATAGTGGTTGTGTGTGCGTAAAGCTCAAACAAAATGCTATCTGCGATGTCTTGACTCCTGAACAGCGTCTGTGCAGAATGGGCACCAATCTTGGGCATGACCCCCCATTCGCTGTTGGCGGAAAAGATGATGCGGCAGAGCTGGCAGGTTGTTCCGGGCTGGATTTCTTTCCACCAGTTGACGGCATATGTATGTGGCCTGTCCTGGTCCCAGATTGTGTCGGAGAGGTTTTCATTGGCAAGTTGGAGCCTGGCGATGTCGTCGAGGCGGAGAGCCCTGCACCGGTCGCAGAGAGGGCTGTTTGCTAAGGGCTCTGGGTTGAGCTCTCTGCTGTCAGAGGCAGCTTGAATCGTCGGAGATTCCATTGTGGGTTCACTAGGCAGTACCTTAGTACGTAGGGTGGTTAGGAGTTAGTCACATCGCGAGCAGGTACGATCTGTGAGGTGAGTCCCAGACCGCCCCTCTCTACCCCATAAAGAGAGCAATAACTTCCAGGATATCGGTTACCCCGCTTTGATAAGCCCCCAACGAGCTGCGAGAACCCTCACGGTGTATCCGGCAATCCGATTGGCCAGCTTAGCCCAGGAAGAAGGCCACAAATGATAGTATACCTCAGATAGTATACCTCAGATAGTATCAATTGCGATTTGAGAATTGCCGAGTTACCGGAACTTGTTTTAAGTGTCTGATTTGACGCTGAAACTGCTCCCATTATCACTGTTTGCACTAGGGGGCACAAAATAAGTATAGGCCAGGTCGGTGGCCTGTACCGTTGTATGGAATTTAAAGGGATGGAGGTACCCAAAATACGAGACCGAAGCCCCATGACGCCCCATCCACTCCCCAAATATCCCCACACAAATCTTATACATAACACCTTAGCCCCCTACATGTAACTTCAAACGACCCTACCTAAAGCCCTCTCCAGACACACTCACCAAGTAAACCTCTCACCACAAACAAACGAATAACCCTCCTCATTCCAAGTCTTCCCAAACCCCTCAAACCTCCTCTCCCCACCAAACCTCACCCACGACGGCTGGTACCTCTCACACTTCGCACACATCGCATACAGCGCCGCAGCAGCATCCGCCTACGTGAAATTCACCGAGTAACTTAGATTCGCAGGATTAGCGTTTGATGCACTAGGACACCATCACCGGTCCAGACACCCAACTGTGCCAGCTATACGCCTGGCTGGCCGGGGAGTGGATGATGTAACCGCTGTCGACGACTCGGCGGAGGAGTTTGACAGCGGCGTCGGTGTATTTAGCGTACAGAGAGTTTGCTGGGGCGAGGTAGGTGAAGCATCCGGCCTGGTCGGTTCGCTTTTGGAGTTGGTACGCGTTGTTGTGGCGCGGCTCGTTGGGAATAGGGGGGGGAGGCTTGAATGATGAGCTGTCTGGGCCGCCGAGGGGCTTTACGAGGAGAGAACCGTCGGGGAGTTGGGTGGTCTTCCAGGCTCCGTCGGGAGGAGGTAGCCGCTGGCGAGGCCGAGGGTGGGGGGAATTTTGTCTCTCATTGACTCTGCCAGTCAACTAGCTGAGTGGTTTGTGTATCAACATTACGTCTCGATGTAACCTGGTATTCTGCAGACTACTCTGCCGCATTAGCACCAGCTGGGTTGTGGCTATGGGACTTCGCTACTCTTAGCGAAATAGCTTTCAGGTCCACATGTCATTAAAACACCGAACAGTTGACCGAATCACTACCATCCTCATTGTCAAACATGCTGACCAATGCAATCAAAGCTTCCTTTTCATTTCTTCTCTCAATATAGACAGCATAAAAAGTCCCAAACACTCCGAAACCACACAGTTTGAACCAAAGCTAAAGAGGCCCCCGAACTAGAATTTTCTCTCCCCCTTTCAAGCAGCACACACCGGAATGGCCGTTCCAGCCTTCAGCTCCTCCAACATCTCATCGCTCGCCTTCTGCGAGATCATAAACGTCGACACCGCCGGGAACACGCCCGGAATTCTCGCAAACGCACTCGCATCAATCACCCTCAGGCCACTCACCCCCCTGACCCGGAACTTGCTATCCAGCACCGCCAGCGGATCGCTCGCGGCGCCAATACGGCACGTGCTGGTGGGGTGATGTCCGAAGGTCTGCTTGTGGATCCAATCTTCGTCCTCCTTGCCGCAGTACCCATCGGCATCCACACCCTTGGTGCACGGCGGCTCGACGGTAGTGATGCCAGTGGCCTTGTAGACCCTGCGGATCCACGCCACGGTGTCCTTCATGGCCTCAAAGTCCATCTCGGATCCAGGGCCATAGTGGTTGAAGTTGATCTCGGGGGTGTCGGTGGGATCGGCACTCTTGAGCTTCACCCATCCGTTGTTGTTGACGCTGCTGCCCTTGACGATGCTGACGCCGTACGGGTTGCGCGGCTCGGTGGGCACGCGCACCGGGTTGTCGGGCCAGAAGCCGCGGAACATGAAGCCCTGGCCGCCCATGAGGAAGACGTCGCGCTCGCCGTGCGCGGGGTGCTTGCTCTTGTACATAGCTACGCCGGCGAGGCCGGAGCCAGCGGAACCAGTTCCCACGATGGGCATCTCCTGGTTGTCCATGAGGTTTCGGCCGACGCCGGGGAGATCCTTGATGACGGGGATGCCGAGTTTGGTGAGCTCGGTGGCGTTTCCGATGCCGGACAGCTGCAGGATCTGCGGCGAGTTGAAAGCGCCGCCGGAGATGATGACTTCTCTACGGGCGATGACGGTGCGCTTCTCTCCCTTGTTGGCGGCGGTGCGGCGGTTGTCGCCTGCGTAGACAGATTTTCCGAAGAGGTACTCGACGCCGGTGGCGCGCGGGCTGGCGCCGCACTTGGTGCCCGAGGTGTCAAAGAGAATTTTGGTGGCGAGGGAGGTGAGCGAGACGGTGATGTTGGCCTTGGAGGAGACAGCGGCCTGGATGTAGTCGCGCGAGGAGTAGCGGTTGCCGTTGGCGTACTGGTGGGAGACGAGCCCGTAGATGGAGGAGGTCTGGTCGCGGTCGGGGTTGATCTCGTTGGGGTCGCGGGTCAGGAGGGTGGTCATGGGGGTCGAGGAGAGGCCAAAGTCCTTTTGGTACTGGCCCATGACGGTGTTGCCGGTCAGACCGCCCTGGCGGGCTTGGGCCATGGCGCCCATCTGGGTTTGGAAGAAGCCGTCGAAGCCGTGGTTGGCAGTGCCCTTGGGGGCGTAGTTGTTCTTCTCGATCTTGGAGAAGATCTTCCACATGTTCTCGGCCTTCCAGGACGCATCGCCGGTGACGTTGGCGGCGAAGTCCCAGTCGCTGTTGGAGGGCAGCCAGCACACCATGGCGTTGATCATGGAGGAGCCGCCGAGCGTAGCGCCGCGTGGGTAGTACACGCCGAGACGGGTTGACCCAGCCGGGGCACCGCTCTGGCCGACCCAGTACTTGCCCTCGGGGGTCTTCCAGGTTGTGTGACTGTAAGTATTGTCCCACTCGCTGCCCTCGGGGTAGTGCTTGACGTAGAAGTCCCAGGTGACTGTGGGCGTGTACGATCCGAACCCGCGTCCCGGGTTGTCGTCGCCGGCTTCGATCAGGAAGACCGAGTATCCCGCCTTCGCGAGGTTGGAGGCAACGACACCGCCGCCGGGCCCACTGCCGACCACGACATAGTCGTAGACTGCGGGCGTTTGCGCGCTAGCCAGGGGAACAAGCCCCAGCAGAGAGAGGGCGCCGTTTCGGAACTTCATGGCGACAGAATTGCAAGGGATCTCAGCTCTCGTAAGCTCACAACAAAACAGGACCGAATACTCGGAGCATGGCGAAAACTGCGAAGGCGGCCATCTTCAATGCCTCGACTCCGCACGGTTTCCCGATGCCCCAGCCCGCCGACGCGTTTCCCCTCGGTGGCAAGCCCAAGATTGAACCGAATAGAACGGCGCGATAGAATCGCCATCTAGAAGGGCTTGGCAGCAGCGGTCGCGTTCCAATCGAGCGTGCTTGCAAAAGTGCCAAGAGCTGTTCATCATCGGTTGGACATCCGAGCATATTGCCATCACAATTAGAGACGAAAATTCCTTACCCGGGGGAGAGGTGGAGTCCAGGGGCACCACATCTCGGGATGTTTTTGCCGCGTGGAAAAAGCGTCGAATGAGCTTATTTGGCGGGGGACATTGGCATTCTGCCGGGCTCAGGCACATGAGCCGGCAAGCTACGGCTTGGTCTGTCTACCTGGAGGGACCTATGATATCAGCCGGAGCTAGCCCGCCCGTGATATTAGCAATGCGACTAAGAAAATGATGGGATACGACCGCATTTAGAAATTCGGGGCGGCATACAGCGGGGAATCGTACCGATTTGTGTGTGCATTCAGGAGCCACCGGGCGTGCGGGGGTGTTTCCTGCCACTGCATCTCTCGCAGTTGACCCGGAGCAGGACAACCGCCTATGACGATGTTGCATAAGCCAGAGGAAGTACCATCCGGCAGTTGTTCGCTGGGAGGAAACATGACTTTGGGGAAATTAGGTCGAGGTCTCGCGTGCTGGCTGACCTTAAGGATGGGAGTGATTGAAGCATGCTCGATTGTCCGACACCGCCTAGTACGAGCCTGCCCTGAAACACCCGCTGTGATGTGGAGCCAACTGTCAGCCTCTTCTAGAGGTTCTTTCCTCACCTCACACAAGTGGGCCTGCGCAGTGCCCGCCCTTTCCAGCCCGTCACCGGCGAAGCTTTGCACAAAATTTCAATCGAGCAGGCTTCAATCATCTCGGTAGAGGGACACCTCCACTTCCTGAGGGTTGCCGGAGAATCATTGGCTGAACAACCATCGGAGGGGACTCAGATTCATGACTTTACTCGAACTCAGTGCTATACAGTTCTAGTGACCAACTTCCCTCAAGTGTCCAATAACCAGTCTGTCTTGTCCTGAGTTTCTGTGGATGCCCGACCGAGGTGACTTAGTCCTGACTGCGGACGTTGTTAACCTTTGGGGGCTGCGAAGCAGCATTGATCACCGCACGGATCCACACATAGTACGGGACAGCCTGCTGGGCATGAACTAGAGAGAAGCTTAGCCACTCCCTCACATCTACCACTTTCTGAACTGATTGGCTACGGACTCAATCTAGCAGCTGAGTCAGATGTAAGCAGAAGGGGGCAATGTGTCACGTTCCATTATTTCCTAATTTAAAAAGAGACGACATCTTCCCACCAACTGTTGGACCATTCATAGGACTCAGCAAACTTTCAGGTTTGGAGCAAAGCGATCAAATATGACCACTTCAACTGAGAAAGAGATGGCCGAGGGTGTCTGCATCTTCACGATAACGGCTCCGGAAATCTGCACGTCGACCAGTTATACACGGCCAGAGTACGCTCACCCCATTGTTCACGAGATAGTCAACACTGACTCACGACCCAAAATTCGAGTGCGCGATTACCGCACAGCGACAGATATCCTCTACATTCCCAAAGACGCCTTCCAGCACTTCACTAGCGACGTCTGCGGGAATTATTTGGAACCGTGGGTCGCCGACGTCCGAAATCTCGCGCTTGCACTCCCCGTCGCCGGCTACGGCCTTTGGCTCCCCATTGCGCTGCAACGCCTCGACTCGCTCGGGACTCTCTGTGTCGTGTACCCTGCATCTTCAAGCACATTTGATTGTCACGACGATGTGCCTCTCCCAACCAAAAAGAATGCCTCACTCCGCATTCTAACAGACGAGGAGCGAACTGCTCTGGTCGTCAAGGCCGATTATCTTTACGAAACGCACAGTGGAGACATACCTGTAATTTGGTCGAAAAATGCCGATGCACATCTCGAGATGGTGGAGGCTGGACTGATCAGAAATTTGGATTTGAGAGGTTGGCCTGGGAGCTCTGATAAACGGTTGCCGCTTTGGTGGGATAAGGAGGCCGGCAGACTGGCCCTGCGTTATGAGGCAGGGGTTTTCGAAACGCGGCTGCCGAAGTCGGTCATCAATGGGAAAGTGGAATGACATTAGCTGATTTCGGAGCGAATTTACATAGGTAGGCGGTTGCTAAAAAGAAAAGAGCCTCATCCGAAGACGGTTACTGTGGCGCGGCCTGCCGAAAATGGCAATTTGGGTGAGCAAAGGTAAGCAAGCCTAAGCTAATCCTGAGCAAATCCTAAGCCGGGCCTAAGCCGGAGTTAGTAATGTTATGGGCAAAGGTAATTACGAAAAAGGATATTTCATATACCCAGATTCGTCCAATCTACCCAATCTACCCAATCCATCCAACCCAAGCGTTAACATTGCGATAGACCCCCAGAGCATCTTTACCAACTAGAAGCCCCACCCTCTTATAGGTAGTAATCAACTACTCATCGCCGAATCCTTGATAAGACCCCCCAGTCACACCTTCCCCTTCTTCCCTCTAATATCTCCCCGCACCCACAACGGCCGATCGAGATACTCAAACCCGCATATCCTTGACCGACGATACTTGCCCGCTCCATCATCCCCGGCCACATACTGCAGCGGCGGATTTTCTGGCTTTTCCGCTATCGTCCTGAGCTCGTAAGTCGATACTTCAAGCTCGGCGAGTAACGGCGGAGGTACTAGGTGATTTAACATAGTAGCCGTTACCGAAATCGTAACCCGCATATCCAATATCTTGCCTGCTTCTGTTGTTATCGACGTGTGCTATCGGATTTGGCGGCGGATAGGCAACTTGGCACGACCCGTCCTGCATGTAGGGATTCATGCTGGTGCTGGAAGACGAGCTGCCGAACTGTGGCGGCCCGCTGCTGCGGAGAACGGACGCTGATGAGGTGCTGTACGACGACCCGTACATGCCCGTGTTGCTGCTGATTCGAGCGGCCGGGAGCGTGGTGGAACTTCCTGTGCTCGATATCGATTGGACGCCATGGGTCGGAGTGTCTGAGCTGGACTGTAAGCTGTGGAAATGGGCTGGGAGAGAGTTTGGTGGTCTGGGCGGGCCAGGTGAGCTGGATGGGGCGCTGTGGTAACGGAGAAGGCGCTGTATCCATCCCGAGCTCTGCGGTGTGGGGTCCTGGCGGCCGAGGCATTCCTATGGGATAACCCTGTGGCTCTTCTGTCTTCGCTGCCTCAGCATAGAAATACCGGAGAACGTCGCGAGAGGCGACAAGCATTGCGTCACCAGGCCGCTCAACGACTTTGGCAGACGTACTATTCCGGTCGTCCATCTGGAAACAGTAGTCATACGAGACGGATGGGTCGGCCTTGGAGATGAGAAGTACTTTGACTCACGAAAGTCGTCCGCACGAAGCGGCAACGTGCTGCGCACGGTCGAGAAGGGCCTGTGCGGTGGGTTTACCAGGGAGATTCTCGACAAGCTCCTCCAGGATCTTCGTATGGCCAAACATGGCCACTTATTCCCCAAGCCCGATAAGTCCAGGCTGTTATCGCTATCATCGCTGCTTGAGGAGTCGTACTCCTCGTGATGCTGGTTGTATTGCCCCATTTTGGCGCTCTCTACACAGTCAAGATACCGACTCGTCTCGTCGCTATCATCGTACTCCAGCCTGTCAACATACTCCCTATCGAGATTTTCAACAAGCGCGTTAAGCAAATTCACATGTCCGACGAGCCGACCTAGCCGATGATCCGGGCGCGACGCTTCTCGGACGAGTTTGGTGCGCACGGCCTTGGCGTACTTGTAAATCTGGGCGGTCGCCAGAGCTCGCGGATCCGAGGTTTTGGACATTGATGACTGCCCTGCGGGTCAAGCTAGTCGCGCGCTTGCTGCAAGGCGTGGTTCTGCTCTTATCGGCCAGTGGTGATGTGGATTTGGTCTGGGTAGTGCAACGTGTATTTTTCAATGATTTATAAGGTTCTGGGAAGTTTGCACGTCTCCTTTTTAATTGTTGCACCATTGTGTCAGCAGTTCGCGGTTGAGCTTCTCGTCTGTTTATTAGCATCCCAGCCGTCACGGTGATTCGATCACGCCACCAGCTGTCCAAGAGCATTCTGGCCAATCCAATCATGGCAGCCGGCAGAGATCAGACCCGGACCCCGTCCGCCGATTGCGGGCGGGGAAGTCCAGTCTGACTGATCATGATCATCAGGCACTTGGCCGTTGCTTTCACAACGTTTGCCATTCCTAAGTCTACAAACTTCTCACGGCGTGGCGCAGGGCTTAACCCCGCGCCCCACCTCTGATGACACGTGACTGGAGTAGTTCTTGCGCCCCCAGCCTCCGGAATTCCACAATTACAACAGTGATCATTCTGAAGCTTTGTCTTTTTATTGCGCTATTGTTTAGCCGTGACAAAACTCTTGCTTTTTTGGGCATCTCTGAGTAGCTCATAGATAAGTTAAAACTTTCAACAACGGATCTCTTGCTTCTGGGCGTCGATGAAGAACGCGGCGAAATGCGATAAGTAATGCGAATTGCAGAATTCAGTGAATCATCGAATCTTTGAACGCATATTACACCCGCTACCTAGGTAGTATTCTGGTGGGCATGCCTGTCCAAGCGTCATTCACGTTGATGCACATGGACACTGCACAGATCTCGATGCAGAAACTTGGCTTGACACAACTCAAAGCTTATCAACCCAATTCGAGATACCCTAGTAGTTATTCCACACAGTCCAGCCACCCAAAAGATTTTTGTACTTTTCTTGCTCTGAACATTAGACCCAAAAACAACCCTGTAACTCAGCACGCCGTATTTCGGCGTAAAAACAGCTAACAATGGCGCCAAGCAATGTTGACCAAAACCGTAATCTTTCCGCTGATACGATCGACCTAGACCACAACAATCTTAATCAGCACTCCCTCCACACGATCTGCACCTTGTAGGATCCGCGTACCGCAATCAACGCCTGCTGCTGCGTCGGAGAAATATTGCACTGCGTGTTGAGGTTCATGATGGCCGTTTGGCCACCGCAAGGAGACCACGACACGATGTCCGGGTCGGCCGCGAGATCGAAGGGGCCCTCGCGGGGTCCGTCAAGCCGAATCGCGTACGCCGCCTGGCCCTGCACGCCGGTAAAGTCAAACACGTTTGTGCACTGGCCGCGAGCACCGGCCGGGATCTGTGCAAAGCCCTTCATATCCGTCGCCAGCGTCGAGAACTGGAAGCCTTGGTCAAACTCCATGTTGAGCGTCAGCTTGCAGTTTTTGCGCCAGTCCGACGCCCGTGTGCCAGGGCCCGTCTGGATGATGTACTCGGAGAAGGTGATCTCCATCAGCGACTTGGTCGCGTCGATCTGCACGTCTGCCGAATTGGCGGGGCAGCCGGATCCGAGGAGGGACACACCGACGACCCGGACGTGCGAGGGCACCACATTGGGGGAGAACTCGGCTGGCAGGGCAGCCGCAAGGGAGAGGGAAGAGAAGAGAGAAGTGAGGGAAGTGAGAAGCTTCATATTGGCTTGGGTTATATTGCGTGTGGTTGGATTATCTGTCTTGCCCTTGGAGCGATGAAGACAAGAACCCTGGTATTCCTACGGGACTAAACGGCCATTATATACACCATCCGGCAGCACCGAGTCCGTACTTACTCGCCAGCCCAGTCTCGAGAGTCAGTCATACGTCGAGAATGAAACAATATCGAGTAAATGAGAACCAAAAGGCCTCGAGATTGAAGCATCAGATCCAGACAATGTGAAGACGGTGTAAAGGGATCCACTGTCATGACATCAACCTTGATTGTCAGGTGGTTGGTAGGGCTCCTCAACGAAAGAGTTCCAAGCGAGCGGTTCACTCGTCGACGGTGGGAAGGTTTCATTTAATATCGTTCCCGCGAATGTAGTTGGCGAGTAAGTTGTGCTTGCTATATTTGCGAGGGACTCCTGGGATATTTACGTCATTGTGTCGGTGATGTCGGGCATTAAAACCCATGTACTGGTGCTCGGTGCCAAGTGGGCTGATGGAAGTACGTCAGGGTAGTTTGCCAACGACACTATAAAACACTCGATTGCTTCGGCCGCAGCCCGTATTCGCCTGGACACGTATGACCATCATGATGTTTTGTTCGGCTTAATATCCGCTATTGCCGATAGGCTCCCGTGGCAGGGTTTAGGTTTGAATGCAGGCGCCCGTGCTTATTATTGGGGCCAGACCGCCCACTACGAGATGTCCTGGACCATTTTTACCCGGCAACCGAGCGTCGATGAAATTTTACCAGGAAACCTCCCAATACTTCATTGATACCAATCTAAGTCTCGTTGTAGATGATGGCAAACTAAACGGCCGCCTGACAGAAACCACACCCCCTACAACTAGTTAGGAGAGCCCCTGTGCCAAGACTAGTCTCTGTTGACCGAGACCTGCGGTGTAACTGTTACGGCCGGCTGCCAGCTCTATCAGGACAGGAGGCGGAAATAAATAAGGATGTCTTAGTCAGGCGGCTGATCACCGAGTGCATTGAGTTAGTACCGACGGGGACGAGGGTGCTGCTCCAATCTCACCTCCTTCGATGCTCGGACTTTGGGTCGAAGCATTTCTACTCATACATGGGAGTTGGCAAAATCCCCTTTCAGCCATGTTAGAAGCTTAATTAAGCAGTCTTTAGGGGCTTACAGCAACTGACTTGCTGTAAGATGCTCACAGCCCAAACATCATTTGCCAGCGTGCCGTTCGCATTATTAGGGCCACGCTGAAGCGACAGACCGCCCTTGAGTGAGAACGGCAGCGTACGCTAGCCCTCATTCTGCACGGTGAACTTGGCAGCGACATCCTCCTTCTAGATAAAATCTGGGAATAAAGTATTAGTAAACTACAAATGGGGTTTGCAGTAGGCTACGGCGTAAAGTGATGTAAGCTACGGTGCGGCGTGAGGACCTCCTTATTTTTCCAGGCTTCCGTCTTCTTTGGCTCTTCTCTGATTGCGACCCGAGCGACATATAACTCTTTGCCGCGTGCATGACGCTTCCTACCGGGGCGACGCAGTGCTTAGTCCGCCCAGATGGCAGCCTTCTCCCGCCCACCATGCCCCTGCTAGCGGGGGAGCCTAAGGTTCATTGTCGACCTCATTTTGTACGCGTTGGCACAGCCGCATTTTTCGGGAAGCCAGGTGATGTTTGTGGATGGTGGCGTTCCTACCCGTGGCTTGGGGAACAGCAAGACATTGGGGAGACGCGTCTAACAATGTGATGAAACCTTCGCGTCGTCTGGTGCCCAAATTAGTCGCCAGAATCTGCCGAGCTAATAATAGAAGAGAGAGAGAGACTGGAAAGGCGAGAATGAGGGGTTGTTGGTGTTATTGAGCGGGAATAAGACGATGGTGGTCATTGCTTAGGAGGAGATCGAGAGGCTGAGGCCGGGATATGCACGGCTTTATTTTTGCAGTGCCTTTGTTGGTGTGTAGTGCTGCTAGGACTAGTCCACACGAGAATGAACACTAATGCGAAGTTGTGAAAAACAGAGAATGTGACTAGCCTGGCTGCGCTAGATAGGCTGGACGCTTCTGCCAGACGATGGCATTAAACATAACCTCTCGGCAAAATCCTCCGATTCTACGTACCCCCAGGGGCGACTATTCGCCAGCTCCTTAACGCCGTTCGCCCCAGAGTTGAAGCTGGTTTGGGACATCTCGAGCCATTCAGCAACCCCGATCTACTTACCTATTCATCGGCTCCTCTACCTCTAGCCTTGACCAATACTCCATAAATTCTCGGGAATGTAGTCCAAGGATTCTCCTCCCTTTCGATGCTACCGAGATCCTCCCACTCACCGGCTGCGACAACAGCCGCCTCCGCATTCTTCGTCATGCTGCATCCACCCATCAAAAGTCGCCATAGTGGATTCAGGAGATCTATCAAGTTCTTCGTCAGTGCTGCCCCCGCAATCGCCTACCTAGGTATAGAGGATATAGACGCCTGCTTACACTGCACAGCCCTTGTGGCCAAATCCCCACTACGATGATGCTCGTAGAACACAAATTTACCTCCGGGCTTGAGGACGCGATACATCTCTCTCATGACCGCGTCGGCGTTCGTCACCGAACACAAGACCTGGACACTCAGCACTGTATCAACACTCTCACTAGCGCCGATGCCGTGCTTCTCAAGAAGGACGTCACTTTCTTCCACACCGCACACCGCGATCTCATATATTCCTTGCATGTTTTGTTCTTGGACTTGGCGTTCGAGGTCGGGTATGAAGTTCGCGTTGTTCTCGATACCAAGGACCCGGGTTATTTTGTTCTTATCGAAGTGGCGGAGTTGGTTGCCAAGTCCTGGTCCAAGTTCAAGGACGACACCGCTAGCGGCAGAGACAAGGCGCGGTATCGGAGTCTTGGATTGTTCGTGTTGAGAATAAGAGGGCCTATCCGGATCCGGATGGGAGAGGTTAGAATGGTTGTCACATATAGTTCTCTGTGAGAAAACGGGGGAAAATGTGAATCGGTAGCGGACTTAGCGTCGCGTACCACAGGTGGAAACCTGCGTCGCGCACCACTCGAATGTTGAGAGCACGGAACCCGCCATTGCGAAATGTGGAAATTGCGCTGGCGTATAGAGCTTGAGATATGACACCTATTAGCGGCGGAGCAACAATTGTCACTATGGAAGATATTTCGTACCCCAAATGGCATACCGGATCTCAGTGGTCTCCGTGTACGCGTTGAAGCGGTTCTTCAGGTCCCAGGGCATGGCTGCTGCTACTGCGAACCGGAAGCAACAATTATAAGCTAATCCTTTGGTTTGTAAAAAGGGGGTAAAGGGCCAGATTTTGTTTTGTAAAGGGGAAAAAATTTCAGGGGTGGCGGCAGGCAGCAGATGCTGAAGGCTATGTAAGTGAGTCAATGCGGGGTAATGTCCCCGCGTCTGACACCCTTCGCCGGTTAAGGATTTTAGCAAAGCTGGAGTATTTCTGTTAGTGATAAGGCTGCAGATGATATCGAGAATAACCTTCGGGACCTAGGAATTGTTCTATTTCCAAACACCACACCGTAAAGACTCTCTGTCCCTCGATTGGAGCAGCTGACAGGCCCATGGCGTGCGACCGAATGCTCTAACGCTTATACTACGGGCGATTTCTTTGAAGTTCGCAAAGCTTGCTCGCGCTTTGGGAGCCTGGTAAATTCCTTATTCCTTCTTAGTTAGTCATTGGAACCTTTTCCAGATCTCCTTGAGGGTTACGTATTCATCATGAAACCCAGGTGCGTTACCCAAGATAGTTACCTCCTAGTTAGATACCGTAACAACTCGATTCAACAGTCAGTCACTTGCCGTGCGCTGCATAAACCCTGCCCTCCGCCCATCACATCCTCGACCCACAATCCCCTCCCGAATGCCCAAGCTGAGCGAGAACCACGATCGAAGTTCTAGTGGGCTGTGCTTGCTTGTAAAGCTGGGGTAGTTCTCTGCCTGCGCCATAATAGAGGATCGAATCTACCAATCTTGGCAGTTGGACTTGTATCGTTTTCTACTAGACGACAGTAATCTACCGATACTCGACCCTTTCATCTGGATCGTAAAAGTGGCCATAATGGAGTTTGCCACAAAAATTACCAACAACCAGTCCAACACGCCGAAATGTTATGCCAGCCCGGTCCCCGGCAGGATCTGCCGACGTATTCCCTGGCATTGCGGGGTCCCACGGAACAGGAGGTTGCAGGTGTCTCTGGAGTCCGAGGCTAGTGAAGAATAATACGCCGCCCTTCCCATAGTCGAGTATTCTCGCACAGTATCTGGTCTCGCCCGGCCGAATGGGGTTTCACTCCTGGCTATTGTCCGGAATAAGACGAGCCTCCAAGTTCTCAAAAGCAATGGCAGGGGTCACAGCACTACCATGCTGCCTGTGTATGTAGACAGTGCCCTTCCACCAGCTGACGATGCCAGGCCAAGACTCAAACACACTCCGATGGCGCGATGCAGCCAAGTCTATCTATCGGCATGGACTTCACGGGTTGGCCAGGATCTAGTTCTTGCTCCGCTCCGCCCCGCCATAGTGTCGCTCAGCGCCGTGCCCGACATGCCCCTGCGTAGCCTCATCGAGGAATCATGGCGTGCGCAGGAACGGAGGTCGCGGGAGTCATGATGGTGAATAACCAGCCGTAGGCCATCCCTACTCCATTCTATAGTGTGTGGAATTGGTTGCCTTCACTACCCATGCCTATTGACTCTGGGGCCGGTATTCACAGATGGCTAAGCAAAACCACCTAATCCAAACTATGGCTGCATGCTGGCAGTAGCTTTCCGGACTTAAAGTCTCTGAACCAACAAATCAGATACCCGACACCCAGTGGACGCTGTTTATTCGCTTCTGCAGACAGGTAACCATCACGTTCCCAGCGGAGAACGCGAGTTCGGGCCGCCCATTGAACTAACCCACAGCAGTTTTGACGAGACCGCCTTCGACACATCATCCAAAAAGACCCGAGCCACCACCCCTTACTCCACAGAGCCCTGGTGCTTGCTCTGCAGCGTAACGCAGTCCACGACGATATCCCGCCCGCGCCGGGAGTCTTCCGTGCACAGGTCGCCCAGCTCGGTCGCGTCAAAGTCCCAGCCCTCAACCTCCCCGTCGATGCACACGCGCTCCAGCAGCGGGAGCTTCTGGCTGCTCTCGAGCACCATCTGGAACAGGCTGCGCTTCAGCAACCTCCCGTGCGCCGCCACCAAGTCATTATCCACACTCGTGCTGCGCATATCGGACCCCCAGGGTAGGTAGACCTCGTGGAGGTAGATGATGCGCAACGACGGCGGGAGGTGGTCGCAGATGTCGACGGGCTCCATCACGGCCGGGGAAGAGAAGATGAGGGTGAGCGGCACCTCGAGACGCGCGAGCCGCTGCATCGACGGGAGGCACGAGAGCCGCCCGGTCGGGCCCAGGTGCGCCGCGGTGTGGCTCAAGCCAACGAAGTCCAGACGGAGGGACTCGAGCGACGTGGCGCACAGCAGGAAGGCTTCGTTGTAGCCCGGCTGGTTTGGGACGACGATCTGGCTGTAGCCGCCGGCGATGCTGATGTCGATCGCCCTCAGCTTCGGCCCTGCGTCCTTACACATCCGATATCACCATGCTCCAGTCGTGTAGGCATTCAAGACCTTGGCCATCTCGAGGCTGCGCCAGCTGGGTGCCGAGTCGTTGCTGCCGCCGATCAGGTTTCCTCCAGATAGCCCAAGGTGCTTGATGTTGCCGGATCCCATGAGGCTGTGAACCATCTGAGCGGGCATAAGAGAGCCATCGGTGCGGGGGTCGGCCGTCAGAGATAGTAGTGAGAGCCGGCTGGCGAATCCGCTGTCATCTTGGCAAGATTCTTCGAAGAACTCGATCAGCCGCTCGTATTCTCCGACGTGGTGGTCTGGCACCTGCATGTACAAGGCTTCTAACCTAGGCACTAGGCTCAAGATCAGGGCACAGGCCGACTCGGCATAGTTGTCGCGGTTGTCACACGTAAGTTCACATGGCTCATCGAAATCCCCGAAGCACCGGGTAAGATGTGTGTAAGCTCTCATCTCGGGAGTGAGACGTCCGAAAATTGCCTCGCTCTTCTCCTCCGAGTCGCTGTCGAGGTATTCGTCGAGCGGAGCCGTTATATTGAGTACCCTGACCAGGTCTGTAAGGTGGTCATTGAAGACGAGGACACCGAGGAAGTCAAAGAGACCGCCGAGGTCTGTGATGCACACGGTGTGGTAGAGGTGAGGAGTTGCGATTATGTTTAGCTTCCGGCAGCTCTTGACCAGCGCCAAGAGGGCGCGCCGGCCCTCCTTGACGCTCGAATCCAGCGAGTCGGCGCCCAAGGCTGTGTGCATCTGCGGGATAAGACTCCTGGCAACAGTATCAAGGAGCTCATTTGAAAGACGGAAGAGCCCCATTTTTGTGGTAGCTCAGGATGGCGACGGCGATAAAAAGACACCTCGAAGTGCTGAGAGCTGTTGGCGGTTCGAAGCGCCGCGGATCGAACGCAGGAGACCCGAATCGGCAGTCTCACGTGACTACATGCATGTCCCAAAGCATCCGCAGTCGCCTTGGGCCAATCCTCGCCGCCAAGCAGGCTCTACGACTAATCCGGACTTGGTCAGACAATTTTGTGGGGGGTGACTAGAGAGGTCGGTAGGAAACCGATTCACGCTTCTTGATGTGCATCTTCGCTCAGACAGTGTCTTCATCTCCCATACTGTCATTAACACTGTGGTGAAGGCAGAGAACTTTCAAAGCATGAAGTCGAAGTTCGTAAATGGGATAGTCTGGTAGGCGGAAACACACCCTTGTTGCAATGAACGAATCGTCGGGCCTCGAACTAAGCGCTGCGAAAAAGACCATGGCTGATGACTATGCGACCACCCTCTGGCACCTTGTTACCCTCTCCGAAAAGTGGCCGTCACTCTGGCGCGCCCCACATATTACCCCGGCGAAATACTTTATGATACTCTGACGTGTTGAGGAGGCCTCATCGACGAACCGCTGGCAATTGATTGCCAGAAAAAAGATATGAGGTTGCAGCGTTCACAGCCAAGGATCCGTGCATGGTATAAAATCTGGGTACCCACCTACTGTATGTTTGGCATTATTATTTCTCGGCCGGCAACAATGCAGGTGGCCGAAGACTTCAAAATGGGATCAGCGAGAGATCCCCGCGTTCAGAAGATTCAGCGATACATCAAGTTCAACACTACGATCACCAAGAACGACTTTCTCGACTTCGTTGGTGTGTACGCACACTTCCACGAAGCCGGGTATGTAGTTCGGCCGAACCTCACCAAGTGGATTCAAGAACATATCTCAGATGTCCTGGAATGGCTTCCGGATATTCTGAACATCCGCCCGGGATACTTTGACGACGTGCAGCCAGACTCAAAAGCCACGAACTTCAGAGAGTACGAAACACTCGCCGCTCTAGGTCTTGTTGGCCCGCGAGTTGAGCAACTTCCATCGGGTCGCCCCGGTAGCTCAGATCTTCTCAGCTCCACCGGTGTTAGCAATAACATCGACATGCTCCCAACACTTCCCAGAGGAAAGATTCTCTCCGACTTCGGAACCACCATCCCGGACATCGTCGTAAACCAGCGGCCATCTCTCTCTGGACAAATGCAACAGAAAATATGGCTGGACGATATCAAAGAAATCGACAAGTATCTGAGAGATACCAAGGACTGGCTCGTCAGATCTGCGAACAACCTTGGACCCGACGATGAATACGGCGACATCCTCGCCAGCGCGGCAAAGAGAATCCCAGACTTCTCAGAGCGTGTCCAAACGGCCCAGTTGTGCTTCGACGATGTCAAGACAAAGTACGATGCTTACCGTGCGGAGCGGCAACGGAAGGTAGCCGTGGTCCCTAGATTCTCTCCATCTCCCCGTGTGGAAGGGCAAGAAATGACGCCCCGGCAACCGCAAGATGCCCCAATGCGATCATCATCGGCCTCGATTCGGGTGGTGAGCGATATTGTCAGGGAAAGACAGACTACAGGGACCGGGATCATTACTCCTGGTCTGTCGACAGGGGCCGACACAAGCCATTCTGGTACTGCGACCGCGCGGTTCAGACCAGTCGACAACCCGAAAGAAAGTGCTGCTGCCGCTGCCCCTCGGAAACATTTGTTTGCAAGGAGATCAGCCATGGTAATTAAATCTCCACTCTTTCTCACTTACCCCTTTCCCCCTTGTACCTAATCCCAACCCCTAACAAACTGCAATCACACCTAGCTAACCCTTTCCTTCCCCCAGCCCTTAAACATGAGCAGAAACCCACCAAACGCCTCCCTCAAACGAAAAACCCCCGGAAATCCCTCACACGACTCCTCCTCGTCAAGTTCAGACAGCAACCCGGAAGACGAAGGCCTCTCCCCAGACACTATCGGACAAGCCCCCGCAAAGACGGCAAAGACCTCCACGGCAAAGCCGGGCCCCAAGCCGGCAAACAAGGCCAAGGACGTCTACAGCATTGATGACTCGGATGATAATGACGGATCCGCGAGAGTAAATCGTGCGAGGGTTGGTGTTCGTGAGGCGAGGCGTCCGCCGAGGACACAGGGTTCGAGTGCTGGGAATATTAATGTACCTGGGGGGGCATGAGTTGATGGCAGGACTCTTTTTGGTTACGGGGTTCATGAAGCTGGATGGTTGTACGTATTCTCGATTGATATGATTTGCGTGGCTGCCTAGAATGCTTTCAGGGCCCTCCTGCTAGTTGGAGAGGGAAAGCTTTACTGCCTTCGGCACACATCCTGCTCAGCACTCAGCACAATGGCGTCGCCAGTTCACTGCCCACTGCGTCCCCTCTGGTCCAATACGCAGCCCTGAAATCAATGCAGGTTGATGCAGCGTGTCAGGTTCCGATTGGTGTGTGAAGCCTCCGCCCAAGTCCATGACCCGGCAGTCGGGAATGCTTGTTGGGCTGCCACAAAATGGGGCGTTATGGTAGGCCTCAGTCGGGCATTATGGTAGGCCTCAGTCAGGCAGCCAACTTCCCCGCCCACAGGCGTAAAGATTTGGAGAATGCTCTGCGTTCGCTTATCCAGTCAACAACTTCAAAAATGGCTTCTCTTCTCGAGTCCGTCTTTAATCACGTTGTCCTGCCGCCCAAGCTTCCGGGATGCCGGGACCCCAACGACCAAGCAGTCGGGGACAACTTGCAAACGCGCCTTCTTGGCGCTTGCGAAGCCCTGCGCGCTCTCCCCGGCCAAAGGGCGCACAGGTGTTGGCGGTTCGTTCGCCAACAGCTTCTCATATGCCTCGATCTCCACCGGTGCCGCTTTGACCGAGCGTCAATACGACGCGCATTCTCCAGCTTGTCGGTTGACTGTCCGGTGGTCTTGTATATAGAGGAGCAAAACTGCGCGATCCTCGTTCGGCTGTTGCCGAGGTAAGTATTTGCTACACGTTTTCGCACTCGCAGAATGTGTGCGCTGTTCCGAATCTAAATTTCTAGCATAAGTGGTCCTAACCCTCAATGAGAAGCAGCGACGACGGCGACGACGACGACGACGATGAAGGCAACGTGGTGTTTGAGGCTTTTGAGGCATCCCCATCTTCTGAGGCGGTCCTCGCTGCCGAGGGCGCCTTACAGTGGGATTTTCCTGGCAGAGCCGCGCGGATCCCCCTTGCTACATTCTCAGATCCATCGTTCACGGAAACACTAGCCACATTTCTCGAGCAAGCTAGCACCGAGGCGCTCGACCGCTTCGCAGCGCGAAGCCGCAAGGCCGGGGCTTCCATACCAGAAGAAAGAGATTCGGCCAATCCCGCCTTGATCAGCCAGATGCTTTTGCCGCTGCTCGAAACGATCGGATCCTCAGTCCACGTCCCAATGCTGCGGAAGCGAGTCCGAGACGACGTTAACCTCGATAAGGCAGAGCTTCCGTGGCGTCGCTTGCCCTATTGGCTCGTGCTCCGCGTCGCCGTCCAGCGTCATCTCTGTCTGGCGCTTGGCAACAACAAAGGGCGGGCCTACTACAAGTTCTTGATCTGTGCCCTGCTTTCCCAGCTGCTAAGGGACTGCGCCGCTGAGCTTGCCCCCGAGATGACGGTTCTGCTTAGGTCCAAACTCTGTCGGCGCCTCGCCAAGCTTGAAATGGAGAGGACCGAGGCGTTGCCAGAGCACCAGGCGGAATACCGGTCGCTGTTCGAGTCGACATCCATTTCCTTCCGTGGCGCAATTCAGGCCGCCACGAGCCAGGTCAAAGCTACGTGGCGTCACTATCGGGCGGAGATTGTGCCGATCTTTCCTAGACTTCCCCTTCGGGCGGACGATACTAGCCTTCGCCTTTCTCTCAACAACAGTGTTTTGTATCTGGATGGGATTCTTCAATTGGCAGCCTCAAGAAAGAGGAAAGGAGGCCCAGAAGAGATCGTGGAGCTAGAAAGTGGTGCGGGCGGTGACCCGATACAGCAATTTATCCTCCAGTGTTTTAAGTTATCCAAATTGGAGATGGATATTCGGGGAGGCCAGACGCTCTCCAAGACGGCTGACCAATGCTGCCGTCTGGCGCGGAGAATCATCGACGTCGTTAGCGACACGGGTGTCGCTTTCGATTCGGGCCCAGAGCAGGCCAGCCTCTCGATCTTGAGCATCCTCGGCCTGTGGATTGAACTAGACGAGAGTGTCGTGGCCAAATGCCCGTTGCTTTTTGACTACCACCCCGGCTTTTCTCCGGAACTCCTCGACGTTCTCCAGCTTGCCACGGTCGAAGACATGGAACGCCTTAGGACGATACAGGGCTATCTCCGGGACAGATGTAAGCGTTGCTGCTTTGGCGCGAAAACAATTATAAGCGACCCTAGCGGCGAGTGCTTCGCCGCACGATTCATGGCAGAGTCGGCCGATCTGCAGAACTTGCAGCACCAGATTGAGACCGAGTCGCAGAAGGCCAGAAATGCAGCCGAATTGAGGTGGAGGAAGGCTTACGACGAGTACGATGCTCTTACCGTACGTCTGGACGAGACGACTTGCACCTGTCCTAAGAAGCCGAACGGGGCGTATGGCCCGCGTACCTGCGAGCGCTGTCGATGCCGCCAAAAGCGAAAAAAGCTCCGGGTCCCTGTCCATGAGGATTTTCTCCCCTCCGAATCTTGGGCCCGCGCAGTTGTACTGCTCGAGCTCGGCATGCCGAACTACCTAGCTGCTTACCGAGACGCAACTTGGTTCATCATTAGCAGGCTGGCACACCCGAGCCGGCCGGGGACATCATCAACCACACCGCATATGCGACTTACCGAGTACGAACCCCTCAAGGGTTTTGCTACATCCGAAAAACGAATCCTCTCAGTTGCCTCGGCCAAGAAGTCTTTCCTCCAGTCACACTACAAGCAGATCAAGATGAAAGCCGAGAAGAGCGCCGTTCTCCTACCGTACAGCCTAGACTTCCACCTCTACGACGCGGCATCGGCGACGTGGGTCAACAATCTCAAGAGGCCGCTGACATTCAGCCACCTCTGCGGCCTTCGCATACCATCTGCCTTACAGGGCTCTATCTTTCCGCTGGAAGCCCACCCGCACCATGACCCAGACGGTCCATCGTCGTACCAAGCCATTGCCAACCAAGCAAGATGCCCCGTCAACATGTCGACGCGCGAGCTGCTGTCGTATCAGCGATTGCTCTCAGGGCGGGCTCGACGTTGGATGACGCTTCTCAGCGAGCTGGGTTCGCCGCACCTCAACTTCAACTGCGAAGACGCCATGCACCTCGTCAGCCAGCTAGCCGTGCAGGCCGGCCCGGCCCGGCAGCGCCAAGACACTCTAGGAGACGTTCACGTGGTTTTTGAAGATGTTTCGTTCTGCACCTGCTTGGCAGAGCAGATCGAGCGGCGTCTCCGCATAATCCGCACCAACTGGCGCGAGGTGTACTGCATGGAAACGCTCATCACCCTGTGCCTCCGACTCCTCTGGCTGGCAGGTCCGGGTGGCCGTAACGCCGCAGAGGAGCTGCTCAAGGCGGCGCGAAAAGACACGCTGGTTTGGATCGCCCAGACCCGCGAGCAGCGCTGGCGTTGCGCCGAATCCGGCGCAGGTGAAGCCGCTGCCAAGTACTGCCTGTGGGCTTCGCTGCTCTGTCGGAGGACCTTTGTTGTCTTGGAGCACGCTGGGGTGGACATGTTAGCCGATGAGCTCGAGAGTTATATCCAGGCCTCAGTAGCGCTGCAGCAGAACCTGGAACTCTCACCGACCCTGCGGGGCGTGCTGGTTCGGGATATGAAGATGGCGTACGCGATCCAAGACATCGTCAAGTCCGCCATACGCCAACATCCTGCCGCCTTGAACCGCGCTATCGCCCGCATCTGGGCCAACGGGACGGACCAAGATCCGGGCGCCGAGCTGATGTGTGGCGAGTGGCAATTCCCATCCAATGTCGGCCCGTGGGTTACTTGCATGACACGCCCGACCAACGCCTTGGCCACAGCCCAGAGACTCGATTACAACTATATTGACGGGCGGCTCCTGGTTGATGGTAGCCCTATGAGCAAACTGCCGCTAGACATCAGAAATTCCACCCAGGTTAAAGAACTCTTTGGAGACCAATACCTCTTGACGTTCCCTTCACCGCGCCTCGGTATGAGCTACATGGTAGCCAGACACCAAGGGCGATACCGCATCCATCTCGGCCATCGCGGTGGCCGTGTGGTGATTCATGCCGTCGACAGCAAAGAGAGCGTCCTAGAATACGTACCATCCTCGGTGTTCTCCGGCACCGATACATGCGACTTGCCTATGGATCTTGTCCAGGGTTGCGTGCACTGGCTCGACCTCGGCTCGGGCTGGCTACAGATCCGGAGGAAGCCAGACATATGGCGCCCCCGAAGGAGCGACTGGATTGTTGATGTCAAGAAGCGCAGAGCGCACCGGCGGAGAAGAAAGGCCTGTCTTGTTAGCCCGAACTCGCCTCTTGGACGGACGGTAGCGAGAATCCTCGGCGGCTTCGCGGACGCGCGCAGACTAGTCATCTGTCAATCCCTGAAACCAAACGGCCCGCTGTCGGTCGAGCTCAAGAAATTCGACCTGCATTTCTGGGTCAACAGTAATGGCCTCCTGGAATGCCGAGAACTCCGCGCCGAGGTGGATCCGGACCAAGACGCAGGGACGCTCTACGGCTTCCGGAGCGGGCTGGTCCTGCGTGCCGTCGGCGAGGGCGGCGAACGCAGCATCCTCGTACCGCTCGGAGCCGTACGCTGGAGCCGCGAGGGCATACACGTCAGCGTCTGTATGAGCGATACCGACCGCTACGGCAGGTTTGAGATTGACCCGGTCCTCGGCCAGCTCACGTGCCCCCCCGAGCCAGAGCTGCTGTACACCAAGGCTCTGCTCCACGCCCTCACGTCATTTACTCTGCCCGACAGCCTCACGCAACGGACCGGCACTGAGGAGTCCCTACGAACGCTCGAGTCGGGTCGGGCCCAGCCGTGGCAGCCGCTCGGCGACGGCGCGAAGAAGACGCTCGAGCTGCTCATGGGACTTACCCCGAGACGGAGTTACTACCCGCCGGGTAAGCGGCGTTTGCAAACGGCGAGCTGGGATGACTCGCTCACCATGGCCATCCAACACGAAAGCTTTGCGCCGATCGTGAGTACCATCTTAGAGAGGTCAGAGCAGCTTCGCGCGTTTGCCGACGGCGCAGGCCATGGTGCCAGCATTAAGGCGCAGAGAGAGTCGCCGGCATCTTGGCTCCAACGCCGTGCCGAACGCCAGCGTCTCTGCTACGAGCGTGCCCCATCCCGCCGGGCCGGAGTGGCTCCGGCCGCGGGGGAGCCATCGTCTGCTGTCTACCAGCCGCGGGACCGCGAGCTGACGCTGCCCGAAGCGGCTAAGGTACACCAGATGGCAGAATTATTCCGCCGCCCGTGGGCGATCTCTATGTCTATGGATGGATCCTTGAGCGGTTCACTGGAGCGCTGGCGGAGAATTGGCGGTTTTCACGAGGGACAGGACGGCATAACCGTTTTCCCGCTCGCCGACCTCGTCAGCGGCAACATCGCTGAGCAATGGGGCAACCTGGTGGACATGTTTTGCAGTACCGACCGCGACCACCCTTACGAAGCGCTGTTCAAGCTTGCCCTTCTCTCCTTTTCTCCTGGACAGGATGCAGATGTATTGCGATTCCTGGCCGCATGCCATCATTGGGACGATCTCAGAGCTCTTGACCGTCCGAGATATCCTCTGTTTACCGATTTCAAGTTTGGAGAGACGCCGACACTGCAGTCTCTTGAGAGCATGATCTCGGCTACTGTTGATGAGGCTAGCTTTGCTGCTAAGATGCGGTTCACTGCCGGGCGGGTTGTCTACGACTTTGATGAAGGCCAAGAGACACGCCTACGCCTGTGTCAACGGGAGGCAAGTGACTTTGCCGCCTTCCTCTCGCAACAGTGGCCTAGCCCGGAACCGTCGGCCGAGGGCTTTTGTGCCCAGGAGCTCGATATCCATGGGGCCATTCACGCGGTGCTGCCAGAATGGCGCCGGATATACCGGAATCTGAAGCTTTCGGAATATCTTGAAGACGTCCAGCAAGTTCTCGAAACGTACCCAGGCGAACCGCATAGATCCGCCCCGACACCATGGGACCCTGGTGCGGAGGAGCCCTTTTCCCTCGTACGAAGCGGAGGGCCTGCCGTGCCTCTGCTAATACAGGACGCTTACATCCGCCTGGGCGGCCAGGTCGCTAATGATCCCACACTGGCTCATCATGAAGACAATACATCACCACAGCCCCAAAAACCGGCCCAGCGTGCCAGCCGTACACGGCGCGAGGCAGCAGCCCCTACAAGCCACTCTGGATACAGAGAGTTGGATGAATTAAGCGCTATCATCTCACGCTTTACCACGTCCTCGAACGGCACGCGGCGTGAGTACGGCAATAGCCTGAAAAGTAGCCTCGGTGCGCTCAAAAGGGCTAGCAGCCATTTGAAGGAAGAGGCGGGGCACACCCCAGTTCCGCATCTTCCTGCCGTAGAGGCTCAGATCTCAGATGCCTTCTCTAGCGTAGAGAGCCAGTTAGGGGCGGTTACCGCGGCATTCTCCAGCGGAGATCCTCGCTTTCGGTGGCTCGGGCTGGCGGACCTGTGGCCGTGGATGAGCCCGAGCACACTCCTCGAGCTCCTTCGTTCTAGCAACGATCGAACTCTAGGTCTACCGGCGAGGAAGCTTCTGGTCTCGTACGGCCTGGGCGTGGCGCGGCTCCAGCGGCTCCAGCGCATCAGATCCGCCCAGCGGCGAGGCGATACCGCCAGGGCGGCGGCGGAATGGCGAAACGTCGGTCATGTTACGTGGAGCCCCTTGGACCTCCCAGACTGGCTACTCCTAGAGATCGATAGCAGCGTGCTTATCCGCCCGGAACAGGTCGAGGTAGCTAACGCCATCCTCTACCCGGCATCAGGGTCAAACTCGGTGCTGCAGATGAACATGGGCAGCGGGAAAACCTCGTGCATCGTGCCCATGGCCATGTCCATCCTGGCCGACGGTGCTCAGCTGGCGCGCCTCATTGTGCCTCGAGCCTTGCTCTCACAAACGGCGCAGATCATGCAGGCGCGACTAGGCGGTCTCGTGGGACGGGACATCATACACGTGCCCTTCTCCCGCCGGACACCCACAGGCCCCAAGGCGGCGGGCATGATCCCACTCTATTCGGAGCTCCACGAGCTGGCAAGGCAGCGCCGCGGCATCGTACTGGCCGCGCCTGAACACATCCTGTCCTACAAGCTCAGCGGTCTGCAGCGGCTCGCTGACTCGCTGCTCGGTGAGGCGCGTGAGATGATTGCCTTCCAGGCGCGGCTATCCGAAACCTGCCGCGACGTACTCGATGAGTCTGACTACACGTTGGGGGTAAAGACGCAACTCATCTATCCCAGCGGATCCCAGCTACCCCTGGACGGGCAGCCGCACCGATGGACTGTGATACAAGCCCTCCTACAGCTTGCGGAGGACCATTTCGTTGGGCTTCAGCAGGATTTCCCGCAGAGCCTTGAGCTCTCCAACAGGCTGGGCGGATTCCCCGTCGCGCACTTCCTCCAAACGGACGCCGAAGACGAACTGATGCGCCGTATGGCGAGGGACATCAGCGGCGGGAGGACCGCTGTGCTTGCCCGGGCGGGCTCAGCGCAAGGATTTCCGAGCACGCTCCTCCAAGAGATCCTCTTTAGCGACCGAGCCAACCTCGACTCGGTTGAGCTGGTGGCGAGGCGGTTCCCTAATGCCAAGGCAGCGTCCGATAGCATCATGCTTATCCACGGGCTCCTGCGGAGGCGTATCCTCACCAGCTGTCTAAAGAAGCGATGGAACGTGCAGTACGGCTTCCACCCAGCGAGACCTCCCGTAGTGGTTCCCTTCCATGCCAAGGGAGTGCCGTCGGAGCAGTCGGAATTCGGCCATCCCGACGTAGCGCTTGTCTTGACGTGCCTCTCCTTTTACCACGCGGGCATCACCGCGGCCCAGTTCCGTCAGAGCCTGCGAAGCATCTTAGCCTCCGACGATCCAGTGGCCGAGTACGACAAATGGGCGCAGGGTCTCACTGTGCCGGGGCACCTGCGCCACTGCAACTCCATCAGTCTCGAGAATGAAGAACAGGTAGATCAGCTATGGCGCATACTCCGGTTCAGCCGAACGGTGCTGAACTATTACCTTAACACCTTTGTGTTCCCCGCCCACGCGAGGCAATTCGACCTCAAGATTCAAGCTTCGGGATGGGATCTTCCCCTCCTATCACCACGTGCGTCCAGCAAGCTCAAGGCGTCTCATGTCGCAGTGTCTTCCCTGTCTCCTCGTCCCACGTCGACCGGGTTTAGCGGGACCAATGACAACAGGCTACTGCTTCCGCTCACGATCAAGCAGCAAGACCTTGAGAGCCTACGCCACACGAACGCTGAAGTGCTAACCTATCTCCTCCAGCCGCGCAGCCGCGAGTATCATTGTGCCCGGTGGCAAACGAACCGAGAGGAGGAGCTGACGGCAGAGCTCTCGCGGAGGCGCATTAGAATATTGATTGACGCGGGTGCTTATGTCCTGGAGCTGGATAACGAATCCCTTGTCAAAACGTGGCTGTCCAAAGATACGCAGGCCAAGGCGGCTGTCTACTTTAGGGCGGACAATCAGCCTTGGGTCCAGTACCGGAACGACAAGAAGGCGCTGCTGATCTCGACCCCCTTCGCCGAGACCCTTGATGAGTGCCTTGTCTACCTTGACGAGGCGCACACAAGGGGCGTTGATCTCCGGCTACCTCGAAATGCCCGGGGAGCCCTCACCTTAGCCCTTGGCCAGACCAAAGACCACACCGTTCAGGCTGCCATGAGGCTCCGCGCCCTCGGGAGCACACAGGCCGTCGTCTTTTTCGCACCGCCCGAGGTGGACCAGAGCATCATGGATACCTGCAAGCTCCGGAGGGGCCAGGCCGTCGACTCCTCGCACGTCGTCACCTGGCTCCTAGAGCAGACGTGCCACGCCAACGAGCAGCTGCAGGGCCTCCACCTCACACAGGGCTACGATTTCTGCCACCGCACAGGCGCCCAGCTTCGCTACGACGACTTTTTGGAAAACAAAGCTCACCGTAACAAGTTGCTTAGCGTCATTCAACGGTCCGAGCGACAGACCCTCGCGACTCTTTATGGCGGAACCGAAACCAGCTCTTCATCTCTAGCGGTGATTTCTCTGCCTCCTAACGAGACACTAAGCGGGTTTATACAGGAGCTCAACAGGCAGCGCGAGAGCAGCGGTGGCGATAGCGGCAGTGGCAAAGGACACCACAGTTCTGTCCTCGAGGAGGTGGAGCAGGAGCGGGAGGTTGAGTTCCAGGTAGAGCAGGTGCGGCAGTTGCAGGAGCGCCCGACTTATGAGGCGCTCCGTTTCCCCGGCCTTCACCCGGCCATCCGCCGCTTCGCCGAAACGGCCAAGCTTAGCGGTAAAAGCGGGTATCACCATGCCTTCACGGCCATGGCGGGCACGAGGATCGGCCGTGAGCACGGCGTCCCCACGGCCAAAGCGTCACGGCTGTTCATCTCGGCCGAGTATATGCGAACCGTCACACTGCGGGACGATGGCGATATTGATGACTTTCTGGTAAGTGTGAATATTATCCCTCTCTGTCCATCTGGAAGAATAGTAAAAGAAAAGGGCTGACGCTCTCTTCAGCGACCGGTAGAGTGGTTCCTCTTGAACCCAACAACCCACACTGCTCTTATCGTGGTGCCCGAGGAGGTCGAACTCTTGATCCCCATAATTCGCAATTCAGGCTATGGAAAACAAGGCGTACGTGTGCACCTTGTGACCTACGTGTTGCCGCTGAGCCGCGACATGTCCGGCTTTGACGGCCTGCTCTACTCTCTGCCCCCGATACCTGCTGCTACAAGCCACCAAGCGCCAGGGGAGGAGCAGCAGCAGCAGCAGCAGCAGTGGCGGGAACGGCTCCGGATGGAAATCGATATCTTTGCTGGCCGTCTGTACGCCGGCTTCGACGAATGCACCGCTCTCAGGAGATATATGGAGAGCCCGGACGGTGCCGCCTTGTCGGTGAACCCCGCAGGCTTCCTCTTCGACTGGCTGGCGCTACGCCACAAAGGGCAGGACATCACCCACACCCCCATGGGATACGTCTGCCAGGGGTGGCCTCTACGCAATGATCACCACCTGTTTGTCGTGCAAGAGGGGCAGGGCCTCCATCTTGCAGGTAGCCTTAACCCGCTCATCGAGTCTGATAGGATCGGAGGAGGTGGCTCGGACGCGGATACGGACGACGGGAGCTCTGACGAGGAAGAAACGACTAGCTTCAGACCCTGAGCCTTGGCGAAATAATGTATTGCCAGCGAATCAACTCAGCACCACTATGACGGCGGTAGACGCAATATTCTATCAAGTACTAGTCTCTGTTTAGAGGAAGGCCACGTTCCAGTTGATCTTTCAACACGCCCCTGCATTGAGAACACCCATTGCTTGTTGTGACACTCCTTGATCACCCCTCGACGTTGCGCACCTAGTGCTACCCGCCGTGGGCCAGCATTACACCTCAATGATCTTAACCCGATGAGCGGGTCGGCAGTAGAGTAGCAGCAAACGGAACTATGGCCATCCAAGGCACTTGGTCAAGGAATCAGCCGTGCCCTCTCTTACATTTTAGCCGTTGATCGAACTTGATGAGGCGTTTGAGATCAAATTCGCGACACCTTCGCAAATGCAAAGACGGACCGAAGAGCTGCGGGCAGCCATTCAAACGCCACAATTTTGTGAGCATCAGTCATATCAACCAAATGACGTAACCACGTTGCCTGTGGTATATCCAAAGAGCTGGAAGGAGACGCTGCGGGATCGCGGCTTTATATAGGCGTGTACTGGGAATGAGACAAAAATGAACGCGCTTGCGAAAAGACACGATACAAGAGACATTGCCCAGATATGGTTACCAAGTGAGTTGAAGGTCTGCTTGTCGCATCAACCCCTATTCCCACCCACCATTTCAAACCCCAATCCCGACTCCGTCTTCCTAATCCCAACCCTCTGACTCCCCTTCCCCATCCACTCCCCATACAACCCCTCGATCCTCCCCACACCCCGTCCAGCCCTCCCCCCTTCCTCAAAAGCCGCAGCCACAATCCCCGCAACCCCCAACCTCACCACCCCATCATGAACCTCCTCCCCCGTACTCAACGCCACCACCGCCAGCACCCCCGCAAGCAACGCATATCCAAAACCCAGCACCACAACCATAAACAACGGTCCCATCCTCACAGCCGCAACAATCATCTCACCCCGCACCTGCTCCTCGCCATTTTCCCTCGGACTCAACCCCGGTGCCCCAAACGCTGCCGCAATCCGACTAAAATCCCCCGGAAACTGGCGCAGTAACATCCCCGCTGGATCCTCCGCCCCTACCAGCTGCAACACCGTCTTCTGCAGCGCGTCTCGCAATGCTGGCTGCCAGAACCCCGGGGCAACGCTCATTGCCTGCCCAAAGAGCCCGCCGAGCGTGGTGTTTCCCCCTGCGGCGAGGGTTCCTGGGAGTGAAAGTGGTTGGAAGGCGGTGAGGGAGCTGTTCACGCGGGAGTAGACCACCTCGTGGACGGTGGTGTTGCACCATAGGATAATGCCAGTGCCTTTGGAAGTGGTGTCGATGTCGGGGTTGTCGATATCAAGCCCGTACACGCCGGGTGTCATGGAGGCGAGGGAAAAGTAGAAGGGGTTCGCGGCGTCGGGGTATGCGAGGGGGTGAGCGCCGGAGGAGGTGTTGAACATGCTGAAGAGGAAAGACGGGGTGGTGGAGAAGAGGTCGCCGTGGAAGGAGGGGAGGAGCGGCCTGCAGTCGAAGGGGTAGGATACTTGTGAGGTCATGGTGAGGTTGCAGGCGCGGGTGATGAGGGTGCATTGGGTAGAGAGGGCGAAGGTGGAGGTGGTGAAGTCGATGGCGGGGTTGGGGTTGGGAGCGGCTAGGAATGCGTAGGTGAGGTTGGAAGCGGTGGAGTTGAAGGTTTGGACGCGGTTGGCGGGGGAGAGATCGTAGAGGGTGTTGAAGACGTCGGTCTTGTT
>Ga0247760_1000786_pt1 | contig 32879 bp, 17 predicted proteins | sample UWRJL171409R4_FD_179936 | JGI IMG/M metagenome (GOLD analysis project Ga0247760, IMG submission 179936) | Plant litter microbial communities from Arlington Agricultural Research Station in Wisconsin, United States - UWRJ-L171-409R-4 | ecosystem: Environmental > Terrestrial > Plant litter >... | reverse complement strand
GATGGGTCGGAGAGGATGTGGTCTGCTGCGGCGCGGAGGAGGGGGGCGGGCAGCATGGAGGGGGCGGGCCAGCCGCGGAGGAGGTTTATGAGTTTTTTTGAGGGGGAGGGGGAGGGGGAGTCCTGGGTGTTGGATGGTGATGTTAGAGGGGCGGCGGGGTTGTGATCTCCCATGATGATTGAGGGGTGAGATGCACCTGGCAGCGAGGAAAACGGGGAGTGTTGGTGTCGTAGTAATCCGATAGTCACGCGGTGCTGTTTAAAGGCAAATATAGAGCGTCCCTGGATGGTCATTTGCTTCTGCGTTCAATGTTGCGCTTAGTCGGGATATTATTGCTGTGGGATGCTGCGGCGAAACCTTAAAACCTTTGTCACACATACTCCGATGGCGAGATTGAGCCTCATTGCGGGGCGGCCTCGGCTCAGGGTTGAGATCATTTGACACCAGTCACACATTTGGCAGCTCACTCGAAAAAGGTTACACGCAGAACTCCAGGTCACTGATCAATGAGCTTATGTTTCACCTGTCTCCAGTGATAGAGCTACTAAAACCGCGCCCGTGAACCTACACCAGCCTCCCAGACCTTTTGTTTGCCCGCCCATCCACCGTATATCAGAGCAGTCAAGGACCCCCACCCAGCTGGAATTCATCGTCCATGGTCAACAATGCCTCGTACCTCCATGCAATTCGGAGTCGGGCATGACAAGGGTAAACATCTTTTGCCCTGTCTCGCATTGGTCCATCGTTGGCTGGTGCCAATTCGTCGCCGTGTAAAGGAAAAGCAAAACGTATCGACCAACATCTGATTCCTCCTGATCCAGATCCTATTCCGTCTCCTCCAGACACGCTGTTCAAGCTTCGTGCGTCGGACCTCACACCTAGCAAATGTAATCTTTACACTTGATGCCGCCACGGACCTCTGTCGGGTAGGCAGACTGAATATCGTCTGTGACTTCCCAACCGTGCCCAAATCCGGTTATGCGCGCAGGTGAGTCTTGCCAGGAATTCCTGGCGGTTGCGGTGACTGGTAGAAAGACGCAGATCGCAAATGCCGCTAAACGAAACACGGGAAATAAATTAGTACAAGCTACGCCTTGCGCAGCAACTATCGAAGCATAAGGCAGACCCCTAAGAGGTGGGCCATGCCTGATTTGAATATTGATGGCTTGTCAGGCCATGTGTCGTCGCCAAGGGATTGATACCAACCCCCAGCTCTCGGCTAACTAGACTGTCGACGTGGCCATTTCATCAGCTATGTCTGAATTGCCTGCGTCGGCCTTGACCACCCTTCACGGCCGCCCCGGAATGCGCCGCGAGTGTTCCTGTTCGGAGTGGAGTTGGAGCTTGACACGCCAGGACCTTGGTCGTTGGAATAGGTCGAGGATGTGTCTCTGCCCTTTCCTCCACGGTGGTGAGGCGCCGTCGGAGGCTGACGTCCGCCACGCTGTCCTTGTCCTCCACCACGACGCGGGTTGCTCCTAGATCTTCCAAATGGTAGTGTAACAATCGTAGGGTTATGACCCGGGATTGCAATGCGCCAGACAGTTCCATTTCCAGAGACATCGACAGGGAAGCTGATAGATTCCGCGCTGGCAACTGTAGCCTGAAGCCTCCTAGGAAGGGGTCTGGGCGGAGGACTGGGCTGCCACGCCATCTCTGGGACCTCACTGGGAAGTCGAACGGGCGGAAGCGAGCCCATTTCTTGCTCCTCAAAGCATTCTTCGTCCCGAACCTTGGTGGTTATGGACCCATCTCTTGCCGAAGTGAGTGTCGGAAGAAGATGAACATTGTGGCTGCTTGATTCAATAACCGGAGATCTCGGGGCAGGGTGAGACCGGCGCCCGCTGAAAAGGCTGTTGAACTTCTCTTGCCAGTTGCCGGGCGCAGCGCTCGGAGACGGGCCGGGTGCGTTGATAGGAGACATATCTTCCCTATAAGCTGCCTGTGAAGCCCAAGCGAAGCTCGGTCCCTGTGTCATAGACGCTGGGCCTTGTGGAATGTTCGCGGATGCCGCCCGAGGTTCTGTAGGGATTGAAGGGGGCAGTCTAACCACAACCGCTGGCCGAGGCAGTGAGACATGCGGGTGGTCCGCGTCACCATCAAATGCGGGATGACCAGCCATGTCGGGAGGTGGCGGGGACGGGGACTTTGGTCGCTGGGCGACCTCTGAGCCCATGTCCTGACGATCGCGGTGCGCAGGGAAGAATCGCGAACCCCTAGTTGGTTGTGGGGCAGCATTGTTAGTACCTAGAATGGATGCTGTGGCAGAATCTCTTCCAGGTGCAGAACCTTGGGTGCGCAGGCTATCGACAGACGGTGCCTTTTGTGAAGATGCCGGCTTTGCTTCGGATCCGATGGCCCACTTACTTTCCGACCCTAACTGGATTGACTGCTTGGGAGCTGTCTCGTTTCGGTAGCCCATGTCATCGATTTTGGTAGGGCGCCAGGTATCCTTGATGACTGGCTGAATGTCGTTGAGGCTACGCCCTTCCTTTCGAAGCTGAGCGTCTCGCTTGTCAAAATCATCGTTCAACATCTGATTGAACGCGGCATCGTTAATATGAACGCCCGCAGCCCAAGCGCTCTGCTTGGCAACTCTCTCCTCGACATCAAGTCGTCTTCCCGAGGCCTGCTTTGGTGGGCCAATAGGTGGTTGGCGAGCGTTGGAATCGGTCGCGGCAATCACCTGTGCTGGACGGGCGCTGGTTGGGGGAGCGATCGGTCCTGGTCCTGCCTTGCTCGGAATTTGGGGGACTTGCGTCGTGACCAAATCTGCATTGAACGTCCCATTGCCGAGGCTTCGGTTGTTGTTGGGAGCTCCCCAAACATTCTTCGCCGTTGCGGGCTGGACTCCCCAGGTAGCAGCTGGGTAACGTTCTTGTGGCTTGGGCGGGTTGGGCCAAGGATGCGCATGCGTACTGCCATGGGGCTGCGGCTGGACTTCCACAGGGTCTAGCGACGGTAGAGGCTGGGCCAAAATGCCATTAGTCGAGTCGCTCTTGCCAACTTCAGATGCTACCGATGGAGACGGGGCGTTCTCTGAGGGTTTCGCCTCATCCACCGAAGCTGCTGGCAGAGTAGGCAACGTCTCTCGAGACTGAATTTGCGTCGGAGTGACGACAGGGTGATCCTTCGCGGCTGCCTTTTTGGCGCTGTTCGATTCCGGTGCTGGTCCCAAGGCTTCCAGCTTGAGACGGATCCGTTCCTTTCTCTCGGCCTCTTCTCTTGCCTCCTCCTCGAGGCGGCGCTTCATCGCAAGTTCGCGGCGCTCCCGCATAACTCGTTTCTGAAGTTCCAGTTCGTCTTCGGTGACAGCAGGAACTTGCTGTTGCGCTGCTGGCACGACAGGCTGCGCGTGTTGCTGGAAGGGAGTTGCGTGAGACATAGCGGGAGAGGCTCGTGGAGGCCAAGCTTGGCTGTGGCGTGAGCCTGGAGAATAAGTTCTGGGTGAAGCGGGGCTATCGCTCCTTCCCGTCATGGAACCGCGCCGATTGATAAGCTCGGCAGGCGGAAGGGGCTGATCATGGGTCTTCAATCGGTGCATGACACTGCCACTTCCTCCACTCACGTTGGATGAGCCGCGTCTTCGGTTATAAGGCTGTTCGCCAGGTCTTCCCTGATCAATGGGTCCTTGCTGGTCATGGCTTGATCGCTGTAGAAGGGCCGGCTGCCGGCCATGTTGGGGCTCAGGACGCAGCGAGCCTCTGCGATCACTGACCGGTTCGTATCGGCCAGACTGCGAATTATAGAGCTCTCTGCCCGCACCGGATGAACCATCACGCCACGCTGAGCGACTGAAGTCGTCAGCGGCAATCTCCTTTGGAGGAGGCGGTGTGTTGCTCTTTGCAATTGGCGAGTCCCTGGTCGGGTACTTTGCCAAGCCGTGACTTGGCACGTCCGGAATGACGGGTGAAGCTTTGTCGACCCTTGGAATTGATGCCCATGGTGACTTGACGGGCGTAGGCGGCGCTGGGGGTTTGGCAACAAGAGTAGGTTTCTCGGTAGCACCCTTTAGAATAAGTCCCTTTCCAGACGCAAGAACGCCAGGCTTGATAATAGGCGAGGCTGCGACAGGAGCCGGTTTGGGCTTCTCTACAATTCCGTTCTCCTTGGTGGCAAGACGAGGCACATATACGGTGGCAGGAGCGGGCGCTGGAGCGGGGGTCGGGGTAGGCTCAGGCTCTGGCGCTGGCGCCTCTTCCTCCGTATGTGGGATCGCGATCTGCGTGCCGTCCTGCCAGGTTATCGTTTCGGGTGCCCAATCATCATCATCGTCATCGATATCAGCCCAGTTCGCCTGTCCAGCTTTGGTATCGTCGGTTTGCAGACGGCTGGCCATGTGGATGCCGTATTTCTTGAGCTCCTCGTCGGTATAATTCTTCGGGGGCGGAGGGGGTACAGCTAGTCAAAGAGTTAGTAATTTATTGGTCAAGCAAAAGCTTTAGATTCTTCTTACGTCGATTTTTGTTCCAGACTTCATTTGCGTCGGGCGCCGAACCTGACTTTCCGCCATTTGCGCCGGACGAGGACTTTGCTACCAAACCACTCCCGGACTTGGCAATCAACCTGGGCCGAGAAATAGCGAGCGTAGCGCTCGGAGCTGCTGCCGTTCCGCTGGCGGAGGTAAGTTTATCGCTGGGCTTCGACGGGGCGGCGGGCCCGGTGCCCTTCGTTGTAAGAAATGTCTTGTTGACACTGATCGACTTGAAAGACGTGGGCTTCTTGACGGCTGAAGAAGTGCGGTTGTGACCCTTCTCGCCGTCCTTGGCCTTTGACGAATCGCCCTTGGATGCCTCATTGTCGGAACCACCGCTAACGCTCACTTCCGTCGAGTTTACCAGATCGTCGACAATGTCGGAGATGTGCTTGTTCTCGATATCGTCGGTCGCACCACCAGTGACATCGCCATTTACGTGCGGCTGTTCGGAATCGACATTCTGCGAGTCGGTGGTTGTTTTGATCGCCTGCGACAGGGAATCGCACTACGTTAGCGACGACAAAGATGGAGGGCCGAATGATGGAGGCAGTACTCACGGGCTCGGGCTCAGAAGTTAGAGTAGCTTCATCGGATCGCCCCCGCAGAGACTCAGTTGCCATCATACGGCTGTGGAAATCGCTGCTGATCAAATGACTATAGTCGGTGGATCGGTTTCCAAGTCGTCGGATATCGTGAATATTCTGTGTTGTGGTAATCTAGATGCGTCGCAAGGTGGTCAGTGTCGTGTCATCAAATTGGCTGCCAGGGTGCGCAAAAACGGGGTGCGAGTTTTCGGGTCGGGGAATGGCGCGGGCCTTCGGGAATCGTGCAGCAGCGACGTACCCTTTCTCTCTGCTCAAGAGATTGGTTGGACTGCGGGGAGTTCGATGCCTCCTAGTTGGGTGTTAATATTACGGGAGGGAAGGGGAAAGTCGCGGGTCGGGGGAGAGAAGTGGCAGGAGGTGATGTTCCTGCGAGAGGCGATGCGGCTGGTCCTCTTTGGTCTTTTCGCGGACTGACGACTCGAGAACGGTTGGCAAAGGTCAGAGCTGCCCGCGCCGTCGTTTTGGGCTTAGCGCCAAAATCGCCGCCCAGCGAGGAGTCCCCTTCATGCAGGCCGCAGCAGGGGTTTTAGGAGGCAAGAGCGCAGGCAACGGCAAACCGCGGAAGACAGGTCATGAGGTTGTGTTAAATGCAGCTAGTGTGATGAAAAAGAACACTCGACTTACCAGCTGATTTGTTCTGTTGACTTCAATAATACTGTTGATAACAATCGAAGTGGGTGAAATGGAAAGAGCGACCGGTCTGCGAAAGTGGAAGGTCAAGTTTGGTTGTGGGTTGAGGACCAGATCTGGTGGAAGCTGACGGCAGAAACCTATTGGCGGCCTGGGGAATAAGGCAGTGTTCTCGTCCGAACAATTGGGGCTATTGTTGCGTGGGCAACGAGGGCGTTCACAACTCAGGCAACTACGTGATCCCCCAGGCAAAATGAGAGTTCAACACTGGAAATGAGGCACATGCCGCGTCGAGGACCTCCGTTGCGGTAGAATGATAGAGCTCGTCATATCTCAAGAACTTCCCGTCGGCGCGTTTGCGCGGAACCTAGCGGCCATGCCGACGACACATGGCTTCCCTCACTCCACACGCAGCTCTTTCCCACAAGACCACTCAAACAGCCTTCAGCCATTGCTGCGCCTCAACTTGACAGATAGGAAAGCAGTATCGTCATCGCTCATTCGGACTCCATTCAGCACATCGCTCTGATGTTCGTCTCATGAGCGTGACAAAGGGAACTGATTCTCTTATAGTGCTCAGCGAGCATTTCACTCTATTTGATCACAGCTTATATACACGCTTGAGCCAACTCCAAGCTGAAACAACCTCCTGCTCTTGGTTCAGTAGTTGACCTAGTGAGCGTTGTTCTTGTGGTGACCTAGAAAGTTTTAGCGATTCGCACGGCATACGGTCGACAATCGTCCGACTTACGGAGGTGGAAGTAGTAGTTCTGGGCGTAGCCAACGACGAGGAGGAAAGCGATGGCATGGATGATGGCTAGAAGATCAGTCAGCGAGCTATCCTAGTTCAAAAATCGACAGCATACTAGCAAGCAGCAGCCCTGTAGAGTATTTTGCGACATACGCTTCACTGTAGGGTTCTTTCCGAAGTGCTTCGCCTGGTATCTGCCGAGAAGGCCGGTGGCCTTGACCTCAGGAGCCGGTCCCCGGGGGAGCTTCTCGTAGAAGTTGACAACACGCTGCATCTTAATGGCATCAGGGGCAGCTCCAATGGCCTGATTTCCAAGAGTTAGCAAGGTGTCCCAGACAATTCTCCTCGGTCTCCCAGCTGTTTCCGGCTCTGCATTCCAGCTCCAGTCATTTCCGGCACGGAACGCCCTCAAAGCCCCCATTGACCCTGGTATAGCGGGAAACACCCTCGTCGGAGGCTCTCCGATCGTCCCTAATCATTCGACTGGATCATATTCACGTACCTTGGGGGAGGCCACCTGTAGCATCGGTTAGCACAAACTCTGAAGCAGTTACCAGGACAGGGGAACTGCGGACCTTGGGAGGGATGAGCGTCGAAAGCGCCCGGCGGGTGACGAAGCTCATGATGGCAATTGGTGTCGCTCGCGCGATCGCAAACTTCCAGAGAACTCGGTAAGGGGGGACGGGGCGGGGGTGTCGACTCAATTGGTCCGGCTTTCGCGATGTTGTTCAAGGTTTGAGCTGTTAAGTCCTAGCAGCGGGAGAAACGAAGGCTCGGCAGCACATTGTTGCGCGGTTGTTCCCGGCCAGCCAATCAAATGTCGCAAGGTGGGGGCAGCGATCTCGACCAAGCACGACCACCAATCCGCCCTGCGGCTCTGCGTGAGAATAGCAGCAAAAGCTCCGACTCAAACCCGTCTCCCTGCGATTGAAGCGACAATTGCCCACGATGGCCTCTTTACGAACGGTGGCGTCGGCGGCGCGCTTCATGCGCGGTGTGTCGCCTCGCATCGTCCCCGCGGCCCGCCGCTTCCAGAGCTCGAACTCGAACTCGCAAACCGAGCTTGCCACAGCCGATTCGACCCTCAACATCAAGGAGAATGCGCCCGATCACAATATCCCGGTCGACAAGGCCACATCGTACGACCCTCGCGGTATCTATTGTTTGGTTGGAAGCCAATTGACCCGTTATGCAGGAGCTTTAGCACTGTCCCGAAGCATGTCCAAGACGGCAGTGAGGACGTCCTCCCTGCCGGTCTTCTCTCCGGCGCCCCAATCGACTTGCAGGCCCGAACAGTCCGGTATACTCTTCGCCGGCCGCATTTTTTTGGTACTCGCTAACTTCCCTCAGCATCTTCGAGCCGGCCAAGCCAGCGACACAGTCAGGCGGGCAGGCTGGCAGCCGGTGGCGAATGGACTGGGACGTCATGGGCAAGGGACACCGCTGGGAGAACCAGCTGATGGGCTGGCAGTCTTCGGCGGACCCTATGCAGGGAACTGCCATTCACTTCAAGAGCAAGGAGGACGCCATCGCCTTTGCCGAGAAGCAGGGTTATGAGTACTATGTTCAGGAGCCCAACGAGAGGCACTTCACGCCAAAGGCCTATGCTAACAACTTCCTCTACACGCCCAACAAGCTGAAGCATATCCGAACGAAGTAGGATTGTACAGAGCTGGACCGAGAAAGGGGGCCATCTGTGATGAAGGGGCAGTGATGTATTGTACATATGGGTTGTGCTCAGCGTCCATAGACTATCAATGACGGCTATTATTAACAATGCAAGGGCCAAACAGACAGCCGTGATTTGGACGTAGCTGCACTTCGCCAATTTTGCTGCAAGAGCATTTTCCACGATGTGCTACAAGGCCATCAGCCCACCAATATCAAGCCAGAAGATGGATTGGTCTTGGTCTACGGCATCAACACTGTTGCGGCAAACATGTGGAGAGAAATATTGGACAGAGAAAGCAGTTCTGTATTCAAGACATGCACCGGCTGCCTATAAAAGTCCAACGCCGAACCCCTTCGATGCATCCACACCCAAGTCCTGTCCCAAACGCCAAAGCCTATGTCTGTGATATACCATTCCTAACCCAACTGTTTCAAGTCGTGATCATCGGCTCATGGCCGTTCTCATTATATTCATTATCTTCCCCGTATAGTCCAAGGTCAATCCTGGCCGGCAGGTCCTTGTTCTTGGAACGAGCAGTACTCTCTGCCCACGCCCGCATCTTGACGAGCTGCCTTATGGCAGCCTCCCTCCGTCGGGCTTGTCGTTCTAGAATCGCTTCGTTGACCTTAGTGGCCGTGATCTGACGGAGGTCTGAGCGGAGCAATGCCCCAAGCTCAGGCGCGAGGCTGTCATGTGGAAATATGAGAAGGGCCATCGTCTTCTCAAGGTCCTTCAAGAAGTCGGCGTTCATAGCCGCTCTGGGCGCCAGCTTCTTGGTCGCAAAGTCTAAGGCAGGGTTGATGTCACCGCCATTGCACTGGCGGATGAGCTCAACAAGTTGGAGCCGTAGCAGCGCGAAGTGCAGCTGTGGGTCCTTATCTAGGATCTGTGACCTTGTTAGACACAAGGCATCAAACTTTCAGAAAATAATTGGTATGTGAAGGTGGTGCTCAGAAATATTGTGGTGTTTATCATCAATGGCCCGAAGGGCTCAGAGTGGTGCATAACTCATTGTCTCATCATAGCGAGATGGAATCGTGAAGAATGTATGTTACGTACCTCTGGGTCAAGCTCGTTCAGAGACGTTATTGCGGCTTCGATACGGCCCTCTAGGATGGCCTGCTTGATCTCTTGCCGGGCAACAATTAAGTTGTCCTTCTGCTGAGGCTGCAAGTTGGCTTCCTTTGAAAACTTCTCGGCGGCCTTGGGGTACCCCTCCATGGTGAGGTAGTCGAGGATCAGGGCATTGATATCGCTAAAGAATGTCAGCAGCTGTCACGACTGCTTCTGTTTCTTTCCGGGAATGGTGATGGCAAGATCAGGCTTTACGAGATAAGTGCAGGTTTTATCCTCATGAGGTTCAGAGAGATTCCCATTGACGCAATCATCATTTTGCCAACGACCGACAGATGGAAGAATGTACTCTTACCTCTTCGGGGACTTGACGTCCGCCACCCGCGCCTCGAACGCATGCTTCAGAGGAGTTGCGGTAGACGTAGAGGAAGTCTGAAGCGTCGCGGACAGCAGTCAGTGGCTGTGGCCATTATGCTTTGCCGGAGCAGTGTTCCACCGACATACCATTCGACCGAAATCTTCCGAAAACTGTGCGAAGATGAAGGCGCGAGCTTGTGCGCTACTAAAATCGATACCGGAGAAACCGGACATGTGTCTATTGTGGGGGAGCGAGGACTGTCACATCGGCGATGTGCGACCGAGTCCAGAAAGGAGATCGGTCGACCAGAGGGCGAAGGACGCCTTTAGTTAAGGAAAGAGGAAGGAAAGGAGGAAGAGAGCTTTGGGGAAGGACGATAGTTGTAGGAGAATTGTGAGCTCGAGTCAAGGCAAATCCTGAGGATGCGAAGATGATCCGAGCTCCAGAAGTCCACTTTGGTGGGGCACTGCAAAGAGAAAAAAGGCTGGGAGGGGGTTGTGGCTGCAGGGCAAAGCAGCTTCACCAGCCACAGCCTTGACCCACAACGTTGCCCAGGGGCGCGTGGGGCTCAACACCAACCTGCAGCGGTGGGGCTCCTGCCTTTCCAGGTCCCAGGCTGCAGCTGCAAACAGACGCAGCAATCCTCGGCGTTGAGCGGTGGGCAGGCAAGGCAGGTGACACCGGGCTGGGCCGATGGTTCGTGACCCTTTGTCAGTGGGCCGTTTCCAACCCCCAGAACACAACTCAGACTCCTGAGGGCAAGCCTAATGCATTTTATGGACCGAATCCAATAACCAAAGTATCTTATTCTCGGTCAAAGTTGACCTGACCGTCCGCCCCGTCGCCCTCGAACCTCTAACTGCACGCCAATTATGAACGGTTCCGCCGAGACTGCTGAGCCTGCCCTGAACGGCAATGCTAAGAATGGCACTATTGCGATGAGGGCGCATTATGCTCCCCCGTGGGCCGACGTGAGCATTATCGGGCTTGCTGGGAGTTCTGGGTCCGGAAAGTCGACCCTCTCCCAGGCAATCGTGAGCAAGCTGAATCTGCCCTGGGTTGTCATTTTGTCCATCGTAAGCCGAGCTATGTTCCCGCACAGGGTGAGTGTGCGAAGAGGACACCAAGCTTACTCGTTCGCCGTAGGACTCCTTCTACAAGACTCTTGATCCCGAGTCTCACAAGGCGGCATTCCGGAACGAATACGACTTTGACGCTCCTGATGTAAGCTAGCACACGGAGCGACCGATTCGTTACCTAGCTTATCGGATGCCAGGCCATAGATTTTGACGTCTTGGTCGACAAGTTGCGAGACCTCAAGGCTGGGTAAGGCTTGAGCCTAACTTCTATCGCCATCCTATTCTCATGCGTCTGTAGGAAGCGTGCCGAGATCCCTATCTACTCTTTCGAGAAGCATGCCCGTATTGATCGCAGCACGGCGATATATTCGCCGCATGTCATCATTCTCGAGGGCATCTTTGCTCTGTATGACCCGAGGATCCTGAATCTGCTGGATATGAAGGTACATGTCCTGGCAGCGCCTCTTGGTCGCAGCGCTAACTGCGGTAGATATTCTGTGAGGCCGACGCAGACACATGTCTCTCCAGACGAAGTATGTTGTTGTGTGATTCTGTTTGGGATGGGTGGTTCTAACCTGCCAAAGTTCTGCGAGATGTCCGGGATCGCGGTCGCGATATAGACGGCATCATCAAGCAGTGGTTTGCATTTGTGAAGCCGAATTTCCAAAAGGTAGGTAGTTCTCACCTCTTCTGGACCGTTTCTAAGGCGCTGTAGTACGTTGATCCCCAACGGGACGTTGCCGATATCATTGTTCCACGAGGTGTTGAGAACCATGTTGCAATGTGTAAGTTGAATAAACTCCGTGGCCAAGGCAATTAGTTGCTGACGTTACACAGCCATGGTCGTTCAGTTTATCGAGCGGAAGTTGCTCGAGAAGTCGACGCACCACAGGGCGGCACTCAAAAGCCTGGAGATCGCTGCGCAATCCGAGCCGATGTCGAAGAAGGTGGTCGTCCTCTCGCAGACGAGCCAGCTCCGTGGTATGAACACGATTATCCGCGACATTGACACCTCCAGTGAAGATTTCATCTTCTACTTTGACCGTTTTTCGGCGCTTCTTGTGGAACAGTACGTTGACTTGAGCGTTTTGTCCCACAGCAGCTGACATTTCGCAGAGCGCTCAACAACATACCATTCCTGCCCTCAACCGTCACGACCCCCCAGGGCAACACGTACGCTGGTTTGCGTCCCCGGGGAGAGGTCTCCGCTGTTATCGTATTGCGAGGCGGTGCTGCTCTCGAAACGGGCCTGAAAAGGGTGCTCTATGACTGCAAGACGGGTCGGGTTCTCATTCAGAGCAACGTCCGCACCGGAGAACCAGAACTTCATTTTCTTGTTCTCCCTCCAGATATCAGCAAACATGAGGCTGTGATACTCCTCGACGCCCAGATGAGCAGTGGAGGTTCGGCATTGATGGCGGTCCAGGTACTAGTTGACCATGGGGTCAAGCCCGACAGAATTGTGCTGGCGACATACAGCGCAGGACGAATGGGCCTGCACCGCCTCACCACTGCCTTCCCGGATCTCACGGTCGTAGTGGGCAACTTGACTCGAGATGTTGAAGAGAGATGGGTGGAGAAGAGGTATTTCCGCTGCTAGCGGCATGGGGACGCAGACGAAGCATAACACGCCGATCAGGGTCTTGTTCATACTCAGGGGTATATCATAGCGACACTTATACACCTTAGAACCTTCGAGCCTACAACCTACACCGATAACTGAGTCTATCAAATATCTACCGCCGAGCTGCTCCCATCGGACTAGTGATGACTTGAAACCGCGGTAGGCCAAGTACGTCCTGGCATTGCAGGCCGTTCTTTCTTCTCCAATGTTTACATATGTGTGCGGCCGGCCTTTCCGGAAGACCCACCACCGTTTAGGAACGGGGTCATCGTGGAGCCGTCTCAGAACGCATCAAGGGTGGAAAGCAAAACGGGCTCATGCATTCAGTGCAGCACTGGTACATACATATCCAGGCCTTGGAAAATCGTTTTTACACACTGGTGCGTTAGGTGAGAAAGCAACGTTGGCCTGAGTAATGCCCGACACCATGACAATCACACTGTGGAAGAGGGTCCGGCCCAAAGGCAGCGTCTATCTGATCCGTGCCCAAAAAGCCAACAAAAACCGTCGGAGAACACAGCTTGTGTCCAAATGCAAAGTCGGGATAGCACTGTAGAAGGCAGATTGCATGCCCGGTGGTCGGGCTCAGATGACCATGATGAACTGGCAGGTACAATAACGCTCCTCAGTAATCCGACAAGACCCGTAGAATCAAGGCATAGCTTTGGTTTGACTGTGAGAAGACTTGGGGACCCTTTATTAGTGTAGGCCTTTCGTCGAGATCTGACCCGTTCACTGGCGGCCTATCGAAGTCGCCTGTGGAACACCGGCTAAGTCAGTGTTAGCGGAATGAAGTGGCGCGGTGTCGCTGCCCGCGATTGGACACCATGCGCGTGCGCCCCCTGGCGGCGATCAACCACTGGTATTGAACCTGGAAGCAGGCGAGTGCGGGATCGCGATCCAATTGTTCCGTCGTCCATGACAAACCGCACAATCTCGACGATTCCACACCTTTCACGCTCGTTGACGACTTTTTCTCGCCGTTGCTGTCCTTCTCCCTAGAGCTGGAAACAAATTGGCGACACAATAGCAATGCAGACACTTTCCCCACAGCTTTAGGTTATAACCGCAATCGCCAAGGATCGTCTCTCGACCTCTTTGACGTCATAATAACACTATCGCCAACAGCTTCGCCGTCATGCTCGGCTGTCGTGCCGCGCGACAAGCTGGGGGACTCAACTCAGGGCCCGCTGGCTCTCTGCTACGGCGGCCCCGGGGCCCAGCGCAAACGCGAACGTTGTTCACGAAACTTCCGAAGCTATCCTCGACACCCCAAAGTACGGGAAATGTCGCTCGGCGAAATTCGAAGCTCCTCACCCTCTTTCAAACACCGGCGCGCCAATTGTCCGGCGCACCACTCCCACAGCGGAAATCGAGGCTCCTAAACTTTGGGTACCGGAGCGCGGCGTGGTTTGGGACCTCAGTCGTAGTTCTCGGCGGCGGTGTGGTCGCTTTCTTCCTCTACGACGCCTCGACTTACAAAACACATGTGGAAGCGAACGATATTGCTGTCTCCCAGCTAGCCCTCAACCCCCGCCGTGGCGGCCCCAAGAATCTGCCGATTTTGGAGGTCTGCATCGACGACGACGATGACGAGGAGCGGCAGCGGCAGAAGGACAAGCCGAGACTGGTTGTTCTCGGAGGTGGCTGGGGTAGTGTTGCCCTGCTAAAAGAGCTCAATCCCGACAACTACCACGTCACGGTCGTCTCGCCGACGAACTATTTTCTGTTTACGCCGATGCTCCCGTCAGCGACGGTCGGGACGCTGGAGCTGAAGTCACTGGTGGAGCCGATTAGGAGGATAATACACCGGGTAAGAGGACACTTCGTTCGGGCCAGCGCTGAGGATGTCGATTTCTCCGCCCGGCTGGTGGAAGTTTCACAGGCCGACTGTAATGGAAAGGAGGAGCGATTCTACATACCTTACGACAAGCTTGTGATCGCTGTGGGCTCCGTCACGAACCCGCACGGGGTCAAGGGTCTCGAGAACTGTAACTTCCTCAAGGACATTACCGACGCGCGGGTGATTCGCAACAAGGTCATACAAAACCTGGAGCTCGCTTGTCTGCCGACGACGACGGACGAGGAGCGAAGACGGCTACTTTCTTTTGTTGTCTGCGGAGGCGGTCCCACGGGCGTTGAGTTCGCTGCCGAGCTCTACGACCTCCTCAACGAAGATCTAACACTGCACTTCCCCCGGCTCCTACGGAACCAAATCTCGGTGCACCTAATCCAAAGCAGAGACCACATTCTCAACACATACGATGAGACCCTATCAAAGTACGCCGAGGAACACTTTGCGCGAGATCAAGTGGACGTTCTTGTCAACTCGCGCGTGAACGAAGTCCGCAAGGACGCAATTGTCTTCACACAGAAGGCTGAGGATGGCTCGACCATAACGAAAGAGCTACCGATGGGCTTCTGCTTGTGGTCAACTGGTGTTTCACAGCCCGAATTTTGCAAGCGCCTGTCCAAGAAGCTCGGGGAGGCCCAGCCCAATCACCACGCTCTCGAGACAGACACCCACCTCCGACTCAACGGCACGCCCCTCGGCGATGTCTATGCGATTGGCGACTGCTCAACCGTTCAGAACAACGTCGCCGACCACATCATCACATTCCTCCGCGTACTGGCCTGGAAGCACGGCAAAGACCCCGAGAACCTCGAGCTGCACTTCTCCGACTGGCGCAGCGTCGCCGAGCAGGTCAAGCAGCGCTTCCCCCAAGCCGTCAGCCACCTAAAGCGGCTCGACAAGCTCTTTCACGAGTACGACAAGGACCAATCCGGCACCCTCGACTTCGGCGAGCTGCGCGAGCTCCTCAAGCAGATCGACAGCAAGCTAACCAGTCTCCCTGCCACCGCGCAGCGCGCCCACCAACAGGGGCAATACCTCGGGCACAAGTTTAACAAGCTTGCGAGAGCCGCCCAGGGCCTGCGCGCCAACGACATTGTCGAGGGTGACCTAGACGCCGCCGTGTACAAGGCCTTTGAGTACAAGCATCTGGGCAGCTTGGCGTACATTGGTAACTCGGCTGTGTTCGATCTCGGCCAGGGATGGGGAATGACGGGCGGTCTGTGGGCCGTGTATGCGTGGCGGAGTATCTACTTTGCTCAGAGCGTGAGTCTGCGTACGCGGATGCTGATGGCTATGGATTGGGCAAAGAGATCGCTCTTTGGGCGAGGTAAGTTTCCGTCGCTCTCCCCTATCATTCTCGAGGAAAGTACTAACTGGAATGTCAAGACTTGATGAGCTTCTAGGCGACATAGTTCACTCACATTGCCAGAGCCAGGGTTCATATCTAGCGACGGTAGATTCTTTAGATCCGTGTACCATCATAGCCATGCCGGGATGACGGAGTTCGCGAGTTATTTCATTTGTTAAGCATACCTTTCCAAATGCTGGTTCTCGCTTTAGGAGATATTTTACGAGACATTGCAAATAGCCAGGAGTGTACTGAAGCCCAAAGTGTGGCTGAGAATCGTATATTATGAATGCCATATGAACGCTGTATGATGACACCCTTAAAAGGTGAAATCCTTGTACGTCCACTTCTCTGTGAGCTTTGTCTTGGCCTGTCTCCGGTACGGTATCTTCCTCCGCGACTCCATCTTGCCACGCACCAACATGCTTCGGTACCTGTCCTTGAGCAAGCTCCCCTCCGGCTTCAGCAGTCTGAGCGAATCTTGGAGCTCGTCCGGAAGAACCAACTCCAGGTCCTTCTCTGGGAGGTTGCACTTGCCCAGCCGCCTCCTCCGTAGCTCATCGTCGTTGCCTACTTCGGTCTCGTCGTTGAACTCCACTTTGGCGAGCTCCAGGTTCCGTTCGCGCTCTGCAACCTCGAGAGCGATCTGCTTGATCCGCTCAGCTTGCTTTGCCGTCTCCTTCATGCGAGCCTCATGCTTGACCCTCCGCTCCTCCTCCTTGCGTCGCTTGATTCTGTTCCGCTGCGCTGGTGTCTTGCGCTGCGGCTTCTTGGTCTTGACGAGCTCCTCGCCTCCACTCTCGAAGCCTTCCCACGCAGAGTCCTCCTCCCACTCGGAGAGATCAGCTCTCGCCTCCGCTGCTTCAGCCTCGGCCGCTGACCGCGCTGACGCTTCCAGCTTCAGGCGCTCCTCCTCAAGCTCTGCGATACGTTTCCGCTCAGTGGCTACAGCCTTGTCGCTCTCCTCAATCAGGCGCTCCTGGTAGTCGGTGAATGCAGGGTTGTAACTGTGGCCACCTTTGGGCTTCGCGACGGCAGGCACTTGCTTCCCGTTCGCCGCCAGGGTGATAGGTAGCTCCTTCAGTGTCTTCGGGACCTTCTTCTTCACCGCCTTGGGCAGGAATGTGTACACCTCGTCAAGCTGGTTTTTCTCCTCTGCAGGCGCAGCCCACACATCATAGTCGGCATCAACGATCTCGACGGTCGATTGGTGTTGTCCATCCGCAACGTTCTTTAACCTGGTGAGCTCCTTCTGGGTGATGTATGTAGTCCGTTGCCTCTTGACGGGGAGAATACCGTCGGTTGTCTTGTCACCGGGGCGCTTGCGCATGGAGACGGCCGGCACGGCCGACCGCTGGGCGATAATCTCTTCCGATTTGAGGGTCTTGGAGTGTTTGGGAAACCTCTTGAGGATTGACGAGTCGCCCACAACATCGAGTGTGAACAGGTCTGCAGACTTCTTTTCTCCGGCGAATATCTCACTATAGGTCAAAGTCAGCCGATTGTCTAGGCATCGGGGTTCTAGAAAGTGAAGTCTTACCCCTTGATGACCTTCTCATTCACCTCCTCAAGGCCCCTCACGACGTCGGTGACATCGACGTTCTTGCGCCATGCCTTCTTGCCCTTTCTCGAGGACTGCTTGTACTGACTGGGCCCCTCGGGGTTGCCGGTCTTGGATTTTACGACAGGCATTTTGACGAGTTTGCGGTCTCAATGCGAGGTCTTCGTCGCAGGTCTCGCAAACGGGAATTCTGGCTGGGTGTCGAGGTCGGTGGGGGAATTTTTTTCTTAGCCCCGATAAGATAAGAGCCAATTAGTGCCCAGACACACCAGGACTGGCTGGCAGCTGCCACGCCGGTGCTGTGGCTGACCGCTAGGCATGTGGGTCCTGATTTTACCGATGCCCATGACGGCCGCCAAGACTCTGGACTGACCTGGCTCTTCAACAACGAGCGAGCGCCAAAAAGAGCGGAGCCACCCCTTTCGCCTATGAACTGAACAGACAACGGATTTCCATCACAAAGGAATCTCGCGAAGCCAACGCTAACGTCGAGTCTACGAGCAAACATACCCGCCCGTGCCGTAATTAACGCCCTCCAACAACCAACAGCCCGAGAACTTGGCTGAGCCACTCCGTAAGCCGTCGGGCAGATAGAAGAACTGCCGCTAGAACACCACCATGGCGCAATCAGGTGCTGGCGGGTACAATAACCCGCTCAAGAAGTTCAAGTAAGGCTATCCGCACGCTTCGCGCGGCATCTGGAAGGTCGACGTGGCCATGCTGACAACAGGAACAGACTGGTCTTCTTGGGCGAGCAGAGCGGTATGCGACAGCCCCCTACTACCCGCGCGAACTGCGGGTCCCGTATCTCAGGGGGATGCTAAACAAACATGCTCACAGTTGGCAAAACATCGCTCATCACACGCTTCATGTACGATTCGTTCGACAATATGTACCAGGCCACGATCGGCATCGACTTCCTGTCGAAGGCAAGCGCTTCCGAAAACGGCGTACGCGTCCTAGCAGCAAGACTGACTGTTGGATAGACTATGTACCTGGAGGACCGCACCGTGCGACTACAGCTGTGGGACACTGCCGGCCAAGAACGGTTCAGGAGTCTCATTCCCTCCTACATCCGGGATTCGAGTGTAGCAGTAGTGGTTTATGACATTTCAAGTGAGTGTGACTTAGCAGAAGCGCTGGGCCCTGGCTAACATACCTGTTCAAGACGCAAAGAGCTTCCAAAACACCAGGAAATGGATTGACGATGTGCGGGCTGAGCGAGGGAATGACGTTATCATCGTCTTAGTCGGCAACAAGACAGATCTGAACGACAAGCGCGAGGTGACAACACAACAGGGCGAAGAGGAGGCGAAGAAGAACAACCTCATGTTCGTGGAGACGAGCGCCAAGCTGGGCCACAACGTCAAGACGCTATTCAAGAGGATAGCACAAGCACTGCCGGGCATGGAAGGGACCGATGCCGCCGCTCAGGCGTCAAGCCAGATGATCGATGTCAAGACGAACCCGGCGCAAACGCAACAGGAAGGCTGCTCGTGCTAGGCGGGCAGCTCCGGTGACGATTACGACGATCATGACAGGCGGAGGGAGCCAGAACGGGGGCCTGGCGGGGATGATTAATCTTGATTGAAATTGTGCCTTTACGTTGATGGTAGAAGCCGGCGTGAAGTGATCCCCGCAGTAGCGCTATATAGCCGGGCAGCGATAATAATATGTACTTAATACCAAGGATAGTCGCTGCCTCTTGGTTGCTTGGATGTCTTGTCGTTTGACAGTAACAGGTTTGATCTTGTGGGAGGTGTTCACTATTTCAGGGGTTGCCTCATCACAAGCAGCTACTTTGGACACAATTGGGATGGCTGGTATCGTATTGCATCAACTATCTGTTGAGGTAACTGTCAAGGTTTGCAAGTCTGGGTGCTCCATGTCTATCTAACGCCAATTGCGCCATCCATAACCCAAAATGTTCTGCAAGGGAATCTGCACGAAAGAGAACCCCGACCTGGTATATGCTCGTGTCATGAGACGGGTCCCACAAGTCCTAGCCTGAGCCTTGTGCGATTTGCAAAGGTTTTCCTAGGCTCGTCTGCTGGGTAGCCGCCCGGTATCGAGTGCCCTTCACCTACTGCTACTGCTCATCAATGGACTGCAGAGCCACCGATGCCAGGAAGCAGGGACTTCGCAGGCGGTAGCGAGAAGGCATCCAATGACCCCAAAATTCACAGATTCTCTGCCGCTCAGTCCGTGTCCATGCCGTCTTCGTCCTCAAAGCCCTCGTCGTCCTCCTCGTTGATGCCACCACCCGTGCTCTCGGTAATCTCCTCGACACCACCATCCGTCCGCACCCTGAGTCTGCGGGTCTCTCCGCCGAAGGCCGTGCTCTTCCTGCTTATGCGGATGGTCTCGAGACCCTCGCGTTCCAGCTCCGACACGTCGATACCCTGCTCAGCTGCCAGCTCGGCCAGACGGCGCTTCTCGCTGCCGCGCAGGCGGGGCAGCAAGTGCTCGTTGTTGGCCACCAGCTTGCGGGCGGCGGCGACCTCGCGCGCGCGCTTGCCAGCCATGCGCTTCTTGTAGAAGACGCGCTCGCGGCGGGAGCGGATGTCGGTGATGCGCTCCATGGCCTTGAGCGTCTTGGCCACGAGCTCGCGGTCGTAGCGCACGGGGACGTTGCGGCGCGCGGCGAACTGCAGCGTGCTATCCACCACCATCTCCTTGCCGGCGTTCTTGCGGTAGGCCTTGGTCCACTTGAGCTTCCGCGGGTTTCGCTTCATCTTGAAGTTCTTGTGGCACTTGGACCGGCAGAAACGGAAAGATTTGCCTGAGGGGAACAACGTTGGCCATCCGAACATTATGGGAGAGCAAAAGGGGGAACGTACCATCATTTCGCATGAATATGATGCCTTTGCTGGGCCACGACGGCCTGCCGCAGAAGAAACAAGGATCAACACGCATTTTGAGTGTCGATTGCTGGTTGTCGAGAACGCTGTCTCAACACTTGCCTGGCTGCGCTGCAGATTTTCCAAAAAATTTGGCGGTCGGCGATTGAATTGTGGGGAGAGGGGTGCTTATCTTATCGTTATCCTGAGCGGTGAAAGGGGGGTTAGGGTTGCCGCGGGTCTGTCCTCGAGACGGTCCCACCAGCAGTCCACCAGCAGTCCAGCACTGAAACGGAGAGGGACCAAATCCTGCCCTAAACGTCTTCCTGAGCCCCTCGCTCCCGTTACAAAGGTAAATACCAAGGACCGAAAAATAAGCCTAACGGCGCTCTTGGTGTTTCCCGGCCACTGAAAGATATCTACCAATGCATTCTCGTTTCCACCCTAAGATCCACCCAACACGCCTAGTCGTGCTCAGCCCGAGGGACAACATCTCGGGACTGCCAAGACACGCGCTTGAGGTTGTAGCCTCAGGGGCGCTTACACTGACTCCACCACCTACTTTAGTATGAATACCTTATTCCCAGGACACACATAGATTTTTGGAGTTGAAGTATTGCTGCCTTTCTGCGATTACAACAGGCGATTTTATCGCCACCCATCTGCACGAGAATACGTAGCTGGGCACGAGGGGTCAGAGGGCCTCCACGGCATTCAAGGAATTTACTGCTGAACAGCGCAACACATGCTCAGGGAGGCTAATATGCTTCAGTTGTTCCGGGTTCTCAATTGGACCCGGAGAACTTCCAATTGGGCTCGTCAATACAGTACCGATCTGTACACCTGCGAAGCAAGTGAGTAGGATCTCTCTTGCTCTCAGCACCGACGGTGATGGCGATGGTCACGAGGGCCATGACCCAGGGCTGTGATCACTTGCTCCACCGGCTCCACAGAACCTGTGTTAGACGCGGGGGTGGAGTCCGGGGAAAGTGGAGGCAAGCCCTGGTCGACCTATTGATCCCTGCCATGTCGCTCCAAGCGACCTGTTCCAGCTCACCCGCCCTCGACCATCAATCGAGCATCACCGCGAAGGGGTGCTGAATCGACTACTTTGCCAGCTCTCGGGGAGCAAAAAATTTGGAGATGGGCGCAAACAGATTCAAGCGGCAAGCCCCCGCATATCTACCCCATCTCTCGGTGGTGCCATGGCAGTCAGTGACTGAGACGACCAGAACGGGCTGACGGCTAGGGTTGTTTGTGACAGCAGACTGACGTCCCCTCAAGCTTTGTGATTGGTGCTCGTACATTGCTGCGACACATTACCCCGCTTTCCACCAGGAACACCAGGCTCAGCGCCGCTCCTTCAGGTCTGCTCTGGCCGCTCTGGGATGGGGGCGTCCGTCTTCCATCTGGCTGCTGTCCACTGGGTGTGGTGGTCGCCCAGTGCAGCCAGCCATAAAGGGGCCTTCCCGTCCCTCCTTCTATGTCGTCCCCCAACTCCTCCCTCCCGTCCCTTGTGTTACGCTGCATTCTCCAACTCCAACATCTGTTTCTTTGTCAACTGCATCAAGACACGACCGAGACTAGAGGAATAGAGGATTTTCCATCGTCACATCTGCATCACGTTGCCAGAGAGCACTATCACGAGTAGGTATGATTCATTCCTTCCGTCTGGAGTAGCATGTCACGAACTCGCACCTGCCAACTAAAAATCCATTTGGTTCGGGACTGACTGGGTGTTTCCAGCATCCAAAACACAACCACATTTCCCACAAACGACCTCACATCACCATCATGCCTCTCCGCATTCCCGCCGCCACCAGGGGTGAAGTCCTCTGCTTCGGTGCTGCTGGTGTTAGCGCCTTTGCCCCATTCTACCTCATGTTCCCCGGTGCCGAGGAGCGTCTCACCCGTCAGACACTCAAGTGGGCTCCTCGCTGGGAGCGCAACATCACCTTCTTCAAGTCTCCCGTCGAGCGAGGCATCAAGCGGGTGTCCCCGCCCGTGGCGAGGACCGTCCAGCGAGTCGAGCATAGACTGCCCCTTGACAAGATGGCACAGAAGACCGACAGAGGCATCAAGAAGGGAATCGTCAGGATGACTCCCCGCAGCATGCAGTAAATTACACGAGGGAAAAGCAAACGGCATAAGCAAATAAGGACGCGAGGACACTTCAGACTTGCCGGGTCTCAACGCCCCCTGTACATATTATTTGGGTTTTGGAACTTGGGTTCATGGAGTTAGCGGATTGAGGGTAACACAAGCGGTGTAGTCCCTCTTTGGGCAAGTCTCAGGAAGATACCCGGCATGTAATCGCTGGCTCTGCCTGATGGCCAACTACAATAGTTGAGCATAGTGTTACCCTACGTCAAATATGCAAGGCTTCACATGATAACTTGCTACGTTCTTGGATTCGTATGTGTGAGGCGTGTCTGCCCCTATTCTGCCAACCCTAGACTGGTCCACAGAGTATACGGACCATCATCCGGCCGAAGAATGGGCACGCAACGTACTCGTTGGAGAGTGATGATGCACCCTTCCTATGGACGGGAGGTAAACAGGCTCCGGTAAAATGAAAGGGTCCCTTCTCTCCATGTAAAGATAACTACATTGTGAGGATTCTCCACTCAGTTTTGTTCCAGAACATCAACGCTTAGCTTGTTGTGTCGCAGCACGTAATCTATTTCGGACAGGCTGCTGGGAAAATGCAGGAATGCATTTTCTGATTTGGAGACAGCCTAAGCCAGCAAAACCATGAGATTTTTCAAGAGTGCGGAGGCATAGATGGGTATCATCTTCCACACCGACTGAGGGGGCCAGTTCTATGGACCGGAGCCTTTATAACGAACATTAATTCCATCATTGTAAATTACTAGCCAAAGTCGAGAAACGGAATCCCATACAATAAATCCCTACACAAGGCCACCCAAAACCTCGTGAGACAGTCTGATTAGGCAGGTAGGTGGTAGGTAATTTACCAACATCACAAACATTAAAGGGCTGCACAGTTTGACCAAGTCATTTGCTACAGCGGCAGGCGGAGGTTTGGCCACTATATTTACCTAGGTAGGGAGACACTGTGTGTCCGTTGACTCGAAAAGATGCTGGGTAGGCACGATTAGGTACAGAGGAATAAAATATGTGCCGTAATGAACTTGAACCCTGAACACTCAGAAACCCCAGGAATTACAAGCGACTCGAAAGTCCTGGATTCTTCCTCAAGACGGCGAACACATGACTTTTATGGACTTGATTGAGGACAAACATGAATCACCGAAACAGCAAACATCGAGTTCTTAGATTGCCGGGGTGAGCTTGTCGAAGACTTTGAGCCGGCCCGCGAACTCCCACACCCTTCAACGAACAGAGATCGGTAACCAATTAGTGGGCGGGTCTGTGCTGTGCTAGGCCACATGGCTCACGATCTTGTTGCATAAATGGCAGCACCATCTTACCGAGTGGATCTCGTTGAATGAGTACCGAGTTCGGGCTGGGTCCATCCCTACAGATGCTGGACATCACCGTCTTAAGAAATAAAATAGAGGGCCAAAAAAAAGGAAACCCCTATTGAAGCCGACAACAAAACGAGGCCGTTGCTGAACAGACAGGTTGTCTGCGGGACTCCCTGCTGGACGCTCAGCTCAACTGCAGTGGGGCCGGCACCTGAAGTGCAGGGGACGGATAGGGTGCTGACAGTGGCGCATGTCGCCCTGCCAATCGCACCTCTACCCTCATTATGGCGATCGTGACGTCAACGCTCAGCCTGCGGCAAGAGAGAGTAACGCAGTTGAAGATGGGTTGAGAATTGCGTCAAAACAATGGCTATTTGCATGAAAAAAACATCCAGATCAAATGTCACTACATAGAGTTTAGCACCCTCAGCGTCGGTTTTGTATGGGGCTCATATGGAGCCGTCGACACTGGCGCTTCTTAGCTTTGGCTCTGCCGGCATCGCCGGAGAGCGAGCGACAGTGCCGACTCTTCCGAACAGCCGCGCAAACCAGAATCCGGGTCATTCGCCTCTCTTGTCGCACTGGAGCAACTCCACTTCTTGCGACACGCTCTGCAGAGAGGGTCCCCTGAAATCCATTGTCGGCTTCAACACCACCGTTTTTTTGCATGTCGCCGACATCGTGAGATCAGATCAAAATGACAGCGGCTCGCAGGGGTCGTTGCTCGTGGCTTCGGCTACCACGCCCAAAAGTACGTCCCTAGACAGCTCCCAGGTCTACCCCTCACATTCGTCAGCGGCGTCGCTAACCACCCGTTTACGGCGTGTAGACATTCTTCGGCGTCATCTCCCTCCAAACGGGCACCGAACTCATCTCCCTTGCGCTTCTCATCAACAAAGCGACTGGGTTCTACGGCTTCCTTACGCTGCTCACCGGCTTCAAGCCCTCGGTGTTGCAGGTGACCTGGTACACCCTCTCCGTTCTGGTCATTGCGGTGCTCGCCTACCTGATCCCGCACGTCCACAAACAAAGTCCCTTCCAGATCCTTGCACTCGCGTGGCTCTACGTTATCGATACATTTGCGCATTTTGCGTATGTGTCAGCATTCGGGGCGAAATGGTATCTCCAGTTCGAGGGGGTCCATGATCCACAGGGGCCTGGGGGGACGGACAGTGTTGCCAGCAGGCAGGACGGAAACCAAACTAGTGATTTGGCACAGCCCGGCGACGTCGAGGGGAACCCTGACGCCGCGTTCAGCATGGTGCTCGTCGTTGCCTTTACGGTCCTGCGAATTTACTTCAGTCTTGTCGTCATGTCGTACGCCCGCGGAGTCCTGCAGCGACACATCAACGAGGAGCGGGGGACCACAGCTGACGAGATTATCGCCAATGGCTCCTCGGCGAACCCCTTTGCCGTGGGATCTACTCTCGGCGGGGGTTTGAAGGGGATGATCGGGCGGTTTATGGTGTCTGTCGGGCAAGGGTACTGGCTGGGTTATCGTGAGGAAGACGAAGAATGGGCGAGAGATGTCGGCTCCAAGTTCAGAGGCGGGAGAAGGGGGACCTGACTGGACAGACCGAGGCCTCGCTGCTTTCGGGGCGCTTCCGTGTATAATACCTTGTTTACGGGTTTCGACGTTTGGTTAGCCAAACGTTGGTTGAGTTGGATGGTTTCTACCTATTCTTTGGGAGAGCATGGTGCATGGCATGGGGGAACGGCAGCATTTTCGGAGCATGGGGTAGATCAGTGATCACTAATACTGGTAAACATCCACCTTGGATTGGATCAATCATCACGAGCCTCAGGCTGAAGCTCGGGGATTTCTCGCACATCATCTGGGATCCAAAATTGCTCACTGAAGGGCTGTGGCGTCGGCACGCATGCAACGCTTGGGTGGGATCAAATAGTGCGATGTGAGCGTTACCGCCACTCAACGTTCTCCCCCGCTGAAACTGTTAGTGACTCCCATCGTCTGGGTGCTTCCCCACTCTCCGCGGTTGGGAATGACAAAGACCATTGAAAATCCCACGGCGACAATTCGTCAGATGTTTTGGGTTGCTGGTAAACCCCAGGCGAGACGACGCTAACCGATGGCGTGATCGCCAAAGAGCTCACTTTGACAGCCATGCGGGGCCCGATATAGGGGACTTGGCGTGATTTATCCTCCGCGGGAATGCTGCCAACTTACATAAGGTATCGTCGGCCACTCTAGAAAAAGTTGCAACGGCGATGTTGCCGCTCTCACCTTGACCTCCCATTCCCAATTCTTCTCCCACACGCGCAGCGATGGCAGAAGAGTCGAATGCCCGGGTCACCACGCCTGAAGAGGCCGGTATGTGATCCCCGCCCCCGCCATGTACCCCAAACATCTACCCTGTTGCTGCCCCGCCGAAGACCGCTGCGTCACCTGTCAATCGCATCGTTGCACGACGATGTCCAGTCCAATCGCCCTCCTCAATTCGCTGAATAACTTGGTACCATGAGTGTCGCAGAGTCCATAGCTAACCGTCGTCTTGTGCGCAGTTGCGAGGATCGCATACCTTGCAAGCGATGTGATCATCTCTGTGCAGCCGTCGCTGGCCTCCGATTCGGAGTTCTCGGCCCATCTCAAGAGCTTTGCCAGCCGAAAGGACGCCAGTCTGGTGGCCAAGAGCAGTGATGCCGTGCCTGAGATACTATCTGTTCGACACAATGCCGACCCTCTGCTCTCCGTCTTCGGCCCCATCCGCTCTGGCCGTCTGGTCTCGGTGACAACCACCTCGTCGACACTGCTGCCATCCATTGCCCACCTCTACACACTCGCGAACTTTCCCGTGGTCCTCCACGTGGCCCTGTCCCCAAAAAACTTCCCCGACTACTCGGCCATCACATCGATTCGCAACTTGGGATGGACTTTCCTACAGTCCCAGTCTCTCCAGGAGGCGCAGGACATGGCGCTGACTGCCCACGCCATAGCGATCCGCTCGGGCAAGGGGGTCATCCACTTCTTCGACCCCGCTTCGGCAGCAAGGAGCGATCCTATTGCCGCCGAGGACCTTGCGGTTGTTCGTGAGATCATCGATCTGGATAGCGTGCGCCGTTTCCAGTCGGTGCCGATACCGGGCTCCACAATATATGCTGATGACGGGCGTGTAGTCGTTGTTGCTGACCAGCCCGAGCGGCTAACTAGCGGGAGCCGTGTTGACGGTGCGCCCTCGAACGAGCTGGAGGTTGCCAGCCTGAACGGGACGTCACAGCTATCCTCGGGGTCGAGTCAGATCAGCGGGACGAACTCCCCTTCCGCCGCCTCAGTCGCGACTACCATCGAGCCGGCGGCACCCCCTGTCACATCAGAAGACATCCACAAGTATGCCAAGTCCATCTGGGCACGTCTGAACGAGCTCGCTGGCAGGCAGTACAGCGCTTTTGAGTGGACGGGCCCGGCAAAGGCAGAAAACTCCATCTTTGTTTTCGGGGCTGATGCCTCACTCTTCACCGAGGCTATTGCAAGTGCCCAGTCGGGCGATGCTTTTGCAGGTGCTGGTGTCATCACAGCCAGGCTCTACAGGCCATGGCTAGGCGCCACGCTTCTTGCTGCCATCCCCAAGTCGGTCAAGAAGGTAGCGGTCCTTGAGCAGGTGCTAAGGAAAACAACCAAGTGGGGGCCTTTGCTTATCGATGTCCTGACATCAGTGAAGAGCGGTCCTGGAGGCGTCGAGACCATCGTCGGCAACCAGTTGGGCTACGTCACCCGGACTACGGTGCGCGAGGCTCTCAAGGCCGTTTTCGAGAACCTGGTCTCGGAGAAGCCGGTCCAAAATATGGAGGTCGGCGAGCGTGAACAGCCCCAACAAACCCCCGAGTATGGACTGGAGAAGCCCAAGCTCGAGACAGCATACACCAAGATCCTTGACCAGCTCTTTGGAAACCGCGCATACATCGCTAATTCCCTGGATGCGGACAACGCCGGGATATCCAACACCATCTCTGCAAGCCCGGAGTATGGCTTCGGAGCTTTGCTCGCCCGGAAGGAGCGCAGGCAAAAGTTCGTCGGCGAGGTCAAAGAGGCGGCCAGTAACGGTCGCTTCCTCACTGATGCCCCCAAGCGAGATTTGGCAAAGTGGGTGGCCAACGCCGACGATGTTAAGAAGGTCGAGGAAACCGCCGAGAATGCTATCTCGTCGCTCAATATCGACAACACACGGCTGTCCCAGAGCCTGCTGGAGAACAAGCATTTCTTCCGAAAGCAGTCGCTCTGGCTGGTTGGATCGGATGCCTGGGCCTACGACCTCGGTAACTCTGGTGTACACCACGTCTTGGCCTCTGGCGAGAACGTGAACATGCTCATTATCGACTCGACCCCCTACTCTGAGCGCGCCGCTGCCGATGCGAACCGCAGAAAGAAGGACATTGGTCTGTACGCCATGAACTTCGGGAATGCGTACGTTGCCTCGACGGCTGTCTACAGCTCCTACACACAAGTTCTCCAGGCGATGGATGAGGCCGACAAGTTCAACGGCCCGTCGATCGTGCTCGCCTATCTCCCCTACTTTGGCGAGCATGACTCCGCCCTGACGGTCCTCCAGGAGACCAAGCAGGCGGTCGATATTGGATACTGGCCCCTGTACCGCTGGAACCCCCAGAATGAGAACAAGGGCAAGCCTAACTTCTCACTGGACTCTGAGCGCATCAAGAAGGAGCTGAAGGAATTCTTGGACAGAGACAACAAACTTACGCAGATGATGCGCAAGGAGCCTATCTATGGCGCCGTTCTGTCTGAGGACTTCGGCACCGAGATTCGAGCGCAGCAGAAGAGGAAGGCCAAGGACGCCTACAACCAGCTCCTCGAGGGCCTGTTTGGCGCACCCCTGATGATCCTCTTCGCTTCTGACAACGGAAATGCTCAATCGGTGGCCAAGCGACTGGGAACCCGGGGACGTGCGAGAGGACTCAAGACCACCGTCATGGCCATGGAGGATTACCCTGTGGAAGATCTCCCGGCCGAGGAGAACATTGTCTTCATCACATCTACAGCTGGGCAAGGCGAGTTCCCGCAGAACGGCAAGCCCTTCTGGGATGCCATCAAGGACAGCACCGAGCTCGACCTGGCCTCCGTCAATTTCTCAGTTATGTCGCTCGGAGACAGCCATTACTGGCCAAGAAAGGAAGACAGGATCTATTACAACAAGCCCGGAAAGGATTTGGACAGGGTTCTGTCCAACTTTGGCGCAAAGCGGCTGGCCGATATTGGACTGGGTGACGACCAGGACCCAGATGGATTCCAGACCGGCTATTCCGAATGGGAGCCCAAGCTCTGGGAAGCTTTGGGTGTGGCCAACGTCGAAGGACTCCCCGATGAGCCCCCGCCGATCACCAATGAGGATATCAAGCTGGCATCCAACTACCTACGTGGAACCATTGTTGAGGGTCTCAACGATACGTCAACGCTCGCTATCTCTGCGGCGGACTCGCAGTTGACCAAGTTCCACGGCACGTACATGCAGGACGACAGAGATATTAGGGATGAGCGCAAGGCACAGGGTTTGGAGCCCGCGTACTCCTTCATGATCCGCTGCAGACTGCCGGGTGGTATTTCCACACCCAAGCAGTGGATCCAGATGGACGATATCAGCAATGAGCTCGGCAACGAGACCATGAAACTCACGACACGTCAAACTTTCCAGTTCCACGGTATCGTCAAGAGAAAGCTCAAGCCCGCTATGCAAGCCATCAACCGGGCTCTCATGACGACCATCGCCGCTTGCGGTGACGTTAATCGAAATGTCATGTGCAGCCCTCTGCCCACGCAGTCCAAGTTCCACCGCGAGGTTTTCGCATGCTCCCAGAAGATCAGCGACCATTTGCTGCCGTCGACATCAGCGTACCACGAGATCTGGCTCACAGACGACAACGACAAGAAAACGCTGGTTGCTGGGGATGCCGTCCAGGACTTTGAGCCTCTTTATGGACCTACCTATCTGCCGCGCAAGTTCAAGATTTCTATCGGTATTCCGCCCCACAACGACGTGGATGTCTACGCCCACGACATTGGCCTCATCGCTATCAAGGGCGAGGACGGCCATCTGGCCGGGTTCAACTTGCTGGCGGGCGGCGGCATGGGTGCCACTCACAATAACAAGAAGACATACCCGCAGGTCGGCCGCATGTTTGGATTCGTCAAGACCGCTGATGTGCATATTGCCTGCGAGAAGGTCATGCTGGTGCAGAGGGACTTTGGTGATCGCAAGAACCGTAAGCATGCCAGACTCAAGTACACCATTGACGATCTTGGCGTGGAAGTGTTCAAGTCGAAGGTCGAGGAGCTCTGGGGCCAGTCCTTCGAGCCTGAGCGGCCGTTCCACTTTGACAGCAACGTCGATACCTATGGATGGACAAAGGATGAGACGGGCCTGAACCACTTCACCTTCTTCATCGAGAACGGCCGTATCGAAGACACACCTGATTTCCGCATGAAGACCGGTCTGCGCGAGATCGCCAAGGTTCTTAAGGGCGAGTTCCGTCTATCACCCAACCAGCATCTTATTCTCAGCAATGTTGCTGATGAGGACCTCCCCGCCATCAAGAAACTCATGGCGGAGTACAAGTTGGACAACATCCAGTTCTCGGGCCTGCGTCTCAGCTCGTCGGCGTGCGTGGCGTTCCCTACCTGCGGTCTGGCGATGGCCGAGAGTGAACGTTACCTGCCGGTGCTCATTACCAAGCTCGAGTCGTGCCTTGAGGAGAACGGGTTACGTCAGGACAGCATTGTGATGCGCATGACAGGATGCCCTAATGGCTGCGCAAGACCCTGGCTTGCAGAGGTTGCCTTTGTCGGTAAGGCCTTTGGCGCCTACAACATGTACCTGGGCGGTGGATACCATGGGCAACGACTGAACAAGCTGTACCGGGCAAGCATTAAGGAGGATGAGATCCTGGAGATCATGAAGCCGATGCTGAAGCGCTACGCTCTGGAGCGCGAGGAGGGCGAGCACTTTGGTGACTGGACGATTCGTGCGGACATCATCAAGGCCACGACCGAGGGCCGCGACTTCCACGAGGGCGTAAGTGATGCATTCGAACCCGCACTACTTTAAGCTTGCTAACAATTCCTAGGTTGCCGAAGAGGAGTCTGATGAAGAGTAATGCGAGGCTCTGGAAGTCCGGAGTGGCAGCGTGTAAATGAACTTGGGTTGCGGACCATGGCACCCATTACATATCCCGGCGTCAAAAAATGTATATATTGTCAATTCAGCTCAGCGTGAAGTGTTACTGTACCAGCGTAATATTCTGGCATCAGCTCTTTCATTGCGTCAGTGATGATTGGAAGCTTTGTTCTCTGCTCGCAAGGCTTGTCCGCCCGTGTTCTGGGGCCGCGTGTTCCTGAGTGCTCCGAGAATGGTCGTCGCAAGGGCCCTTGACGGTGTAACCAGGTTGCTGGACACGTCTTGTTATTGGCGTGCTGACGGTTGCTCCGCCAACTTGGTCGCCAAGATGTCGCAGCTAAACAACAGCTCAGGGAGCTACCCCTCCAACAGCACCCGTCGGTCCACCATCCAACCTCTTTCTCAATTGGACTCCACGATCAGGCTGGAAAAAAAGCGACATCTATTCTTCCTGACCGCCGCTCCCCAGTTTGCAAAGCGAGCTCTGTCCCGTGTTTTTGAATAGCACACCGCACACCGCATCCCGCATCCCACAACCCACATACTAACGAGTCTAGTTCCTTGCATTCATTCGCATTGTCTCAGGCGAACATTCCTCGGCGATATCGCCACAACAACACTCACAATGGACGGGCCAGGGATGCCCTCGCGGTCGTCGCGGCCCCCAGAGTACATGCTGCCGTCTTATGACGAAGTCGAGGACTCAACGCCCGCTGGCACGGGCAGCCACGGCGCAGGCGTTCGCTTGTTGACGTCGATGGAGGACCCTCCAACAGACCCCAGGTCGTATGTCATTTCAGACGTTTTCACCCCCTCCCCTCTGAATGTCGAGAAGGCCGAGTGCCCTCCGGAGCTGGCGACGCCAGAATTTCTGAGCAAGCTTAAGCAGCAGGAGGAAGGCCAGCAACCCGGAGAGAGAGGAACCGTCGCTTCTACCGCCGCTCCAGATTCAACGAGCCCGCGACGAAAGCCGGTTCCTGTTGGGCCCAGAGCGCACCAGATGGAGCGCGCGCCCACTGTGAGACTGCAGAGGAGGAACAGACAGCAGCAGAGACGATCGCCGTTTTCACTTACTGCGGAGGACCTGCCTGTCATCCCCGAGGGCATCTCGCCGAGGAGACAGTCGTTGCGACAGGCCCGCAGCGAGTGTGGTGCGGCCGAGATACAAGTACCGAGAGTGGCCATGAGCTCACACAACAACCTGAATAGAAACCGCATAAGACGCCATTACGAACCCTCGATCGATTCCCGCTCCTCAATTCTCGACCCTCCCTTTATTCCTCCCCCAGAGACGTCGTCATACGTTTCTTACAACTCCGGAGTTGACAGCTCGTCGCCAGGTCGGCCATGGACGCCGTCGCGGGCGTCATCCGAATACAGCCGTCCGCCACCTGTCTCCATAAGATACGAACCGGCAGATTTGAACGGCAGCCCCAGGCCTGGCACGCCCGCATCAACATATGGTGGCAGCCCCAGACGACCATTACCACCTGCTCCTCTCTTCTCGGGCTCGGCTCGGGGCTCCACACACTCGTTCGCCGACGACGCGACGGTTAGTATCCCGCTAGCAGACGACCACGACCATGACAAAGACCACGACAGAGACCATGATGATGTCTTCGGCCCGGAGTCGGACGTCAGCGACTCCCGGGTGCATGATGATTATGGCATGCACTCGCAAGAGACCCTCAGTGAGGACTACACGGATTTGCCTGGCGATGGCAGCGACCATTACGGACCTGCGCCTGAGGGGAAACACGAGCGTCGCGGCGTGCGCGAGCCTTTAATGAGCAGGAAGGAGGTGCAGCTGATCAACGGCGAGCTGGTCCTGGAGTGCAAGATTCCCACCATTCTGTACAGCTTTCTGCCCCGACGTGACGAGGTCGAATTTACGCACATGCGCTACACGGCAGTGACGTGCGATCCCGATGACTTCGTCGACAAGGGATACAAACTCCGACAGAACATCGGGCGGACGACGCGCGAGACAGAACTTTTTATCTGCGTCACAATGTACAACGAGGATGAGTACGGCTTCACGCGGACGATGCACGCTGTCATGAAGAACATCAGCCATTTCTGCAGCCGTAACAAGAGTCGAACATGGGGGGAGCTAGGGTGGCAGAAGATTGTCGTCTGTATCGTCTCTGATGGTCGAAACAACATCCACCCACGCACGCTTGACGCGCTGGCCGCCATGGGCGTCTACCAACACGGCATCGCAAAGAACTACGTCAACTCGAAGACGTGTCTCTCTCCAGACACGATGGTCCGCACCACCAATGGTGACAAGCCCATCCGAGACATCGCTGTAGGAGACCAGCTCTTCGACCACGAGGACCGACCCGTCCAGTGCCTAGCTGCTGAGGCTATTCAGACCTCCCGCATGATGAAGGTTACCTACACCGGGT
>Ga0247760_1000785_pt1 | contig 32994 bp, 28 predicted proteins | sample UWRJL171409R4_FD_179936 | JGI IMG/M metagenome (GOLD analysis project Ga0247760, IMG submission 179936) | Plant litter microbial communities from Arlington Agricultural Research Station in Wisconsin, United States - UWRJ-L171-409R-4 | ecosystem: Environmental > Terrestrial > Plant litter >... | reverse complement strand
CGGCGGCGCCCACCCAGCCTTTGTCATCCTTCTTTGCGTCCGCGGCGCTGAGCAGCGCGGTCAGGTGTTCTTCGGTCATGCGCTAAAGTTTTTCTTTTCCGGCCCGAAGTCAAGGCGGGCGCGCTTTTATCGGGGAGCCTGGCGAAACTCGCACTATCCTGTGCACGTGTCCGAGACCGCAAGCGCAGAAGAAGCCGGCAAAAGGGACGCGCAGAGCGCGGCCGATGGCGGCGGCCCGCACCTCGAAGTGCGCGCCCTGCAAAAGAACTTCGGCGAGACCAAGGTCTTGGCGGACGTGAACATGAGCGTCGGCCGCGGGCACATCGCCGTGATCATCGGTGGCTCCGGCGCAGGCAAGACCACGCTGTTGCGCATTCTGATCGGGCTCGAACGCCCTAGCTCTGGTTCCGTGGAGATCAGCGGTCAGGACATCGCCACGATGAGCGACCGCGAACTGAACGTCATGCGCCGCAAGTTCGGCATGGTCTTCCAATACTCGGCCCTGCTCGATTCCATGAACGTGATGGACAACGTCGCTTTCCCGATGCGCGAGCACACCGACCTCTCGGAAAAAGAGATCAAGGCCCGGGTGACCGAGAAGCTGAATTCACTCGGCTTGGACAACGTGGAGAAGCGCTTCCCGAGCCAGCTCTCCGGCGGCATGCGCAAGCGGGTTGCGTTGGCGCGCGCGCTGATGCTCGAACCCGAGGTCATCATGTACGACGAGCCCACGAGCGGTCTCGACCCCGTGACCAGCCGCATGGTCGACGACATGATCGTCGAGACCCGCAAGAAGTTCGGCGTGACGAGCGTGATCATCTCTCACGACATGGTTGGCGCCCTGCAAATTGCCGACGAGATCTATCTCCTATCCAAAGGCACGATCGTGGCTTCCGGCTCGCCCGAAGAGCTGATCAAGGGCGACAACGAGCTCTTGCATCAGTTCTTGCAATCCAGCGGCGTCACGGCCATGCCGGGTGCGGCAGAGAAGGTAGCTAAGAAGAAGGATTGAAAGTCGGGCAGCCGGACTACACCGCGACTACACCCGGAAGTTCGCCATACTTTATGACGTGCTCGCCCGCCGACTCGCCGATCACGTTGATCCTCGAGCGTCGACGAGATCGGCGTGGCATGGCGCCACTTGAGCTGATTGCCAGCGTGTCGGGTGAGGCCCGAAGCTGCCGGCTCCAGCAGACGCTTCCGCAGGTGCCCACCACTCCCGTAAATGTAAACGGAGAAGCCCATGCGTGCGGCTTTCACGAACCAGGTTGAAAGCTGCTAGCCTAGACGGCGATGAATTTCTCCGGGAATCTCAAGGGCTGGCTCAGGAGTCACGTGAGTGATTCCCAATCCCGCGCGTTGAAACACCACTATGGCAGGCTCCTACATAGAAAAGATCTTCGCCGCTTGGCGCGCCTGTTCGGGACGGACAAGGAGGGCTTGCATTTCTATTGCCAGCACTACCAGACCCACTTCCAAGCGCTGCGCCTAAAGCAGATCAATTTGCTGGAAATAGGCATCGGTGGCTACGACGATCCGAAGCAAGGCGGTCCCTCCCTGCGAATGTGGAAGACGTACTTCCCCAACGGGCGAATCAACGGCATTGACCTGCTCGACAAGAGCGCTCTCGAGGAAGCGCGCATCAGGACGTTCGCCGGCAGTCAGGTGGACGAAGCCTTTCTCAAGCGGGTCGTTGCCGAGATTGGCACCCCCGACATCATCATCGACGACGGCAGTCATCGCTCGGAGCACGTAATCGCTTCGTTCAAGATCCTCTTCCCGTTACTTGCGCCACACGGCATGTACGTCGTGGAGGACCTGCAGACATCCTATTGGGGTTCAGACTCCCCAGCCACGGGCGACTGGGGCGGGTCGAGCGACCTGAACGCGCCACACACCAGCATGAATTTCCTAAAATCCCTGGTCGACGGCCTGAACTACGAGGAATTTACCCTAGAGGGTTACAGGCCAAGCCAGCTGGACAGGCAGATCGTGGCGATGCATTTTTATCATAACCTCGCGTTCATCCAGAAAGGACAGAATGTCGAGGGGAGCAACGTGCTCGGCAAGCGGTTTTGAAGGCCCTAGAGCAGTGCCATCTCCTCCAACGCCCCCCCCCGCGTCTCCAGCAGGTGAACCAGATCAGGATGCGCGACGAACGGGTACGTGAACACCGTAGTTGGCGATGGTCGGGGCCAGGGCTTCCGAACCCAATGATCCACCCGCGCGCCAAGCTCAACGAGCGCCTGATTTCGTGATCAGGCGTCGCATCGGATCCTCGAAGAAGCGGAACAGACCGATGCAGAAGATCTGAAGCGAGAGCAAGTACGCTATCAGCAGAGCTGGCGAAGGCGAGTCGAAGTGTGCCAGGTGAGCGAGCTTCAAGAACCCCTGCATGAAAGGCTCGTGAAGAATATACACCGCATAGCTCGCCCGTCCCAGGAGGACCAGGGTTGGGCTGGTCAGCCACTTCGGCGTGCGAATCACGCCGGACGCGAGAGCGACAATTGCAAGCGCGAACAGCGGCCCGCCGAGGTTGGTCACGACCATGACGGGCAGAGAGCGTTCACTCTCCGCGATTACGAGGATCGACGCAAGCGCCAACGCGCCTGACACACGCAAAGTGGTCCGGTGGGACTCGAGCCTTTTGGAAAGGTAGAGGCGTCCCGCCGCGACGCCCAAAATAAATTCTGGCAGGCGCAGCAGTGGAAAGCTTCGCCAAAAGGTGCCCGCGCTGGCGCTCGTCAGCTCGATGAGCTGCGCGTGCGAAAGAATTGCTTGTATCAGTATAGGCAGCGCCCAGATTGCTGCGGCAACCCAACAAACGCGCCGAAGCCGCCAGTGCTTCGAGAACCGCAATAGTGCGGGAAATATCGCGTAGAAGAATGCCTCCACGCTGAGAGTCCAACCCGGTGTATTCCAAGTGTTCGTCACTCGGGGATGCCACGCCTGAAGCAGCGTCAGATACGCCACAGCAGCAACCCCAATCTTGACGATCGCGCTTGCGATCGAGCCAACGGTGCTTACGAAGAAGGCCGCTACGCGCGGCGCGTCCATCAGAAAACCCAAAAAATAAAGTGGGTAAATGCGGGCAAAACGCGCGCGCCAAAACTTGCCGGGCGTCGTCTTCAACTCGTTCTCGGCGTCACAATAGGTGTACGCCAGTATGAATCCAGACAGCACGAAAAAGAAGCTTACGGCGAGCCCCCCGCGCATCAAAAGCTCGATCACCACGCCGGGGATCGCTCGAACGTCGTCGCCACCGAGCATGAACAAGGTGTGCAGAAGAACTACCTCGAGGGCCGCAAAGAACCGAACGCTAGTCAGCGCCAGCAGCTCCGGCCTTCGACTCGTCGCAACAGCGGAGTGAGTGGCCTGACCAGAGTCGTGCGTCACTTCGGCGTGCATGCATCGGACGCTAGACGTAGCGGCAGGCGGGTACAATGACTTGAAGCGCCCGGGGCGCCGGATTAGCTTGCGCACGATGCTGCCACCGAGCGCCCGCACGTTCCTGGTCACTGGCGTTGCCGGCTTCATAGGTAGTCACACCGCGATTCGGCTGCTCGAACGCGGGGATCACGTGGTTGGCTTGGACAATTTCGACGATTACTACGATCCGGCGCGCAAACGCGTAAATCTAGAAGATGTACGCTCGGCGGCCAAGACCAACGGAGCGTTCACGTTCGTCGAAGGCGACATCCGAAACCGGGCATTGCTCGCTGAACTCTTTCAAGCACACTCGCTGAGCGGCGTCGCTCATTTGGCGGCAATGGCCGGCGTGCGCAGTTCTGTGGAAAATCCGTGGCTCTACTACGAGTGCAACCTGATCGGCACGCTCAATCTGCTTGACGCTGCACATCGTTTCAACAACCCGAATTTCGTTTTCGCCTCGACTTCGTCGGCGTACGGCAACACCAAGCGCATTCCGTTTATCGAGACCGACACGGCTGATCGCCCGCTTGCCCCCTACCCCGCCAGCAAGCGCGCCGCGGAGCTACTCGGCCACTCGTACCACCACATCCAGGGGTTGGACTTCACAGCGCTCCGCTTCTTCACCGTGTACGGCCCGCGTGGTCGTCCAGACATGATGACCTATAAGATCTTCGAAGCCCTCCGCACCGACGTCCCGATCCCCTTGTTCAACGGCGGCAACATGCATCGAGACTGGACTTTCGTGGCTGACGTGGTCTCAGGAATCGTCGCTGCCCTCGACAAACGCCTAGGCTACGAAGTGATCAACATAGGCCGCGGCGAACCGGTGTTGGTCGCAGACTACGTTCGAGCCATCGAACGGCTCACTGGCAAAAAGGCCCCATTCAAGGGCGAGCCGATGAGCAAAGCCGATGTCGACTTCACGTTCGCGAACATCGACAAGGCCAGATCGTTGCTCGGTTACTCCCCCCAAGTCTCGGTCGAGGAGGGCGTGCGACTTTCATATGAGTGGTACCAGGCCGCGGTCGGGGATTTGTCCGGTTAGGGCTCACCAAGGGCTCAAAGCGAACGATCTGACCTGAGTGAAGCGAGCAGGGCTGTGAGCTTCTCGCCGGCTCGCCGCAACGGCAGCGCTGCGGACATCCGCCCTGTAGCCCGAGACGCACGACCCACCTGGCGGCTGCGCCGTTGCCGTCGAGCGCGGCGACCTCAATTTCGCACACCCCAATCTGCGTTCCGCTGGCTACCTCAACGGGTCGTGTGATTCCATTCGAAATCCACTACGCTGGTGATAATGAACGTTGCTTGCCCCCTGTGTCGCTCGGGCGACACATTTGTGCTACAGAAGACCGAGCCGCTAGCCGACACTGATCCGCTCGCGATGACTACGTTCATCGCTGCTGGTGAAGTGCTCGAGTTCGTCGCTTGTCAGGCGTGCAGCCTGATCTTCCGCTCTCCGCGACCAACGCCCGAGCAGACAGCGAATTACTATCAGCATATCCTGCCACCGCGGGAGCCGGGGTACATGCAAGCGATGGGTGTAACTCCGCAACAGGCAGACGCCCGCAATGATCGCCGTTACTCGTTGCTTTTCCACGATCTCAGCCGGCTAGTCCATGGCAGACCGGGGCATATCATCGACATTGGAGGCTGGGATGGTCGCTCTTTGCTACCCTGGCAAGCTGCCGGCTGGGAGACGACGCTGGTCGATCCAGGCGCGGCAAAGAGAACACTCGCGGCGCCGCACATCCGCGCGATTGGCTCCGTTGCGGAGGCAATTCGCGCTGAGCTTCAGCCTGCGACGCTGATCACTAGTTATCACTGCGTCGAGCATATGCCCGATATCGATCACTGGATAGCAGAGTCCAAGCATTTGTCGAAGGCGGACACGATTTGGACAATCGAGGTACCGTTCGAGATCATATACATTCGAAAACTACTTCAACGACTACCACTGGAACACACCAACATCCATATCGAGCACCTCAATTTTTTCACTCCTCGAAGTTTGAGCGCGCTCGCTCTACGTATGGGACTCGAACCGGTGAGTGTAAAGATCGTCATCACCCCATACTGGTTTGGGCCGACCGTGTCTTTGCGGATGATCGCACGCGCGTCAACACACCAGAGACGACCAGCGCAGCTCAAGCCGTGGTCTGCCCGTCGAGTTCGAGCAAACCTTGCGCTGCTCCTACCGATGTGGAGACGAGTAGCAGGCCTGAAGCTTCGATATACGCGACTGGCGCATCCAGAATTTTGGTGACCCTGCTCCACAACGCAGGGACGCGCCGGGGCGCCGACTCTCAAGTCGCCGACGGCGGAAGCAAACGAAGCTTGTTCAACCAACCGGTAACGCGCGCTCCCAGCGGCAGGCCGACATAGAGCGGCTTCATCCAAAAAAGGTAGACGAGCCCGTATGCGGAGCAGGCTAACACGAGCAGAGCAAAAGGCATCGCCAGGCCAAAGCGTCCAATCGTAAACGCCACTACGGCAAGCGGCGCGAAGCGACGGAACCAAGGCCAATAAACTTCAATCAGCACTTCCCTGACCGTTACGCCGGTATTCGCTTGCAGCAATCGCAAGCAGATCGGGAAAGCAGTCAAAGCGGCGCTGAAGAATGTCGCTGCAGCTACGCCGTGCACGCCAATAGGTCGGCTCAAAAGCGATGCGAATAGGACATGCAGTACGCCATTAGCTAAAAATACGACGCCAACCTTCACCCGACCGCCGAAAACGGACGAGATGCTCGCCAATCCATGCACGGCGGTCATCATCACCACGTTTGCCGCCATTAGTGCGTTCAGCCCCGCTCCCAAAAAGAGATCAGCGCCCACCCAAACACGGATGAAGCCCGCATTGGCGGCCAGCACTGCACTCGCCACGGCGCCGGAGATGATCATGTGCAGCCGTAAGATGGCGAGCACCACCTCCCGTGAGCGAGCGCGGCTTCCCTCGGCTGATAGTTGCCCTAGGCCAACGAGCGCGGCACCAGGCAAAATCCACCCCAAATGCATCAACGTCGTCGGCAGTCTGGTGGTCAGCACGAAACCCGCGACCACCTCACGCAACCCGCAAGACGCCAAAATGAACGGATCGGTAGCCACGGCCAACTGGAAGCCTACCCCTGCAAGCCACAAGCCGATGCCATCCCGCCCGAGGCTACTCATCAGGGCGCGGGTGGGCTTTGGCCAGCCACGTGCGAGCGGTCGAAACGAAATCTGCGTGCGGAGTAGCGCCGCTACTGCGCTGAGGACCGGCGGAAGCGCGGTACCGATTGCAAGCGCGTAGAGCCCAAACCCACGCCCTGCGAGTACGAACGTCAAAAGCGCCGCCAGAGCCATCTCCAGGAGGCCCACCATCCCTAGGAACGTTGCGTCCTGGAGACCGATGAGAAGTACGGAGAAGATACGAAGCGGGAACGTAGCAGCCGTCAGAAGCACGACTAGGAAGACTGGTCCTCGCAGCGTGCTCTGGTCGCGCAGAGACAAATGCAGCAGCTCCGGATAGAAGTGCCATAGGGAGAAGGCGATGACGACGTAAGCAAGTGCGCTCAAGCACGCGAATGGCAGTGCGGAGGAAAGAGAGGCTCGTATGCGGTCGTGATCCTTCCTACCGTCCGCATCGGCGACAACCCACAGCAACACGCGGAGCACGCCGAACTCCGCCAAGCCGGCGTAGGCGAGCAAGGCCCCGCTCGCTGCCCACAAACCCCAGGTGTCCGTCCCCAGAATGCGGAGGACTGCCCGGGTGACGAGCAGCCCGACGACCATCCCAATGATCGACTGTCCGTAGCTGAAGAGAGCCGTGATTACGGCGTTACGACGGCGAGCCACGGTAGTTTAGCGGCGTCCATACATGTGAATGACAACACTCGACTGCGCGCTCGGGTTCGCCAGACTGGCAACGAACAAAAGTTTGTCATTCACGAAGTGCAAATCTAGACCTTAGGTTTACGCAGGTCACAGTCTCCACGCAGGTATCCGATTGGTTCAACGCTGTCGAGTAGACGCTATACGGCGATCAGCTTTTGTTTGGCAAGCAGAAGACTCGTCGGAAAATTTGCGGCGGCGTTTTCTCAAGCACCAGCGTCCTCGGCGACAGGCAAGCCTTTTTCCTCGCCTGCTAAGCGCCCCCCCAAGCTCGTGTCCGAGGTCCAGAGCCGCGCCAGGAAAGTGCCCCCGATCCGCGCGAGTTGTTTCTGAAGGTTCGACGTCTGTGGCGATTTGGAACACTGAGCCAAACGGTGTTAGAGCGCCGACGGGCTCCTGGAAGACGTGCGTGGCTGCCTTGCCTTGCTCTGGATTCCACTCGTAGTAGCTTAGCTCGAATGACCGTTCTAAAAGCAGTGAAAGACATGGCGCGTCGCTGGGTTCCCCCGCGCATTTGGGGCCATTTGCGCGTGATGAGAATGGAACAATCGATTCGGAGCTTCAAACCCCGCGAAATCGTGCATACCTACGGGAACCGAAAGATGACCATTCACGTGAGCGACCCGCTCGCGCTCGGCTGGTACGACGCTGATTGGCCCGAGCCCGCCGAGATCTCCCTGCTTCGGCGGCACCAGCTCAAACCCGGCGCCACCGTCTTTGACCTCGGAGCTCACCAAGGGGTTGTGGCACTAATTCTGGGAGATGCCGTCGGTCCATCGGGCAAGGTCGTCGCGGTCGAAGCCAATCCGTACAACGCGGACGCCGCGCGTCGCAATCGCGACACCAACGGCAGCGCCCACATTGTAGTCGAAGCGGCCGCAGTGTCAGACCAGTTGGGCGAGCTCACTTTCAACCGGGGTCTAAACGGACATGTCGATGACGGCAGCGGCCGTTGGGGCACGATGCGCGTTCCCGCGCTGACTGTGGATTCGCTCGCCGAGCGGCATGGCGCCCCGGACGTTCTCTTCATCGACGTGGAGGGTTATGAACTTCACGCGCTACGCGGTGGCAAAAAGACGCTGGAGAAGTCCCCTGATTGCTTCATCGAAATGCACGTCGGTGTGGGCCTGGAAGCAAATGGCGGTTCCGTTCAAGCCATCCTCGATGCTCTCGGCGACCGCTACCAACTTTTCATGTCGAATGAAACCGAGACGACTCCGGTCGCATTCGATCCCGAGCACGCCATGGTCAACGAACGCTTCTTTCTAACAGCGATCGCCAAGAGCAACTGAAGGCCGGCGCGTAGACAACGTTAGCGCGCCGCGCTCATCTCGGTCCGCGCAGGGCCGTGTACGAATCCTTGAGCAGAGATTTCGCCCCCAGACCCCCCGAATCCCGACGCCGATAGTCCAATTTCCGCATCATGTCGGTAAGGATCAGCAAGCGCTCAGCGTAGCTGGAGCCATTGGCGTGGAGTCGTGCGCGGCGGCCCCAAGTTTGCGAAACTCGTCGATAGAAGGTGGCACCATCCTTGGCACTCGATGCACCCTTCAAATCTCGCGCCACCCGTTCTGCCAGTTCTGCACGTGACGTAGCCACTTCCGCGGTGTACCCGTAGCTATCGGCACCGACAGACGTGGCAAGCCGCCAGCGAAAAGCCGGCGACCACGTCTCCGTCGTCGATTTCACACTGCCGGTGAAGGAGCTGCTGTGGCGCCGCCAGACGGCGAGAACGTCGGGCATCATCACCCGCTTCCCAACGAGGCCCGCCAAGAAGAAAATCCACTCATCGAAGGGTGCTGGCCCCCTACCCCACTTCGATAGTGGCGGCTCGTGGAGGAGCCAAGGAGCAATGGGCGCGCGGCGGAAAAGAAGATGCATTCCGCCTGGCGCAAACCACGGGTCCAAATTCTTACCAGTGAACTTTCCGCGCACGGACGCTGGCGGCAAGATCAACGACGTGGGGCGAAGACGCTCATCGACCACCTGCACCCGATGCCCGACCGCCACGACTGCCGCATCTCGAAATTCTGCACCGGCGGCTTCCAGCTTGTTGTCGGCCCATACGTCGTCTTGATCGCAAAGGGCTACGACGTCACCCGTGCATTGCATGATCGCTCGAATGAAGTTTTCGTTGTAGCCTGGGAGCTTCGGGTGAACGTCGACCTTGACCTCGAAGCCCGCTTCGCGGGCGAAGCGCCGCGCTATCTCCGCTGTACCGTCCGTTGAGGCGTCATCGCTGATAATCAGCTCGACCGGCTGAAGCGATTGTCGCTTGATCGAATCCAGCTGCTCAGCCAGGTATGTGGCGCCGTTGAACGTCGCTAGCGCAATCGAGATTTTCATGCGGCGTCTTGGCCCGGGTCGAAGCTTTGTATCACAACGCCCGGCAAGAGGGACTCAAGCTCAGCATCGTGCGTTTCGCCCAGCAAGTTGGGGCGTTTGCGCCTGTTTAGTTGCGCCGATCCCACCATGTCTCATCTCCTTCGTCAACGGGGTTTTCGCGAGGATCGAGGATCGGGGACGCAGCCACGCACGAGGCTTGCCACCGCTCGGGTAGCGCAACTTCGATCGAGCCCGTAGCCCTCTTGGCTGCATGTCATTTCGTGGCAAGGTGGCGGCCGTGCGCATCGCAATCATCGCGGCCAACCAAGGTGTAGTCGGAGGCGCTGAGACCTATATTGCTCGGCTTTTGAAGGAACTCCAAGTCCGCGGGCACCAGCTGGCCTTTGCTTTCGAACGGGCTGCGCAGCCCGAGCACGCAGTTGACCGAGGACTCGAAGAGCTCGTGCGTTGGGACCTGAGCGCGATGACGCGACCCGCATTTTACGAGCGGCTGGCGGCGTTCGATGCAGATATCGTTTTCCTTCACGGTGCCGAGAATCCAGCTCTCGATCTCGAGCTGACCCAACGCTTCCGCACGATACTTTTTGCCCATGGTTTCTACGGGACGTGCGCGACGGGCTGGCGAGTCCATCGCATTCCGAAGCGCCAGGTTTGCACCCGTCACTTTGGTGCGGCATGCCTACCCGTGAACTACCTGCGTGGGTGCGGCGCACGCAATCCGCTAAAGCTTCTCGACCTGTATGCGAACCAGCGGACCCGGGCGAAAGTCTTGGGAAGGCTCACCGCCGTGCTCGTGGCGAGCGAGTACATGCGCCAGGTGTACCTCCAGCACGGAATTCTCGAGAGTAATCTGCACCTAATCCCATTTCCCGCGGAGTCCATTCCCGATCCGGTCCCGCCGCCACCCAGCCAATCCCGCGATCGCGTGCTCTTTTTGGGCCGGCTCACCTCAGGCAAAGGTTGCGCAAACGCAGTGCTCGCCACGGCTCGTTGCCGACGCGCGTTAGGGCGTCCGCTACACCTCACGGTAGCGGGCGACGGCCCGGAGCTCGCCCGCTGCCAGCGCTTGGCCAAGCGGCTCGGCGTCGACGCGGACTTCGTCGGTTGGGTCGGCTCGGACCAGCGCGGGGAGTTGCTACGAAAAGCGGACGTTCTGATCGTTCCGAGCTTGTGGCCCGAACCATTTGGACTGGTCGGCATCGAAGCTGCGGCCGTGGGCTTGCCTGCGGTGGCTTACGCCACGGGCGGCATCGTCGATTGGCTGCGGCCTGGCGACAGCGGGGAGTTAACCGATGGCAGCGGTTTCGGTGCGCGCCCGCTGGCTGCCGCGCTCGAGAAAGCTCTGCGCGATCCAGCACACCACCGCCATCTTCAACTAGGCGCATGGCGCATGGCGCAGGAGTTCGACGCCGATCGGCATTTTTCCAGACTCGAAAAGCTGTTCGCGGAACTTTCGACGCGAACCACCGATCGCAACTAAACACCGGCCGACGGCGAGCCCTTTGCGCTTGCGCGCTACGGTCGCTCTTCAGGTCACGTTCCGCCGAGATAGGCGTCACCGATGATCCGAGCCTGACTCTGCCAGGTATAGCGAGCCCGAATGCGAGCGCGGGTTTCGCTGCCCGGCCGCGCACCCGTTGCGCACAGTTCCTCAATTGCGCGCGTCCACTCGTGCACGTCGGTCAAAGAACAGAATCGTACCCCTTCGAAGCCGACCTCCCGCAGCACCGGAATGTCGCTAGCGACGACCGGTGCACCACACGCCAGCGCCTCGATCACCGGAATACCGAAGCCCTCGGCCAAGCTCGACACGACCACGGCCGTGGCGCTCGAGTAAAGACCAGCCAGCTCGTCGCGCGAGATCCCCCTTCTTTGCTGAATGAACGGGGCCAATTCTTGGCGTTCGATGTAGGCACGCTGAGCTTCGGTCCAAGTGCCGCCGATCTGCACGAGTTCCAATTGTGGAAAGCGTTGACGAACACCGGCGAATGTCTGCAGTAGGAGCTCGACGTTCTTACGCGGAGTGCAGGCGCCGACGTGTAACAGATACTGACGCTTCGCTGAGCAGGGCGCAGGCGCCGCGAGAAATTCTGCGGCGATCCCCAACGGCGCCTGCACCAGCCGCGACGCCGGAACCAAATCATAACGCAAAATTTCCTCGCGCACACTCGCCGTGCTGTGAAACACGATGCGCGCATGGCGTAATCCCTTGAGCAACAGCCGCGAAAGCAGAACGCGCGACCGCGGCGCGCCGGAACCGGGCAGGAGCGCGCGATAGGCATCGATGTCATGGCAGTACACACCGACACGCTCGGCCGGAAACAGCAGCGCCAAATGCCCGTAGCTGTGGTCCGCGATGTGGAAGTAGTCGGCTTTGAATCGTGTCGCCGCGGCTTCGATCGGAAGCTGCACGAAACGGCCGAGCGCACGCTCGGCCGCGCTTGCCGCGCGGCCACGGCGGGCGATTCTCAACGCAGGGCGAAATAGCCAGCTCTCGACGTCAGGTCGTTGGGAGAGATGCATCGCGAGCTGCTCGGCCGCGAGGTCCATGCTCGGCCATCGTTCCTCCAAGAAATCAGCGACGACTGCGATTCGATGCCATCGGCCTTTCACGTGTGCGCTCATGCTTAGCTTTTGGATGCGATACTGGCGCGTAACTTTTCTCCGAGTTCGCGACCGACCGTGGCATGGGTGAGCTTCTGCTCGACGTGACGGCGACCTTCGGCGCGACACTGCTCGAGCAGAACTGGCTCCCTCAATAGGCGCACCAAACAGGCAGCCAGCTCGCTCACTTGCCCTTCGCGGAAGACCAGCCCACCACCGGAACGACGAATCAAATGCGGGATCTCGCCGGAATCCGAGCCCACCACCGCAGCGCCGCACGCCATCGCCTCGACTAGGATACGCCCGAATTGCTCCTTCCAGCGCGACGTCGTGCGCGAAGGGAGCACGAGGACGTCGATCGCCGACAGCAAGCTGCCCACGCGATCGTGGCTAATGGCACCGAGCATCAGATATTGCGACGTAGGCAGAGACGCAAGCGCTCGTTTGGTCGCTTGCTCGGCGCGACCCGCGCCAACGCAACAAAAAAACCAGGGTGGAAGCTCCGCCTCCCGCACCAACAACTGTAGAGCGCTCGTGAGATCGAGCAGGCCTTTTTCGACGGTCAAGCGCCCGAAGTAGCCGATCACTACTGCGTTTCGGGGAATTCCGAATTCATCGCGTATGCGTTGCTTTTCCCCCTCCGAGCGCGCATTGAACAGCGCCGGATCATAAGAGTGGTGAAGCCGCTGGATGTTCGCTCGGAAGCCCTTGACGCGTAGCACTTGCTCCACTTCGTCGGAGACGGCGAAGGCCCCCGCGGCGCGCCGGTATACCCATTGCCTCAGGCTCGAGAATGGCCATGGGATGGTCTTGTCCAAATTCTCCTTCGTGAAGAACCAGATCGTCGCCCGCGGAAACTCGAGAAACGTTTGGAGTGCGGCCAAGCTCCACGGTTCTTCGTCCAAAAAGACCAAGTCGGGTTCCCAACCAGCCAGCACGTGGCGCAACGACGAACGGTAAAAGAACAGAGAGCCATTGCCGGAGAAGGCAACCGGAAGTGGAAATACTCGCAACGGGCGGTCGCCTTCTCGGGGCTCGAAGCGCAAATCACTGATGAGGTCGCCCCTCCATTCGCGGGGTACCACCATCGTCACGTCCACCTCGAACAAACGCGCGAGCTCCTGGAACACCGCGCGATTCACCTCCAGAACGCCAGCGTGCGATAGAACGAGGATTTTCTTGCGGCTCACGATCTTCCTGTCGCGACGAGCACGAACGGCGTACGCATCAACTCTGGAGCCCGGCGTAGCGAGTACTAACCCGTGCAGGTGCCCGCACGTACTCACGCTTGCCGCGCAAATTGTCGACTAGGATGGCCCTGCCCCCGTCGAAGTTCCGAAGCGTCTGCACCAGCGCCGCTCGAGCCGCGCGCGGGAAGCGGCAGGAGCGTCGGCATCGGCAGGTCTGGATCCAGAACGTCACCATCGGCGTCACCGTCCAGCACGCTAGCATTTGTCCTTCCACTCAGTCACGAGCCGCTTCGAGCGCGTTCGTGTCCGGTGTCCCCGAGCCAGGCCAGGCCACCGCCCTCACATGCCCGATTTGCCCCAGGCGCGGCAATCTTGCCTTCGAATCAACGAATCATCGGTCGACCGTCGGCGCCCGGCATGCTCCGCCAAAACTTGTTGCGGGGGTCTTTCTAGAGTAGCTACCCCGTCGTGCTCGACGCGGCAACGAGAGCTCTTGGCCGGTACGGCAAGGGCGGCGAAACCCACAAAGCGCCCGCAGCTCGTCCGTGGCTGGTCGGATTCGTTCTGCTGCACATTGCCTGTCAAATGCTGCTGCTGATACCGGCGCTATCCGGCGCTCGGACACTCGTTCGAGTGGCCGCGTTCGGCGTCAGCTTGGCGTTTCTGGTACTGATTCCAAGCACGAACGTGCCGCGCACCTCGCTCAGAACGTGCGCGTTGTGCATCTTGGCGCTGCTTGGGCTCGAATTCTTCCACCCCGAAGGCAGCGGATTGTTGGCGGCGCTTGCATCCGTCATGATGAAGCTTGCCGTGCTCGCACCGATCTTCTGGGTGCCACGAACGAGAACGACCGCGACTCAGTTGCAATCACTGATCACGATCCTCTGGCTGTTCTACACGGCTAGCGCTGTGCTCGGGGTGCTCCAATCGTATTTTCCGGGGCAGTTTCAGCCGCCGCTCGCGGCAGTCTTGGCCGCAAAAGGGCGAAACGCTCTGGGCGGATTGCAGATTGAGCTCGCATCCGGTGAGCGAATGTTTCGCCCCATGGGCCTGACCGATAGTCCAGGAGGCGCAGCTGGCGCGGGCATGTACGCCGTGCTTTTCGGCACTGGCACGCTCTTATCGGAAAAACCCGCTTTCCCTGGCGCGCGCTTGGTTGCAGTCGGCAGCATGGTCGCGGGCTTGATGTGCTTGTACCTATGCCAAATCAGGTCTCTCGTGATCATGACCGGCGTCTGCATATTCACTCTGTTGGCTGCCTTGCTGCTCAGTGGGCGGCTGTCGAAGCTGGTCGGCTTGATTGGCGCAGTGGGCGTCATCGTACCCGGTGCGTTTGCATTGGCGCTCGCAATCGGCGGCGATGCAATGACCGCACGCCTGACGACGCTCGTCGCAGCAGACCCAAGCTCAGTTTACTATCGCAACCGCGGTCACTTCCTCGAGTATACCCTCGACCATGACCTGCCGCTCTATCCGCTCGGGGCTGGGCTCGGTCGCATCGGAATGGTGCACAAATATTTTGGCGAGGCGACGGGAGCCCTTTGGGCCGAAATCCAGTGGACGGCGTGGCTCTTGGACGGGGGCGTGCTGCTGATCTTCCTGTACGTGACCGCAATCATCATTGTGTCGTGGGGATGCCTGAAAATCTCGCGGCAGCAACAGAGCACCGGCGGGGGCTCAACCGCCCTCTGGGCAGCCATGATCTTCGCGTATGACGTGGGTGCGCTGGCGCTTTGTTTCAACTACCCGCTTTTTGAAGGGACGGGCGGCGTTGAGTTCTGGCTGCTCAATATGACGGTATTGTGCGCGGGTCAGAACACCGAGCGCGGTGCGCTTCGCAGCAAGCCTGCGTAGAGCGCGACGTGCGCATCGACGACTTTGTCGACGTCGAACTCGGCAAGCACGCGGCGCTGCGCGGTCTGCCCCAACGTTCGTGCATGTGGCTCGTTGTCGAGCAGGGTCGCCATTGCAGCGGCCAGGGCCCGCGGATCGCGCGGAGGAACGATCAGGCCCGTGACACCATGTTGGTTCACGTAGGGCACCCCAGATCTGAGATCCGTCGCAATTACTGGGCGGCCAGCGGCCATCGCCTCGAGTTGCACCATCCCGAACGCCTCGCTGGGCGCGACTGAGGGAAGCACCAAAAAACGCGCGCACTTGTACATCGAGCGCAGGCGGTCGTCCGAGACCGCCCCTAGGAATTTGACCCGCTCCGTGACTCCGAGCCGATCGGCCTGCTCGATCAGCCGTGTTGCCAGCGGACCGACTCCGACGATGGCGAGCCGCGCGCGCTCGGTGAGACGCAACGCCTCGAGCAGCACGTCGATCCCCTTGTAATACACGAGGCGGCCAACGAAGAGCACGAGGGGCTCGCTCCGCCACGCGGGCGGAAGCTGTTCATCCCAGCGCGACGCGGCATCGACGTACGGCGCAGCGTCGATGGGGAAATGAATGACGCGGGTCTTCGACTCGAACCTGCGCAACAGCGGCGAATACTCGATGTGCTTGGGCGTTGCCGCGACCAGCGCTGCCGCGCGTCGATAGAGCGCCGCCTGCATCGCCGTAGCCGCCCCGCCCAACAGGCGCTGCCTCACGATGTCGCTATGGTGTGTGATGACTATCGGTTCCGGTCTACGTGCCGCCAAGACCCCTAAGGCCCCCAGCGGATTGGGGGTGTGAAAGTGCAACGCCTCGAAACGCAATCGACGAAGCTCAGGCACCAAGCGCAGATTCAGCGGCTGCGAGTTGAGCTCCGCGGTTCTGCCAAGACGAAGCACACGCACGCCGTCGATCTGTTCGTCGACGGTCGACGGGCCGTCGTTCGAAACCAGAGCCGTAATCTCGACCCCGCGTTTGACCAACCCTCGGCAGAGTTGCTCCACTACAGTTTCGATCCCCCCTCGGTACGGGGAATAGTACTTACCGACGTGTAGAACGTGCATCCAACCTTCAAGGGATGAGCAGCTCTATCACGGTCTTTGCGTATTGGCCCAGGTCTTGCGTAAATTTCGATATGCGCACGTGCTCGCCGACTTGAAAATGCGGCAGCGGGGAGGAAGGTCTCACTTCCTATCCAAGCATCCCGGTCACAGCTTTGGCATGGGGAAGAAACCGGTGCGTCGCGGCATGCCAGACGGCTCCTCTAGCTCGGCGACGGCGTCGGCGATCTGCATGATCCTCGCCGTGGGCTCACACAGTTCGTTCGCGCGTTGCGGTGCGAGCGAGCCGAGCGTCCGTCGCGCACCGACATCGGAAAGCAGACGAAACAAGGCTTCCGAAACTGCGGGCGGACTCGGCTCGGTCAAGATCCCACAATCTTCATTCACGATTTCCGCCGCACCGCCCATGTTCGTCGAGACGATCGGCAGGCCCGCGTAGAGCGCTTCGATGAACACGATGCCGAATGGCTCTGGCCCCGTGTTGGGTTGGCAGAAAATGTCCGCCGCGCCCAGGAGATCAGGAACATCCGTTCGCGAGCCCAGAAACTTCACGCGCGTCTCGAGCCCGTGGCTCGTCACGTAGTCCTTCAGCTCTGCAAAGTACTGCTTTTCACTGTCGCGCTGAACTCCCCCGCACATCCAGATACACCAGTCCCCGGCCGGGCGGTTGAGGAGCGCCTCAGCCGCACGAAGCAACAGGTCGTGGCCCTTCCAACGTTCGAGTCGACCGGCAAATGCGATAACGATCGTGCCTTCCGGGGTATTCAACTCCCGACGAACGTCCGCGCGCGAACGATTCGGCCGGTGCGGCTCCACTGGATAGTACACCAAACGGCTCGGCACTCCCTGGAAGAGCTGACCCAGCGCAACTCGAGTGTGATGGCTGTTCACGATCATCAAGTCGGGACGAATCAGATTGGCAAGACGATCGAGCAGCCCGACATCGAGCGGTGCCCCATGGGCCCAAGTGACAAGCTTTTTCCGTCGCAATTTGACTTGCGCGCCGACGAGAACGTGTGGCCAGGCGCCGTGAACAATCACTGCGGAGTAGTGACTCTGCTCGAGGATTCGTGCGAGCGCCAGGTTGGCCCGAGCGATAGCCATCGGAGAACTGAGCCGCGCCTTCCCAAGCCAATGGACCTTTGCGCCGTGCTCCAAAAGTGCGTCCGCTAAGCGACCCTCGAAGCACAGGGCGAACTCCGACTCGAGCTGCGGAACGCTCGCTCGATATTTGGCCAACGTGACCAGGAAAGTTTCGACTCCCCCGAATAGGTTGCCGGCTGTCACATGCAGAACTCGTCTGGGCGGGACCATCGTGCTCCTCGACATCGAACTCAGCCATTGCGCCACGCTGCCTTGGGGGTGCATCTCGACTCTCGCCCAATGTCCCGCGGAATTCCAACACAAATCGACCGCCGAACGCCACGTCACACGATCGCTCGATGCCCAGGTTCAGTTTACCGAGCGAGCTTCAATCGCACGCCTCGCCCGCGGTTCTGAGGTAATGGTAAGCCATGAGAGTTCTGTTCGTGAGCCCAGCGGCTGGCCTGGGTGGTGCCGAGCGATGCCTACTCGACTGTGTGGCCGCGCTTCGTGAACACGGGCAGATGGATGCGCATGTACTCGCGTTGACCGATGGTCCGCTGCTCGAAAGAGCTCGCCACCTTGGGGCAACGACGCAGGTCGTCTCACCTCCACGTAACCTCGCGCAACTGGGCGAGAACGGCTCAGGCGCAGAGTCCGGTGCCGCCGCGCTGGGGCTGTTCACCGCCACGCCTGCCCTGGTGCGCTTTCTTGCCCGCATTCGCCGAGCCATCATGAACGCGGAGCCCGACGTGGTTCACACGAACGGGATCAAAGCGCACCTCATCGCGGGTCTGCTGATGCCTGCGCGGCCCCGCCTGGTCGTTCACCTCCACGACTTCATCAGCACGCGTCGCGCTTCCAAGTGGTTGTTGCCAGCGCTGGGGTCGATCCGACCACGAGCCAGGTACATCGCCATTTCGCGGGCGGTTGCCGACGATTTTGCAAGCCTTGCGCCCGCCGCCGATACTCGAACGATCTACAACGTCGTCGACACGGACTATTTCTACGGAGGCGCGGGCGACCCCAGCTGGCTCGCAGCTCTTGCGCAGCTCGAACCACCGATCATCGGGACCACGACCTTCGGCTTAGTCGCAACCTACGCACGCTGGAAAGGGCACGGATTGTTCATCGAGGCTGCGGGCCTATTGCGAAAAGCTTTACCCCAAATTCCTCTACGGTTCTATGTCGTAGGCAGCCCCATTTACCAGACACTCGGCTCGCAGGTTACTGACGCGGAGCTGCTACAAAAAGCTCGCGACGCGGGGATCGCGTCGAACTTTGGCCTTGTCCCCTTTCAGGACGACATTGCTCGCGTCTATCGCTCGTTGGATGTCGCGGTGCATGCAAGCACCCAACCCGAACCGTTTGGTCGCACGATCACCGAGGCGATGGCATGCGCTCGCCCGGTCATCGTTGCGCGTGCCGGGGGCGCCGCCGAACTATTCGAAGAAGGGGTCAATGCCATTGGCGTCGAACCAAGCAATGCCGCCAAGCTGAGTGAGGCAATGATGCGCGCGCTCGACCCGACCGTCCGAATGCGACTCGGGCGATCCGCCCGTCAACATGCCGTAACGAGCTTCAGCCGCGCCCGGCTAGCTCAGCAGCTGCTAAAAGTGTACGCGGCGCCCGGCGTACGGTAGCGCATCGTTGGCTGGCCGTCCGTCCTGCTGTATGGCTCGGTCGCACCTCTTACCGAGCGCCACGGGGATAAACTCGGTACGCTTGGCGTCCTCGAACATGCAACAGCCACGAGCCGTCTCCCCTTCCCCGCAAAATCGGGCTGCACCGAAGCGCATTGCGTGGATCACGCCCGAGTATCCTCCCCAGCGCGGCGGAGTGAGCGATCATTCGCACGAGATGGTGAAAGTCTTGCGCTCGGCTGGGCACGACGTTCTGGTCTGCTCCCGACCTCACGAAGCTGGGTTTGACCGCTTGGACGCCGAGCTTGCGGCCTTCGGTCCCGACTTGGTGGTGGTGGCCTACACTCCATTGGCATACGCCCCGCGCACAGGTGGGATCGCGCCCGCGTTCACCTTTTGGAGCTTGGGGCTTCGACGACGACACCGTTGCCAAGCCCTGCTGCTGGCGCACGAGGCGAGCTTGCCGCTGAGCGTTCATTGGCAGAAACGGGAATTCAAGCTCGCAACGCTCGCGGCGGTTCAAATCGCACAGTTCGTCAGCCTCACCGCATCCTTTGATGTCATTCTATTTTCGAACGCGGGTACTCAGCGCGCCTGGGCGCGACACGTGCCAGGTCTAGCCAATCGATCGCAGACGATCCGCATTTGCTCGAACATCCCCTACCAATCGAGCAACGATCCTGCGGCGGAGCTGACCGCCAGCGGTTCCTCGGTGCCAAATCCGACCGTGCTATTTTTCGGTACCGGACACTCATCCGTGCTCTTCGATTTCGTCGAAGAGGCGTTCGTCGCAATGCTCGAAAGCGAGCCAAACGCCGGCCTCGTGATCATCGGGATCAGTCCAGAAAAGCTACGGCGACTTCGCCCTTCATTGTTAGCTCAGGGTACCCGAGTTCAGGCACTCGGCTATCTGTCCGCAGAGCAGATTTCCCTCTGGCTACAAATAGCAAGATTGGTATTGGCGCCACTCATCGAGGGGGTGAGCGCTCGGAAGGGAACGGTGATGGCGGCTCTGCAGCACGGACGAACCGTCGTCACGACTCGAGGCGTTCACACGCTCGAAGACGTCGCTTGGAGTGAAATCTGTCTTCTGACACCGCTCGATCGCAAGGCGTTCGCTGCGGCGGCCGTCAGGGCACTACATGATCCGGGATTGCGCGCGATCATTGGGGATGCCGCTCGAGACGAATACGCCGCGCACGCCTCAGCGAGCGTGACGGCCTCGATGATCTTGGATTACGCGGATCGACTCGCTCCTAGGACAGCGACGCTTTGAATGGGCTGACGCTCGGTGGGTTTCTGGCACTTGCACGCTTTTGCCCCGACGGTATTCTGCGAACTTGAACGCAATGCGAAATTTGACGAAGAGATGCCAACTCCGAGCGATTGCTTCGCCAGCCACCCACCGAACTCACGAGGCAAACGCGATTTGATGCGTGCGTTCCAATGACGGCCTCCAAGCGATATCGGATCGCTGTTGTCTACGCCGTGCCGGCCGGCGGCGGGGGGCTCGGGCAGCAAGCCGCTAGCGTGATCGCGGGACTCGCACGGCAAGGACACGAGGTTTTCGCTCTCGGTCCGGGCTGGGTCGAGGCTTGGCCAATTGCAACCATCAAAGATCGCGTGACCTGGATTGCTGGCGCACCTCGTGTGCCGCGTGGCGCTGTCCAATACACGCCGCTGCGCTTCCACCCCGGCGCCCAAACCTGGCTGGGGCAGGGTCTAATCGGACGATGGGCTGCTCGTGAACTCGACCGGGTTCGCCCGGACCTCGTGTACTTGTTCACCCAAGTCGCGCTCGAAGGTCTCCATTGGTGCCGAACACATGGAGTTCCGTCGATCGTCGACAATCCGAACGGCGGCATCGCAAACTACCGCGCAGTATGCGAGCATGAGTGGGGGAACTGGTGTAGCGGGCCGTTTCGCGATCATCCGCTGCCACGCGTCGTTGAGCGTGTCGTCCAGGAGTACGCGCTAGCGGACCGTATTCGGGTATCTTCGGCCTGGGCCGCGGCCTCAACTGCTCGAGAGGTCAATCAGAGCGCAAAGATCGTAGTGGTTGATCAGCCAATCGATCTCGAACGCTTTCACCCGCCGCCTCCACGCCAATCGTCAGCGGCCTTCAACGTCGTCATGGTCGGCTCGCTCGATGTGAGAAAGGGGGTCTTGCATTTGTTGCGGGCGGCACGACGAGTCCGATCACCATTGCGGCTGACCCTAGTGGGCGGCACGGGGAATCGACAGATGAAGCTCGCGCTACGTCGCGAGTCGAAGGGTCTCGATGTCGTCTTAGCGCCCGGCGACCCGGTCCCCGCTTACCATTCTGCAGACATCTCGATCCTGCCGTCGCTGGAGGATGGATTTGGGTTTGTAGTCGCCGAGGCGATGGCGTGCGGGCTGGCTACGATCGTCACCGACCAGAGTGGCTCGGCAGAGTGGGTGCGCGAAGCCGACGCCGGATGGGTGATCCCAGCCGGGCGAGACGCAGCTATTGCGGACATACTGGAGGAAGCCTACGCCAAGCGAACTGAGCTTGGCGAAATGGGCGTTCGTGCTCGAAGGTACGTAGAACAACGCGCGGATGCTCGCTGTTTCGACGCAGTTGAGACGCTGGTAACGTCGGTAATCGGTGGGAAGCCATCCGGCTCCAATGCCATTTTGCCATGACCGGTCAAATGTACGGATCGCGTAGCGCGCACTCGAGCGTCAGCGAGCACGCAAACCTGTCACAGGCAGAAATCGAGGTGCAGTCGAGCCCCGAAAGCCACTGGTTCGGAACGGTCCGCGCTCTCCCCGCGACTCTATCACGCCGAAAGTGACACTCGTTCCGCCATCGGCCCGCTAGCTGCGGCGCAGCCTTATCCCTTACCGCAGGCCGAGACTGTGTGAGGTTCACACGCCGCGGAGTTCAAGGCGATGGCTTGAACGATTGCCGGCACGGTGGTGGTGTGCTCGACGGACACAACACGAAGAATGCTTGCTCTCGTCGTTCGTGAACATCCATCCCTACGACTCGTGGCGCCCGAGGTTTTTTGTGGACCGACTCGAGCGCGTGTCCTAGGTTCCAGCGTAGGCTACTGAACTCACCCGGAGTGAACATGAACGCGCGTATCAGCCGAATTCCCTCACAGTGGCGGCGAGTGCCAGAACTCTTCGCTGCCATGCGGGAAACGACCGATGCGGTGAAACTCGCGCTCGGGTATTTGGGCCTTCGCACTCCGTCGTTTCCGTTCGTCGTGCAGTTCCGCACTGGGGAGCGGATGCACATCGAGACCCACCACGATTTAGTTACGTTGTGGATCATCTTTTTCCGCGATGAATATCATGTGCCCGAAACTTGCACGACGATCGTGGATGCAGGGGCGAACATCGGCGCGTTTTCCATGTATGCCGCGAGACGCGCGCCGAAAGCAACGATCTACGCTCTTGAGCCGTTCCCTTCGACGCGGGCGCGCCTCGCTCAGACTATCGAAGAAAACCACCTGACGTCGCGTGTGAAGGTGTACGAGCTCGCCCTTGCGGACTCGGGCGGCCCGATTCGACACATGTCGGGGAGTGAGGGCCCCAGTCAATCCCGTGGCACGATGCTAGAGCCGGTTGCTGGGAGCGTGGCTGTCCAGACAAGTACACTCGAAAAGTTCCTCGACGATGCCAACATTCGCGAGGCGGATTTTCTGAAGATGGATATCGAGGGAGCGGAGCATGAAGTGATCCACGGCGCGTCGCCCTCGGTCATGCGCCGGTTTCGACAGATTGGCTTAGAGTACCATCCGAACGGCTCAGCCGATGCGCTGTTTCGGAAGCTTGCTTCCTGTGGGTTCGTGTGCGAACACGACGCCCGTGTAGCGACCGATTCCGGCGTTGCTCACTTTGCGCGCGTGGCTGTCTGAGGCGTGCGCAAGCTAGACTGGCCTCGATGCCCGAGCGCTCGCGCGCTCCGCGACGCGAAGCACCACCGCAGCCTCCGAGCTGCATCTGATCGTCGATGCCGAGCACGAAAAGACTGGGCTAGAACCCGTTCGCGAACTTGTTTTGCGCCGGTCGGGCACGGTATAGGAAATCTCAATGCCCCTCACCAAGGTAGGCTCAGCTCACCGGTTGGGCCCAGCGGGGCAGCTACGACGGTAGTGGGACGAGTTTGCATCGCATGTGGCGGGCCTGCATTCGGCCGTGCTCGCTACGTGATTTCAGGGCGATGAATGAGCCCGTGTCGAGCGGCTGCGTGCCGAATTTGTTGTAGTCGACGGGTGTCCCGTGCAAGATGCGCGCGTGCTTAGCCAGGCGGTACACCGCTACTTCCCGCGACTAGCGTCGGCGGTCCGCTCTGCCCGCGTGCGGCGGATGGCGCGGCGCTTCGAACGTAACTCCGGGCTGGAGCGGATCCGTAAAGCGGTCGTGGCGCGTCATGGCGCCCGCATTCTGGGCGGCCCCTTCGAAGGGATGCTCTATGTCGAGGAGGCCGTAGGGAGTTGCCTCCTGCCAAAGCTGGCAGGCAGCTACGAGCAGGAGACGGTGTCGGTCCTCGAGGAGGCAATCGCGTGCGGGCCGAAGGTCGTAATCGACGTTGGTGCAGCGGAAGGGTACTACGCGATCGGGTTGGCGCGCAGGCTGCCGGGTGCGACCGTGTACGCTTTCGACATCGATCCCCACGCGACGCGGCTCTGCCGCCACCTGGCCGAGTTGAACGGTGTCAGCGAGCGCGTGGTGACGGCGGGCGCGTGCACCGTGGACACGCTGCAGGCACGGTTAGGGCCCGGCGCGCTTGTGATCTGCGACTGCGAGGGGTTCGAGGACGAATTGCTCGATCCGCGCCGCGTTCCAGCGCTGGAGCGGGCCCAGGTGCTGGTAGAACTCCACGACCACCTCCGCCCAGGAGTCTCCCTACGCATCAAGGAGCGCTTCGCGCGGACCCACCGGACCCGGATGATCCCCTCCGTTCCTCGCGACGAGTCTGCGGCCCTGCGGCTGGAGCTCCCTTCGCCCGAGGACCGCGCACTGGCCGTCAATGAGTTCCGCCCTGCCCCGCAGCAGTGGGCGTGGCTCGTGCCGGTCTGAACTGAGGGCGGAACGTCTGTAGCGCGTGTCGTTCAGCACGCTTCAGCGGCGCGGCGCGGGCAGTCACCCGAAGCGTTCGGAGGCGTAAGTCCGCAGGGCCATGAGGTCGGCATGGACCCGGTAGCGCGCCAGCTCCATGGGCGAGAAATACCCAGAGCGGCGCAGCTGCCGGAAGAACCGAGCACGAAACGGGCTGCGCAGGCCGGATGCCCAGGGCTTGTCACCCGCATAATGGACGATAGCCGGGGACGTGTGAAGCGCTGCCCAATTGCGGCGGAGCTCCGATGAAATTGGAAGCCCGCGCCGCGCGAGGGAGCGCAGCGCTGCGACCTGAACGTTCCACGACAGCGGTGCGCTGGCCCATCGACCAGTCAGCACGGAGTTCAACCCATCCTGATCCCCAAAGACGACGTGCTTCGAGAAACGCCGCGTGTACGCCAGCACCTCTTGTGTGACGCGCCCGCTGCGCCAGCGCGCGAGGTCCACCAGCATCACGCCGGAGTTGAAATAGGGTGCATCGGGATCTAACCCCAACTCGCGGCACGTGTGCGCCGTGCCTCCGGTGGAGCCCAGGGTGGGCCCACCGAAGTCCTGGACGGCGACTATCGTGTGGCCGTCAAACGGGTGACTCCAGAGCGGCGCAAGGCTGGCTTCCACCACCACGTCGGCATCCAGCCAGAGCGCGCGGTGCAACTCGGGCGGGAGCAATTCGTCCATCAGCAGTCGGAGGAAGACCTCGCGAGGGAGCCCAGGCCGAGCCGGGAGGTCCGCCAGGCGCTCAACTTCCGGCGCCAACCAATCTACCCCGGCGCAGGTCTCGAAGCGCCGGCAAATGCTGACGATCTTCGACCGCTGCTTGGCGGTCAACCCGGCGTCGATGACGTGGAGGTGCAGCCGGTCCGTGGGTTCAGCGCTGGCCAGCGCCGAGTGCAGCAGCACCACCAGCGGGACCGCGAATGGCGCGTTCGCCGCGCAGACGATGTGGATCGGTTCGATGGCGGGAGCCTAGTCCAAACCGGGTTAGTTCGTAAACGCATATTCGGGCTTCAAGCGCGTCGGCTTTTCCGAGCAGCGGACCATCGGCGAATGCTAAAACATCGACTTGCACCTCGTGGTCTGAATCTTCGACTGGAAGCGCCAATGGTAAAGTTCGATGTAGAAGAGCGCGCGCGCCTCAGCGTTGGCGAGAGCGCCGCGGTCATTCACTCGGCGGTGCTGTCAGCGCTGCGCGAGCGAGGCGTCCATGCACGCTGCTTGTTGGATGTCGGCTGCGGGACCGGAAGCTTGCGCGCCCGAGTGCAAAACCACTGCGAACGCTACATTGGCGCGGACGCGCTTCGACATGATGGTTTTCCTGCCGGCGCTGAATTCGTGCTCGCGAACTTGGATACGGGAAGGGTCGCGCTCCCGGATGGTGCGTGCGACGTAGTCGCTTGTATCGAAACTATCGAACACGTCGAAAATCCACGAGCGTTAATGCGTGAGCTCGTGCGGCTGGCTGCTCCGGGAGGCTGGCTGGTCGTAACGACACCCAACCAGCTGAGCGTGCTTTCCAAGCTCAGCCTGGTGTCCAAGAACGAGTTCGTACATTTTCAAGAGCGACCAGGCCTCTATCCCGCGCACATATCGGCCCTTCTGGAGGTTGACCTCGTGCGCATGTGCCGGGAAAACGGCCTGCAAGACGTGGCGATTCGCTACTCTGGGCAGGGGCGCATGCCATTTACAGGACGCGACTGGCCGAGCCCACTCCGTGCCAGTTCCGGCGCCAAGGGGCGCGCGTTCAGCGACAACATTCTCGTGGTCGGCAGGCGACCAATAGCCTAGCCGGACTGTACCCTGAAGCGGGCACTTTCGACTGCCGCGTTGGCTCGTGTGAAAGGCAGGGGCAGAAATGCAGCGTGCACCGTGGCACGGGCGGCATCGAAGGGAGTGGCGAATGGCACAAAGCAACTGGAAAACCATCGGGCAAACGGAGCGACCAAGGGACGATTCCTCGAATTCATGCAACCTCGCTGGACCGGTCCAACTTGACAACGCTTTGGTGTCCAACTTCCATCGACCGATAGCATGCTGAAGGATCTGCTCTCGTTACTCCGTCGGAGCTCGCTTGCTCGCTCATTCAGTCCTTCCGGACGGAGCGTGTCAGACCCATATCACGCCGCCACTGCGATGCCCGTCGATGCCTGCCCGGCGTGCGGTTCCACGCGCGGGCACGTCCATGAAGAGCTCGCACTAGCGAGGCTTGCACACGTCTGGTCGAAGCTCGAACCCGGATCGGGTGAGCAGCTCAATCGCTCGATGGGCCGCGGAGAAATCCCAGAAAGCGTTCGCATCGCGCAATGCCCTGATTGCAGATTGGAGTATGGATCACCTGCCTTTAGCGTCGGCGCTGATTGGTATACTCAATTCGAGCGCTATGGTGTTCGTTGGGAGTATTTCGAGGTATTGAAACGACTGCCCCAGCGGGCAATCACGCTCCTCGAGGTCGGCTGCGGTGAAGGACATTTCATGGAAATTGTTTCCCGCGCGGGGCACAAGCCAGTAGGCGTCGACTTTAACGCGCGCGCAGTCGCGTGCGCGACGAGCAAGGGGCTCGACGCGCGCTGCGCCGATTTGCGTGAGCTTTTGCTCGCGAGCCAAACCTTCTCGGCGTTTGCCCTTTTTCACGTCATCGAGCATCTCGAAGATCCGCTCGCGACGTTGCGGGACCTTGCTCAACTGGCGGAACGCGGCGCGACGATATTCATTTCCTGTCCCGGGCCGAACCGCTACACGACGCCGATGATGCCCCAGCAACGCGCGGGTAAACGCGACGTCTGGGACTACCCGCCCTTTCATCAAACGCGCTGGACAGAGCCCGCCCTGCGAAGAGTACTCGAGCGCAGCGGCTGGAAACTCACCCGCTTCGACGAAGAGCCGCTTGGATGGATCGCGCTCAACTCCATCATTCGTTCGAACGAAGACGGCTATCGACGCGCGAGTCGGCTGGGCAAGAAAGCGCGCCTCGCCCTCGGCCTTCCGGGCACTCTGCTACCCGCCTTCCGCTACAAGGGCATGAGCCTCCTGGCAACCGCCGTTCGTTCATGATTCCGAACCCGTTCCCAGTCTTCGAAAATGCCGGTCGGATTCAGCACCAGGCGCAGCGGCGCGCCCACGACTTCACGGAGGCTCTGCTGCCGCCTGGCCGAGTTGAACGGTGTCGGCGAGCTCTGCTTTTCCGCCTTTCCCAATCTCGCCGAGAAGCCGTGAGTCGCGCGATCGGACGGCAGAAAACTTGAGAAACGCATGGCGCTGGAGCCCCGTCGAGGAGCAATTCTATCTGCTTGGCCCGCGCTCCTTTGGTGGGCCCCCCGCCGCTGGCGTCTGCCTGCGCGGCGCTGGTCGTGCTGGCTATCCCGTTCTGGCATCAGCTCAACATGAAGCTGTTCACGGCCGCTAACGTGAACGTGGGGCGGCTCGATCTAAATGCAGACGCTTTGCTTTCGGGCGCGCTGGTCGCTCTCGGCGCGCGCACCGCTCGAGGGCGGCAAATCATCGGTCGCGCCGCCGAGCATGCGAATACGCTGCTGGTCATTTCGCTCTGTTTTCGTCGTCTACGCTGGCTCATTGCCGGGAGCAGTCGGTCGACCGCTCATCTGGGCTCGCCAGGCGGCTTTCGCGGTGCTGATCATCTCGGCGATCAATGCGCGCGGGGCCGCCGCCGCCGCCCTCAACGCGCGCTGGGTTCGCTACGTGGGGCGGCTTTCATACAGTTTGTACCTGTGGCAGCAACCGTTGCTGTGGACGAAGACTTGGGGCCAGAACTGTCCCTGGTTCGCGTACTGGCCGTAAAACCTCATCTTCGCCTGCACCGCCGCGCTCGTTAGTTATCATTGTATCGAACGCCCGATCTTGTCGTGGCGAGACAAGCATCCGTACCGGGCGGCTACCGCGTCCTAGGCCCGGCAGAGGGCGCTCCGTTCGACTCAGAGCGCTCTGTTCGAGCACGGGCTAACGTCCGAGTGCAAGTCGAGCCTCCCCTCACCCGCGAGCTCAGCACGCGGTCGTCACTCGGCTCGCACGACGTCGCGGAGCACGCGGTCGAACTCCTTTGCCCGTTCGTCGTATCCCAGCGAACCCGCGTAGCTCCGACGATCGAAGCGAGCGGGTGAGCCGGCGAAGAATGCTGCAGCGGCTCGCTCGACCGCCGCTTCGATGGCGCTCTCGTCGCTCGGCTCACACGACGTCACCCCCGGCAAGTCGCGCAAGAATTCCCGGTTTTCGCCGGGGGGCACGGCTGCCAAGATAGGACGATCCGTGACCAAGTACTCGTACGTCTTTGCGGAGATGCGGCCACCGGCGGTGCCGTCGGGCCGCCCGGGCAACGAGAGGAAGAGCATCTCGGCCGAGGCAAAGAGTTGCATGGCTTCTTTGTTGGACACAGTCCCCGTCACGCTCACGACGTCGTCTATCCCTTCGTTCCGCAGCACGGAATCGACCACCGAAGCAGGGTATCGGTTGCCGTAGATTTCCACCTTGATCTTTCCGCGCCATTCGGGTCGTCGTGCGAGCAGATGCTTCACGGCGCGCCCGACGAAGACCGGGCTCGAACCCCGAAAATCAATCGGAGTGACCGAGTCGCGCCCCCAACGCATCCAGGCCTGATGGGCCCGATTCAAGATGCCCTGGGGAGAAGCCTTGTCGAAAAAGAACCAGCCGTTGAAGCCTCCGATGTAACGGATCGTGAATACCGGCGAACCCCGGCCCGAGTTCTCGACGTGAACGGGATCGGCGCCGTAGCGAATCAGCCGAAATTTGTGGCGGTGCTCGGGAGGTTGACGTTGCTGGACGCGTTCCAGAGTCGTCCTCGACACGTAGACGACCGCATCCGCCGACTGAACATAGAAGTCCTCCAACCAGGCCGCGAGACGCCGGTGGATCGCCGAGGGAAAGCTCGGATGCATGTCCGAACAGGTGGGCGAATCGTCGAAGTTGAGGACTAGGGGCAAGCCCGTCACACGTTTGAGGGCCACTCCCGCGAGCCCGGGTGAGTACGGCATCATGAAGACGACGATCGCCGCCGGCCTCCGGGCTTTGATCGCGCGCAGCGCAGCGGCAAAAGCCCAAGGTGTCCAGAGCAACTCGCGGTCGGGCCACACGAGGAGCTCGAGCATTTTCGCGAGCCGGAGTCGCGAGAGTGCCGCGAAAGCTCGCTGGCTGCGCGGCCATGAAACCGGAATGCGCTCGAGGTTCGGCGGATCCGCCGCGCTATCGGACTCCTCGGTGATGACGCGCCAGCGCCAGTTCGCGGCCAGGCGGGTCACGAGCTTCTCGGCTCGAATCGCGGTCGGAAGGGTCTGCGGGTGATAGGCAAAACTGAGGCACAAAATTTCGTGATTTTGCGCACCGGTCGCGGGACGGGTGTCCCCGCTGCCGCCGTTCAGTGCGCTCACGCGCATCGCCGAAACGCCATTCGCTTCCCCATTGGAGTCAGACATGAGTCGTCTACTCGGCCCAGCAATGCGCTCTCGTCAAGTCCTCTTCGCCCCAGAGGCGCTACCGCTTTTCGAGCGCCACCCAAGTACCGCCCGTAATCGGCCAAATGATGCGCACCAGGTTTCGATCGAACGACCACCAGCGTATCGGCTTGGCCAAACCGCTCGCTTTGCCCCAGTTGAGCAGATCCATTGGGTTGCACAGGTAGCAAGCGTCGTTATCACCGTAAAACGGCGGCCGCAGATCGGGCTCACGCATCAGAAACTTTGGCACACGTTCCACCGTCAACTTTTGCACCGTGTGCATCACATTGCGGAGTGTCTGGAGCCACATTTCAGGCAAGGTGTTGCCGCAGGGGTGACGCGGCATTTCCGGTGTCCGACTCTCCCATAGCTTGCGTTGCCTGAAGCAATGAGCCGTGAAGCAGAGGGCCCAATAAAGGGTTGGTCCTGCGCCGACTAGGTTTGGTCCAACCACGAACAGCCGACCGCCCGGACGCAGCACGCGCATCCCTTCGCGCAGCGCCAACTCCGGCTCTGTAACGTGCTCGAGCACCTGGTACATCGACACGGCGTCGAACGTCGCATCGGCGAAAGGCAGCTGCTGCGCGTCCCCTTGCGTGTAGGGCACATCCTCGAAAGCCCGCACCTCGACGCGGTCGCACGGATGCAGATCCAACCCGCCCGCGTCGTGACCTGCTTCACGCATCATCAGCGTGCTCCAGCCTGCGCCGCAACCGATGTCTAAGATCCGTGCGGGCCGGTTCGCTAGCTGCCGTGTAACGAAATCGACGTAGCGACGGTAATACTCGCGTGCTTGCGCTGACTCGTTGCCGAACGCCGGACGTACCGCACCGTCGGATTCCGCATACAGGCGCTGGACAGTTTCTGGGGCTACGCTCATCGGTTAATTGTAAACGCTTCGGCAGGACTGCACAATCCGAGCACGAGCCGGCGCGGGGTCCGACGGACGCATCGAGGTCGCGCGCTTTTCGCCAGGCTAGACAGCTCGAAATGGAAGTTGTCGCACCTGACCGCAACGGCAGCCGGAGCTCAGTCGATCACGGTTCGGATGTCTGCCGCCATCACTTGCCAGGTACGCTGCCTCAGTACCGCAGCCAGACCGCGAGTCGCCTCGCGCAAGCGCTCGTGGTGCCGTCGCCAATTCCTCAAACTCGCCTCGAGCTTCGCCGCGTCGTCGGGATCGTCCAGCAATAACTCCGCCAGCGCCGCTGGATAGCGCTCCGCAACCCCCGCGCTCGCGCTGACGAGGGCGGGCAGCCCGGTGCAGAGCGCTTCTTGCACGCCCAGACCGTATGCCTCGTACCGCGTCGGCGCCACCAATGCATCACACGCTGCAAGCACGTCGGGGACATCACTGCGAAAGCCCAGAAATCGGATGCGATCTTGAATTCCTCCGTCGTAAGCTCGCTGCCGCCAATGAATGAGTTCGGCCCCCCGCCCAACGACGATCAGATCGCACTCCCAAGTTGGGTCTCGACACAAGGACGACCATGTGTCGAACAAGGTGTCGAACCCCTTTCGGCGATCTCCCAGCGCGCCAACGAATACAACCTGTGGCCGGTCGGGAAGACCGAGCTGGGCACGTAGTCGTCGTCGTCGTTCGTCACTCGGCGGCGAGAACCGCTCTGGGTCGATGCCGTAGTAGACGGTTCGAATCCGTGAATCGTCGATCCCGAGTTTCTCCGTGAGGTCGCGTCGAGTGCGTTCGGAGTTGACGATGATCGTTCGAGCCGCGATTAGCGCGGAGCGTTCCTGCGCCAGATTGCGTCGATGCGTCAGCGCCTGCTGTGCGCGGCGCAGCAGTGAAGTGGCACGCGGATTGGGGTATGCGGCGTGGACGTAGTGCACCCAGTTCACGTCGCCAACCTGGCAGTTGCCACCATTTACGATTACGCGGCCGCCGTCAGCCAGGGATTTTCGGGCAACTTTTCTGCCCAAGTGGTCGAGCAAGGGCAAGCCGAGCGTGTACGAGTGCAGAGGTTTGGGCACCCGGTGCCAATGCACGTTCGGATGCTTCTCGAGCTCCTCTGCGATACGGAACGCCACCACTTGGACAGAAACGCCACATTCGGCAAAGTGGTGCGCTACAGCGAAATTCGGCATGTCCATGCCACCAGTTCGCACGAAGTCGCCAGAGATCAGCACGACACTTTTCATTCGCGGGTGGGATATAACAGGCTCGAGATACTTTCGTCACGCATGCAGTGTTGCGGGAATTCGGCTTGCTTGACGGCTAGACGCTGTTTTCCTTTTGCGTTAGCGTCCGCAAAGTCGAACGTGGACGCACCGCGCGGCAACGAACGTCACGGTCCCCGGAACCCGTCATGAAAAGTTACGTCGTCGCTTGTTTGCTTTCGCTCGTATTGAGCGTGCTCGTGACGCCGCTGGTTAGGCGTCTTGCACTCAGACTGGGCGCGGTCAGCACCCCGGGCGGCCGGCATGTGAACGGATGCCCCATCCCCAGGCTCGGCGGGATCGGCTTGGTGTTCGCCTGGGCGGTGCCCGTGGCAGGCCTTGCCCTATGGGACCCGACGTTGACGCGGGCGTTGGAGGATCAATCGTTGCAGATCGTGACCGTGATTGGCGGCGGCACCGCCATCTGCACGGTCGGAGCACTGGACGACGTGCGGGGGCTCCGCTCGGCATACAAGTTGGCGGCGCAGGTCGCGGTTGCGATCTTTGCTTTCGCGTGCGGCTTCCAGATTCAAGCGATTCAACTGCCGCTGTTCGGAACGTTGCAGATGGGGGTGTTTGCGCTTCCAGTGACTGTCCTCTGGATCGTTGGCGTGACCAACGCCGTGAACTTGATCGACGGATTGGACGGCCTGGCCGCGGGCGTTACCTTCTTCGCGGCATTCACCGGTTTCGTCATCGCCGCCATTTCGGGGTCCGCGTTCGTGGCGTTGACCATGGCCGCGTTGATGGGGGCGTTGGTTGGCTTCCTGTTCTTCAATTTCAATCCCGCCCGGATTTTCATGGGCGATTCCGGGAGTTACTTTCTCGGCTTCGTGCTGGCCACCACTGCGCTGACCGCGGGTGGCCTCCAGCAAAAGGCGTCCACCGCAGTTTCCTTGCTCGTTCCCGTGCTGGCGTTGGGCGTACCGATCTTCGACACGCTATTTTCGATGTTTCGGCGAGTGCTGGAGCGGCGCCCCATTTTTTCGGCTGACCGAGGGCATGTCCACCATCGCCTACTAGACATTGGGCTCACCCATCGCCGCGCCGTGATTTTTCTGTACGGTATTTCCAGCTTGTTGGCCGCCGGAGCCATCGCCGTCTCGCTCGGTCGAAGCTGGCACATCGGCCTGGCACTGCTCTCGGTGTCTCTCGTATTC
>Ga0247760_1000784_pt1 | contig 33013 bp, 22 predicted proteins | sample UWRJL171409R4_FD_179936 | JGI IMG/M metagenome (GOLD analysis project Ga0247760, IMG submission 179936) | Plant litter microbial communities from Arlington Agricultural Research Station in Wisconsin, United States - UWRJ-L171-409R-4 | ecosystem: Environmental > Terrestrial > Plant litter >... | reverse complement strand
CAGCGCCGGCGGCGTGCCGATCGCGCTGCCCGTCAGGTAGACCGCGGTGCCGGGCACGCGCGCCGGGCGCTCCACGCGCATCAGCTCGTACAGATCCTCGAGCGGCACCATGCTGTCTTGCACCTTCTTGAACAGCAATTGGCGCCCGCGCCGCCAGGTCGTAAAGATGGTGTACATGACCGCGCCCACCATGAGCGGGAACCAGCCGCCGTGGGCGACCTTGGTCAGGTTCGAGCTGAGGAAGGTGAGTTCGAGGCAGAGTAAAGGGATCGTCACCGCCAGCGCGGGCAGCTTGCCCCAATGCCATTGCACGCGAGCCACGACGTAGGCGAGCAGCGTGGTGATGGTCATGTCGAGCGTGACGGCCACGCCGTACGCGGCCGCGAGCCCGCTCGAGCTGCCGAAGCCCCAAACCGCGAGCACCGCGGCGATCATCAACAGCCAGTTGACGATCGGCACGTAGATTTGGCCAATCTGATGCGCCGAGGTGTGTTGAATGCGTACGCGCGGCAGAAAGCCGAGCATCAAGGCTTGGCGCGTGACCGAAAACGCGCCGGAGATCAGGGCCTGTGAGGCAATGATCGTGGCCAGCGTCGACAGCGCCACGATCGGATACAAGCCCCAGGCCGGGACCATCTTGTAGAAGGGGCTGGAAATCGCTTCGGGATCGCCGAGCAAGAGCGCGCCTTGCCCAAAGTAGTTCAAGAGCAGGCCGGGTAAGGCCACCGTGAACCACGCCGTGCGGATCGGACGCGCGCCGAAGTGGCCCATGTCGGCGTACAGCGCCTCGCCGCCGGTCACGACCAGGAATACGGAGCCGAGCACCAAGAAGCCCAAGTGGCCGTTGCGCACGAAGAAGTTGACCGCGTGCGCTGGGTTGACCGCGTAAACGATGCCCGGGTGCTTGACGATGTTGGCGACGCCCAGGACGGCGAGCGTGAGGAACCAGATCAACATCACTGGCCCGAAGACGGCGCCGACGCTGCCGGTGCCTCGGCGCTGCGCTGAAAACAAAAGCACCAAGATGACGCTGGCCAGCGGCAAAATTAGCGGCTCGAACGCAGGCGTGGCGATCTTGAGACCCTCGATCGCGCTGAGCACCGAGATTGCCGGGGTGATGATGCCATCGCCGAAAAGCAGGGACGCCCCGAACAGACCGAAGGCGAGCGCCAACGCATGCGCCTTGGGGCGAAGCGGCTTGGTCGTGGCCAGCGCGGTCAGCGCTAGGATGCCGCCTTCGCCCTGGTTGTCTGCCTTCAGCACGTAGGCCACGTACTTGAGCGAGATCACCGCCATCAGCGCCCAGAAAATCAGCGACACGATGCCGAACACATTTTCCGGCGCGCTCGACACGCCGTGCGCTCGGCTCAGGCACTCACGCACCGCGTACAGCGGGCTGGTGCCGATGTCGCCAAACACCACGCCGAGCGACGCGAGCGCCAGCGTAAACAACTGACGCTGCCCGCCGTGCGCGCCTTGCGTACCGTGCGCGCCGCTTCCACTGTCCTTGGCCGGAGCCACTACGTCTACGGCCGGGGCGTCGCTCATCGAGGACAGCTCTATCGCACCCCGGAGGTCCTGAACATCCCCAGCGCCGGATCCGGGCGATTTGGAGCAATGCAGGGCGACCGCGTGAACGAATGCGCTACACCTACTCGGTCAATGACCATCGCTGTCGTCGCAGAGAAGCCCTCGGTGGGGCGCGACCTTGCGCAGGCCCTCGGTGCGAACCGGCGCGGTGAAGGCACGCTTTCGGGCAACGGCTACGTGGTCACTTGGGCGATCGGCCACTTGGTGGGCTTGGCAGAACCAGAAGGCATCCACCCCGAGTGGAAGCGCTGGCGCCGTGAAGACCTGCCGATGTTGCCCGAGCGCTGGCCGCTCAACGTATTCGCCGCCACGCGCGCGCAGTTCGAAATCGTGCGCCAGGTGATCAACGCGCCCGACGTCGAGTCCGTGATCTGCGCCACGGATGCCGGTCGCGAGGGCGAGCTGATCTTCCGTTTGATCTATGAAGCTGCGGGCTGTCGTCGGCCGGTGCAAAGGCTCTGGATCTCGTCGCTCACGGAGCACGCGATTCACGAGGGATTGCGGCGCTTGCGGCCGGCGCGAGAGTACGACGATCTAGCGAACGCCGCGCTCGGGCGGAGTCGCGCGGACTGGCTCGTGGGTATGAACTTGTCGCGCGCGTACGGCCTAGCGCTGGATGCGCCGCTGTCCGTCGGTCGCGTACAAACGCCGACGCTCGCGATGCTCGTCGAGCGCGAGCTCGCGATTCGTGATTTCGTCCCCGAGGACTACTTGGAAGTGCTTGCCACGTTTGCGCCACGCGATGGCCAAGCTTACCGCGGGACGTGGTTCAAGCCGGGCAAGGGCATCGCGCACCCGCAGCGTTTGCCCGCCTCTGGAGAAGAAGCAAAGCAAGTGGTAGGTCGAGCCCTGTCCGGGCAGGCGCGCATCGCAAGCGTGCACTCGCAAACCAAGAAGCTTCCGCCACCGCTGCTCTACGACTTGACCGAGCTGCAACGGCACGCGAACCGCCTGCACGGCTTTTCGGCGCAGCGCACGTTGGACGCGGCTCAAGCGCTGTACGAAAAGCACAAGCTCCTCAGCTACCCGCGTACCGATAGTCGACACCTATCCGCGGAGGTCGCGAAGGCCTTGCCGGAGGTGGTGAATGCCATCTCGGCGCCGTATCGAGCGCTCTTGGCCGAAGGTACGGGCCAGCGGCCGCTGTCGCGCCGCTTCGTCGACGATAGCCAAGTGCGCGATCACCACGCCATCATTCCGACTGCGATTGCGCCCGAGGGACACGCGCTCAGCGCAGACGAGCGCAAGCTGTATGAGCTGGTCTGTCGGCGTTTGTTGCAAGCGTGGCATCAGGATTTCATTTGGGCAGCGACCGAAGTGATCACCGAGGTGCATCCGCGCGTGGCCTTGGGCGAACCCATCGATACCTATCGCAGCCTCGGGACCGCGATCGAACAACAAGGCTGGAAAGTCCTCGATCTGGGCGAGGTCAAGCCACCGCGAGAAAAGACCGATCCGGCTACCGGTGCGAAGCCAAGCGAGCGCGAAGCGAATGACAGTGTATTGCCGCCGGGGCTCGAGCGCGGCCAAACCCCGCGCGTGCTCGACGCAAAGGCGCTGCCCAAGACCACGCGCCCGCCGCCGCCGTTGAACGACGCCACGTTGCTCACCGCGATGGAGACCGCCGGCAAAACGCTGGATGAGAAGGAATTGTCGGAGGCCATGAAAGACAGCGGCCTCGGCACGCCAGCCACGCGCGCCAACATCATCGAAACCTTGATCGCCCGCGGCTACGTCATGCGTGACGGCAAGGCGCTGCGCGCCACCGAGCGCGGCGTGGGCCTGATCGCTGTCGTCGATGCCGAGGTGAAGAGCGCGGCCATGACCGGCGCGTGGGAAGCGCGCCTGCAAGCGATCGCGCGCGGCACGGGCGCGCTGCCGGAATTCCTCGAGCAAATCGCGGCCTACGTGACGGAAGTGGTCGAGCGCGTGCCACGTTTCTTGCCGCCGCTGGCGGGCGATTCCGGGGCAGGGCCGGGCAAGCCGGAGCGAGCTGCGCCCACGCGCTCGTCGCCCGCAAAGGCGGGCTCAGCTGCCGCACCCACGCGTTCGTCGGCCGCAAAGGCGGGTTCAGCTGCCGCACCCAAGCGTTCGTCGGCCGCAAAGGCGGGTTCAGCTGCTGCACCAGCGCGTTCTCCCGCGGCCAAGGGACAGCTGATCGAGCAACTTTCGACGCCGCGTGCGGCAAGCGCCGCTTCGACTCCAACGCCCGTTCCGCGCCCGGCGCCGCGTGCGCCGTCCGCTGCTGCACCGCTCGAGCTCCAAACGCTGCTGCGCGAACGCTTCGGGTTCGACTCGTTTCGCCCACACCAGCAAGCCGTTTGCGAAGCGGCGGCCGCGGGTGAAGACGTGCTCTTGGTGATGCCCACCGGCGCCGGAAAATCACTCTGCTACCAGCTGCCCGGCCTCGCGCGTGGCGGCACCACGTTGGTCGTTAGCCCGCTGATCGCGCTGATGGAAGACCAAGTGGCGCGCCTGCAGTCGCTCGGCCTACGCGCGGAACGCATTCATTCTGGTCGCGCTCGGCTCGAGTCGCGCAAAGTGTGCGCGGACTACCTCGAGGGCGCGCTGGACTATTTGTTCATCGCGCCCGAGCGCCTCGGCGTGGCCGGCTTTCCCGAGTTGCTCGCGCGCCGTCCGCTCGGGCTGATCGCGATTGACGAAGCGCACTGCATCTCGCAATGGGGCCACGATTTTAGGCCTGATTACCGCCTGCTTGGCCAGCGCTTGCCGCAGTTGCGGCCCGCGCCGGTCGTGGCACTGACCGCAACTGCGACGCCGATCGTGCAGCGGGACATCGCGGCGCAGCTCGGCTTGGGGGGGCGAGCACGGCTCTTCATTCACGGCTTCCGCCGTCACAACTTGGCGCTCGAAGCGCTCGAAGTGCCGCCCAAGGATCGGCCGGGCCGCGCGCTCCAATGGCTTTCAGGCGAGGGGCGATTGCCGGCGATCGTGTATGCGCCCACGCGCAAATCGGCCGAGACCGTGGCCTCGGTGCTCTCTTCCGCTCACCGCGCGCAGGCTTACCACGCGGGCTTGCCCGCCGAGGTCCGCGAGCGCGTGCAAGCCGATTTTCTCGCCGGCAAGCTCGACGTCGTGGTGGCCACGGTCGCCTTCGGCATGGGCGTCGACAAGGCGGACATCCGCACCGTGCTGCACCTGGCGCTACCGGGCAGCGTCGAGTCCTACTACCAAGAGATTGGCCGAGCGGGGCGCGACGGCAAACCGTCACGCACGGTGCTCATGCATCACTTCGCCGATCGCAAGACCCACGATTTTTTCCTAGAGCGCGATTATCCCGACGTCTCGGTGCTGGAGAAGGTATTCAAAGCGCTCAAGCCAACGCCGGTCACGGGCAAAACGCTGCGCACGAAGGCGCGCGTCGCCAAGCAAAACTTCGACAAGGCGCTGGAAAAGCTTTGGGTTCATGGCGGCGCGACCGGCATCGCGGATGAGAAGTTGGCGCGCGGACACGACGAATGGCGCGCCCCCTACGCGGCCCAACGTGCGCTCCGCAGCGAGCAAATCGATCTCGTCGCGCGCTTTGCCCAGGGGCGCCAATGCCGCATGATCGCGCTCGTTCGCCATTTCGGCGACAGTGAAGACGCAGGCCAGCCGTGCGGCAGCTGCGACGTGTGCGCGCCAGAAGCGTGCATTGCCGCGAACACGCTCGGGCCGCCGCCCAAGGTGAGCGTCAAACCCGCTACACGCAGGCGCAAGACCGGCAAACGGGCCGCTCGCAAAGGGGCGCGCAAGACAGCGGTGACTTTACCGTCGAGCGGCGCGAGTGCGGGACTAGTTGCAACACTGCGCGCGTGGCGCCTGAGCGAAGCCAAGAAAAAGCGCGTACCTGCGTTCCGCATTTTGACCAACCGCGCCCTAGTGGCCATCGCCGAAGCCCGGCCGAAGAGCGCCGAGGCCTTGCGCAGCATCAGCGGCGTCGGTCCAAAGGTGCTTTCGTCATACAGCGCTCAGCTGGTTCAGTTGTGCGCGCGCGTGTGATCTCTAGTGGCGCTCCGTGCTAAGCTTCGTGGTTCGGGCATGGCACCAGACCGACTCTCCAAAGAGCACGCTGAGGCGGTCACGCGCCGGAGCGTCCTCGCCGATGGCTCGCAGTGTTTTCGCACTAGCAAATTCACCCAGGTCTTCAGCCTGCTCGCGCCTGGCGTGGTATTGGTGACCGGCATTGGCTACAACAGCGGACAATGTGCGCCGCTGCTCACGGCGGAGCTATCTCGGGCCATTCCGGCAGGGGGCAAGCTCAGCGCGTTCGTCAATTTGTCGGATCAAACTGGGCAAGCCAGCGTCGCTCGTGATTGGTGGGGGGATTGGGCCAAGCAGAACCGTCCGCAGCTCGCCACGACGCACATGTTCGTGCGCAGCCGAATGATGGATATGGCGATTTCCGTGCTGGTCATGATCATCGGCAGCGAAATGATCAGGACCCACTCGCTGCGCACGACCTTCGAAGCGGCGATCGCGGAGCGTGTGCGAGGCTTCCGCAGCCTGCCGCTCTATGCGGATCTACCGCCGTTGCTCGAGTAGACCATTCGGCCCACCGAGTCGAGGTATCGCGCGGCGCGGGCTGCCGCGGCATTCGACGCTGCGGGTTAATTTTCATTTCGGGCCGACCGTCGGTGTCTGACATCGGTGCCAACCTCCGAGGCTACTTCGTTAAGCACGACCACTCACGACTACAGCGGTTCGGTTCGTCGTCTCGACTTTTGTCAGTTGCGAGTTCGACGTAAGCCGTGCTCATAGTGTGAAGTTTATTCACGAGCTCGCCGCTGACGCGGGCGCGCTCGTCGAGCTGTCAAAAGGAACTAGATGCGATCTTATCGGTTGAAGACGTGCCTTGGCTACGCTGGCGCTCTTTCTTTGTTGGCGCTCACCAGCGTCGCGCACGCCGAGGGTTTGGCGCTCAATCGCTTCGATCCCGCTCCGGCGGGCGACCGCATGTTCGGCGTGCCTTCGCCGTACGTCGCAGGTCACCTGACCCCGCACCTGATGTTGCTCGGCGATTACGCGCACAATCCGCTCAAGCTGCGCTCGGTTCCGGCGGATACGGACCGCGGATCGATCGTCGAACATCAGCTATTTCTGCATCTGAACGCGGGCATCGCGCTTTGGGAGCGGCTCAACCTCGACCTCAGCGTGCCGCTGGCAGTGCTGCAAAAAGGCGAGAACCCGAGCGCGGGCGGCCAGGCTTTCGCATCGCCGAGTTCGGCACAATTCGGCGATCTGCGCTTCGGTTTGCGCGTGCGCCTGCTGGGTGAATATCAAGACCCGTTCCAAGTCGCGATCGGTGGGTATCTGTGGGTTCCGACCGGCGCCAATGATTCGTTCGTGAGCTCGGGTGACGTACGCGGGATGCCGCAGCTGATTCTCGGCGGGCGCATCGACAACCGCGTGGTGTGGTCTGCGGCTGCTGGTCCGGAGATCCGCAACAAGGGCACGTTCGCGAACGTCGAGCAGGGGACGATGTTCAAGTGGGGCGCGGGCCTCGGCTTCTTGCTGCTCGAAAATCGGCACCTGCAAATCGGTCCCGAGGCCTACGGCGCAGTGACGTTGCGCGACGTCGAGAAGTACACCACCAACGCCGAGATCCTGCTCGACGTTCGCTACCGCATCATCGATGACCTCGAGGTAGCCGCAGGCGCCGGACCCGGACTCACGTCTGGCATCGGGACACCCGATTTGCGCGGGCTGCTTTCGCTCGCGTACACGCCCGAACAAAAGCCGGCGCCGGAGCCCGTGATCACGCCCGAAGCGCCGCCTCCACCGCCGCCGGACCGCGATCACGACGGGATCCTCGACGCGGACGACGCTTGCCCCGACGTGAAGGGCGTGGCCGACGAAGATCCGAAGAAGAACGGCTGTCCAGCGCCGGTCGACACGGACCGCGACGGCATCTTCGATCCGGAAGACGCGTGCGTAACGGTCAAGGGCGTGGCCGACGAAGATCCGAAGAAGAACGGCTGTCCGGCGCCGAAAGACAGCGACGGCGACGGCATCTTCGATCCGGAAGACGCTTGCCCGGCCGAGAAGGGCCCGCGCGACGACGATCCGACCAAGAACGGCTGCCCCAAGTCCGTGCGCGTGGTCGACAACGAGATCGTGATCTTGGAGCAGGTGCAGTTCGACACTGGCAAGGCCACGATCAAGAAGGCCAGCCACGATCTCCTCGAGCAAGTGGCGCAAGTGCTGACGCAACACCCAGAGATGACGAAGATCGAAGTCCAAGGTCACACCGACAATCGCGGCTCAGCAGGGCTCAACAAGAAGCTCTCGCAAGCGCGCGCAGATTCCGTGCGCAAAGCATTGATCGAGCGCGGCGTGGGCGCCGAGCGGCTAGTGACCAAGGGTTACGGGCCAGACAAGCCAATCGACGAAAATGGCACGGACGAGGGTCGCCAAAGGAACCGCCGCGTGCAGTTCGTGATCCTCGACAAGCAGCCGAAGGAGACTCTCTGATATGCGCATCTCTAGCTTAATTTCGGGTTGTCAGCGCACTGGGCTCGCGTTCACGTTGCTGCTCGGTGCGTGCACGCCCGGCGCAGGCCCGGCGGACGAGCCGCTAGGCACCACGCAAGAAGCGGTGTTCGTGAACGGCGGCTTCGAGACCGGCGCCGCGGGCGTCGCGCCGCCATCGTGGACGGTTCAGACCTACCTGAACCCCACCGCGGGCATCACGGTGCAAACCCCGCAGACGCGCGCTGGGCTGAACCTGCAAGCGGGCGGCGATGCGCTGACCACGCAATTGAATGCGACGAATCAGCCCGATCCGCAATTGGGCGCTGGCGCGTCCCTTCGCTATTGTCGCTACGGGGCACAATGCGCCGTCGTCAATTTTCACGGCAGCAGTGACTACGGCCACGGCCGCAACGTGAACAGCTTGTCGCAGAGCATGACCATCGCGGCGGGCGACGTCGATCCGAGCGACGGGCAGGTGCACATTCGTTTCGCGATTGCGCCAGTGCTGCAGAACCCCAATCACAACGCCCAAGAGCAGCCGTATTACTTCGTGCAGGTCACCAACACGACCAAGAACATGGTCCTTTACAGTGACTTCAACCTGAGCGCCCAAGCTGGCGTGCCTTGGAAGACGGTCAACGGCGGCACCGCAAACGAGCTCAACTACGTCGATTGGACGCTGGTCGACGTTGCCCCCGGCGCTGCGAAGCTGGCTCAGGGTGACTCCGTGACCCTCGAAGTCATCGCTGCCGGCTGCTCGCTCGGTGGCCACTTCGGCGAGGTTTACGTCGATGGCGTGGGCTCCACGGTTCCCGGTTTGTTCGTCAGCGGCGTTGGTCCTGCACAGGCGAACCCAGCCACTTTGGTCACCTACGATATGCTGTACAAGAACGGCTCCAGCGCGGCCGCGACGGGCGTGGTGATCACCTTCGTGACTCCGCCCAACACGACGTTTCAAGCCATCACCCCGCCCACGGGCGCCGTGTGCACCTCGCCCGCGGTCGGCGCTGCAGGGACGATCACTTGTACCTTTGCCGGTGCGGTTGCGGCTGCTGCGACCGGGACCTTCCAGATCTCGGTCAATCTTTCGGCTGCCGCGACCGGCACGCTCGTGAACGGCAACTACAACATCCGCTCGACGCAAGAAACGGCGCTGGTCGGTGCCAAGATCGTGACCACCATCGGCTGCACGGCGGATGCGAACTGCGCCACGGGCAAGTGGTGCAATATCAGCGGCAATCGCTGCCTGGCCACGTTGGCGAACAGCGTTGCCATGCCAGTCGACGCTCCGCACACCGCCCCGACTCTGAACGGCTTGTGCACCACGACCGCCGCCACGCTGGTCTGTCAAAGCGCGGTCTGTGAGACGAGCGACAACCTGTGCGGCAAGAAGAACGGAAGCAGCGGGTGCACGGTGGCGAACCAAGCGATGATTTGCCGCTCCGCGGTGTGCGACCCGGACGGTGCTTGCGGTTACGCCCCCAATCACGGTCCCTGTACCGCGGGCAACGCGGCTACGGTCTGCCGCTCGGGCTTGTGCAGCGCAAACCTTTTGTGCCAGCCCGTTGGCGGCTGCAACGTGGACGCGGACTGCACCGGCGGCCAATGGTGCAATGCGACCGATCAAAAGTGCACGCCCAAGCTGACCAACGGCAGCAACATCCCGATCGATGTTCCGCATACGAACCCCATTTTGAACGGTAACTGCAGCGCCGCCGCCGGGACGCTCGTCTGTCAGTCCAGCGTGTGCGACCCGGACAATAAGTGCGGATACGCCAACGGCAGCGGCCCGTGCACCGCTGGCAACGCGGCCACGGTTTGCCGTTCGGGCAGCTGCAGCAGCAATCTGCTCTGCCGCCCTGCCGGTGGCTGTAACGTGGACGCTGACTGCTCGAGCGCCCAATGGTGCAACGTGGCAAATCACGCTTGTGCTGCGAAGCTCGCCAACGGCGTCAGCATTCCGGTGGATCCGCCGCATACCAATCCGATTTTGGACGGAGCTTGCACGGCCCCCGCCGGCAGCTTGGTTTGCCTGGCCGCGGTATGCGACGCCGACGGCAAGTGTGGCAAGCTGAACGGCAGCGGCACGTGTACGGTGGCCAATCAAGCCACCATCTGCCGTTCCAGCGTGTGCGATGCTGCCGACGGCGCGTGTGGCTACGACACCAATCACGGCCCGTGCACAGCTGCCAACGCGGCCACGGTCTGCCGCTCCGGCTCCTGCAGCTCGAACCTTTTGTGTCAGCCCGCAGGCGGCTGCAACGTGGACAGCGATTGCACGGGCGGTCAATGGTGCAACGCGACCAGCCATACGTGCAGCGTCAAGCTCACGAATGGCAGCAACATTCCGAACGATCCCCCGCACGTCAGCCCGCCCTTGACCGGGGCTTGTTCTGCGCCCGCCGCTACGCTGGTCTGCATCTCTTCGGTGTGTGATGGCAGCGACAACAAGTGTGGGTACGCCGTCAACAGCGGCCCGTGCAACGCCGCGAACGCCACGACGGTGTGCCGCACGGGCTCTTGCAGCAGCAATCTTTTGTGCCAACCGGCAGGTGGCTGCAACGTGGACGCCGACTGCACGGGTGGCAATTGGTGTAACGAGTCGCTGCACGCTTGCACGCCGAAGCTAGCCAATAACACGGCCATTCCGATCGACGCTCCACACCAAAATCCCGCGCTCACCGGCGTATGCACGGTCGCGGCCAGCGCGCTCGTCTGCCAGAGCGCCGTGTGCGACCTCGCCGACGACAAGTGCGGTTACGACATCGGTCATGGCCCATGCACGGCTGCCAATGGCGGAACCGTGTGTCGCTCAGGGGCGTGCGGGGCCGATGGCACGTGCCGCCCCGCAGACGGCTGCAACCTAGACGCGGATTGCGTGAGCGGTAAGTGGTGTCAGCAGAGCTCGCACACCTGCGCACCTAAGCTCGCCAACGGCAGCCCACTGCCGACGGACGCGCCGCATGCCAACCCGACGCTCGACGGCAAGTGCACGGTGCCCGCGGCGACTCTGGTCTGCCAAAGCGCGGTCTGCGACGACGCCGATGATCAATGCGGCTTTGCAACGGGCCACGGTCCGTGCACGGCAGCCAACGGGGCAGTCGTGTGCCGCTCCGCGAGCTGCAGCGCGAAGGGCCTGTGCCAACCGGCTGACAGCTGCACTGTCGATGCCGATTGCGCGGCCGGCAAGTGGTGTAACATCGCGATGAGCGCTTGCTTGCCGCTGCTCGAAAACGGCACTCCGCTCCCCAGCGATAGCCCGCACCAGAGCCCAACCCTCGACGGGACCTGCACCGAAGCCGCAGCCACGCTGGTCTGCCTCAGTGGCGTGTGCGACACGAACGACGACGAATGTGGTTTTGCCACGGGCGTCGGGCCGTGCACCGCGGCCGACGCGAGCAGCGTGTGCCGCTCGGGCCGTTGCGCAACCAGCGGGGCCGCGAGCGGCACTTGCGTCAATTGCACGGAAGACGCTCATTGTTCCGGCGACACGCCGATTTGTAGTCGGAGCACGGGCACTTGCGTGGAGTGCACCTCGTCCGGCGCGTGCGGCGGGGATACTCCAATCTGCGATCTCCCGAGTTCGACGTGCGTGAAGTGCAATGGCGACAAGGGTTCGTCCGCATCCAACCCCTGCGCGACCGATGCCGCGCCGTTCTGCTCTCTGTCCGGAGCGAATCAAGGCACGTGCGGAAAGTGCACTTCCGACGCGAGCTGCACGGGCCACGTGGGCGATGTGTGCGACCCGATCGGCGGTCTGTGCAAGAGCGGCTGTAGCGTCGACGCGGATTGCTCGAGCAGCGAGTGGTGCAACGAAAGCGTGGGCCTGTGCGCGCCGAAAATTGCCAATGGCACGCCGCTGCCGAACGAACCCGAGCGCGTGAGCACGTGCTCAGCGGCCGTTGGTCGCATCGTCTGCCAATCGGCGGTCTGCGATCCGGCCGATGGCATCTGCGGTCTGGCTCCTGGCAACGGCCCCTGCGAAAGCTCCGACCAGTGTCGCCTGGGCGGCTGCAACGCAAACAGCAAGTTGTGTGGCAGCGGCTGCACCAGCAACGCCGATTGCTCGACGAGTGAGTACTGCAGCAGCGCCGGCACGTGCGCGGAGCTGCTCCCCGTGGGGACCGCATGCAGCACCAACAGCCAGTGCAAGACCAACGATTGCTCGGGCAACGTGTGCAGTGGCGTGGTGGCTTCGGGCGCCGGCGTGGCCTGCGCTGTCCGCTCCGTCGGCGGCTCGGGCACCGATTGGGGCGCTGGGCTCGTTGCCCTCTTGATCGGCGCTGCGGCATCCGCGCGGCGCCGGCGCGGCCCACGCTCTACGCGGGCGGCCGCCTAGAGGAAAGCTTCGCCAACTCGCGATTCCTTTATCGGCCGTTCATGGCTTCTTCTCGAGCAGCGCGGCGAGCGAGCAACGAGCTCAGGAGCAATAGCGGCCGCTCGCTCTTGTCGTGGATCTCGCCCTGGCAAGAGGGGGACGAGCGCTGAAGCTCACGGCAAATACTCGGGCGCGTCTCGTAGATCGAACACACGAATTGACCTGTTCCGAGCTCGATTGCGAGCGCCGCGCAGTGGCCCTCGTACATGTTCATGTAGCAGCGGTTGCCGTCGAAGTGCGTTAGCGTATCTACAGCTACACCAATCCGCGAATGGTCCGCGCCGTCCACGCGAACGTAGTTTACTAGCTTGGAGAAACAGCACGTGCCGCAGCCCAGGCACGCTGGCGGCTCTTCAGGCATCGCGTTCGAAAATTTGGGGAATGCGATGCAAGTGCTATTGGTCCTCTTTGAATTGCGGCGAACGCACGCACGCTCGCAGAGCGCGCCGTTTCACGTTCTACTACGCGCGCGTGGTGCGAAAATCCTCGTGCTCGTCCGACTCGTGCTCGTCCGAATCGAGCTGGTCCGAATCCAGCTCATCCGATTCTGCCTCTGCGTCAGTCTCTTCCGAGAACGCGAGCTCGTCGATCTCCGGGATCAAGTCTGCTTGCCGGAGGCTGTGCTCGGCTTGTGTGGCTTGGGTCAGCCAAGTGCGCCCCAGGTCGTCGGCACCCGGAGCTTCTTCGTCGTCGCCCCCGACCGGGGCGGGCACGCGGTCGCTCGGGCGAACGGTAATTCCGCGCTCCTCGGACTCGGCATCGAACAGCCCATCCAGGTTCATGGCGATGTCCAGCGCGTCCGGAGTCGAGCCGCGCGTCGTGCTGTGGACTTTGAGCGTTTCCCAATCGGGGGCGCTCGCGGCGGCAGCGGGGGTGCTGGCTGCGGCCGCTCGGGGCAGGGGTAGGTCGCTGCTGGCCACGTTGCCGGCCGATGGCTGGTTGGCGAGTGATTGCACTGCGCGTCGCGGAAGGCCGCGGCGCGTGACGCCGTAGGTCAGGCCGGCCAACGCTGTGACACCCAGGGCGATGGTGAAGAAGCGGGTTTTGTTGGACACGCTGCCGTAGAGAGCACGTGCAATGCCAACACCCGTTTTGACCCGAGTGCTGGCAAATTCGCCTGAAAATACGCGATATTTGCAGCAGTTCAGCGGCCAGCTTTCCGCCGCGCTCTGCCTCGTTCGTGGCGCGCTGCCACGAGCCCCCGCCTGATCGAGGCCGAAGACGCAAAAAGAGAAATCGCGTCGCCGCGTGTCGAATCTCGGTTTCCACGAACGTCGTCTCCACAGAGCGCTCGACAGAGCGCGGCTCGGCCCGGCAAACGTCGGGAAATCACTGCCTTCTCACCCAAAATTGGAGACGACGACGATGCGAAGCAACACTCTCAGAACCGTCACATACTGGATCAGCACTGGCCTCGTAGGACTCGACTTCCTGGTTGGCGGCGCTTTTCAGATTGCGCGCTCGCCACAGGCCGTCCAGGGCTTCGCTCATCTGGGGTACCCGGCGTATTTCGTCACGCTGCTCGGCGTGTGGAAGATCTTGGGTGCAATCGTCCTGCTCGTGCCGGGCTTTCCGCGACTCAAAGAGTGGGCCTACGCTGGCATCTTCTTCGACGTGACGGCGGCGGTCGTGTCGGTGGTCGCGGTCGGTGACGGCTGGGGCCCCGCGATGCTGCCGCTCGCGTTCGTCGTTCTGACATTGGCATCGTGGGCACTGCGACCGGCGAGCCGCGCCCTGACTGCACCTTCTAGGCGCGGCTCTACGCCCTCAACGCTCAGCTCATCAGCCAACGCGGCGGCCTGAGACGACCGTCCTGACCCGGACTCTCAAGATCTGAACTCTACGCAACTGAGGGCGCGCTGTTTCGTGGATGACGCCCCCCCATTCTGTCATTCGTCGCTCACAGCCAGCCGCCGAGGGTGAGGCGCCCAGCGATAGTGGTCCGCTTGGCGTCGCCCGTCAGATCCGTGTCGAGCGCGGGGCCAAAGCCGAGGAAGAAGTGCTGGACCGGGTGGAACATGACCGGCGCGAATACATTCAGCGCCAAATGGTTACCGGAAGCGCCAAAACTCGAGGCTGGAGCCCCGGGCGCGGCTGGCGTGTCGATCGACACGCTCGATGTCGAATAAGAGAAGCCGAGCTTGGGCCAGAACGAGAAGTGCTCCGAGAACGCGAAGTTGTAACCCACGCGCGGGCCGATGGCGAAGGTGGTGGAGTGCGCGCCGCTGGTGCTGACGTAGTCGAGGCCTACGAAACCGCCGACAGATACGTTATTGGCCACGAAGTAGTCGACCGCTGGGCGCAACTCTAGCTTAGTGGTCGAGCCGTCCACGCCACTGATGGATTCGGTCGAGATCGACAGGCCAGCGTCGCTGGAGATCGTGATTTGTCCCTTGTCGCCGAACACCCCCGAGGGTGAATTGGCGGCCACGGCCGGCAACTGCGGGCGTTGGTCGTTGACGTTGACTTCACCCTTTGCCGTCAAATCATCTCCCGCGTCTGCAGACGCGATGGCGGTGAATACGGTCGAGCTAAAGGTGAGGCCCAGGCAAAAAAAGGAAGTACGGAAACGGGACGATTTCATGAGGGAAACTCCGGTGATAACGACCGCAGACTGCGATGCAGAGGGCATGAATGCAGGCGGCGTGCCGGAGCTCGCTGCGAAGTCGGCTTTGCGCAGCACTAACCCTCACGGAATGGTGGACGTGGATTTCGGCTCGCGGATTTCGGCTCGCGCCGGCCTCGGCCCGCCTCTAGCTGCGAAAGATCCGCGAAACACGTTGCGCAGCTCGCTCGACGTAGCAAAACGGCGCAGGGCGGCGGTTTGTCGCTGTCAGCCGTGCGACATGGTGACGCATTTTCTGGCGTGCTATGAGGACTATTCTGTACCTGTGTTTCGCTCGATTCCCCGTTCGTCGTTCTGTCTTTGGCTGCTGATCTCGAGTGCCCTTGGCTGCAGTGATCCTGCGTCGAGCCCGGGCGAGCCGAGCGAGCCGAGCGCGCGGATCCCGACGCCCGGCTGTCGGGCGCCGGCAGGGGTATCGGATTCCCCGCGCACGATCGGCGAGACCGTCACGTTGATCAACGCGCTGCCCAAGCCGCTCAGCTTGGGCTGCTTCTTGGAATCGCTGGCACGCCCGCTGCAAATCAACGCGACCAACAGTTTGTTCAGCGCGCAACCGGCGCAGGGCTCGCGCAGTCCGCGCATCTTCGTGTTTCAAGATCCGAACGTGATGTCGATCGTGCCGGCCGGTGATGGCGCGGCGCTGCTCGAGTTCGGCGAGCAGCGCCCCGAATTTCGCTCGCTCAAGGCCGAGATCGTATTTCCAGTGTCTGCGAAACTCGAACCGAGCGCGCCGTTCGATAAGCTGCTGTTCAATTCCCAATTAACCTCCTGCGCTGGCTGCCATGCGGGTGAGCTACAAGAGTCGGAGATTTCGGGCGTGCGCAGCTTCGTTTCGCTGGCGCTGCGGCCGCGACCGCGAGATCAAGTGAGCGCGCAGTCGCTAATCCACGAGCTAGCAATCTGCGATCGCGTTTTGGAGCCGGAGCGCTGCGCCATCCTCGACGGCCTGCTGGGTTGGGGGCAGGTTACGGATCGAGATTTTCCAGTCGAGATGGCGGTCTTCGGCGGCTAGCGCAGCGAGGCAGTCTGCCTCGCGCTGCCGAACCGAGTTTGTAGTCAGTAGCAATTTTTCCGAAGCACCTATCACGCGTTGGCGCGCGATGACCTCGGCACGAGTCCTGCTAACGACCCGTAGTGGTACGTCGTTCATTCTTGACGCCAGCGCTGCTGGCGCTGGCGTGGGGGCTGTCGAGCATCGCGTGCACGAGCGAAGCGCTTGCCCAAACCAACCCGGTAAGCCCGCCGCTCAGCCCGGTGAGCCCGCCGCTCCTGCTGCCGAAAGAACCCGAAAATCCCTCACTTTGGCGCAAAGAATGGCCTGAATTTCGGATTAGTGAGGGGGCCGCGACGCTCGGCGCAGGCTTGGCCACGGTAGCCATCATATTGATCGGTCCGATCGAGCAGCCGCGCTGGCAAGGCCCGATCTTGTTCGACGACGCAGTGCGCGACGCTATCCGAGTCAACGATCCCGAGGCTCGCAAAACCTATCGAGCAATCGGCGACTGGACCTATCGCTTCTCGCCACTGTTGCCGCTCCTCGATGTGTTCGTCGTGTCCGCCATTGGTCATCGTGACAAGAAATTAACCCTCAACTTGGGCGGGATGTTGGCCGAGGCCTACAGCTACTCGGGGTTGATGTCCTTCATTTCGACCCAGGTCTCGGCTCGCAAGCGCCCGTACAGTAACTGCGAAGAAGGTCGAGAGTGCGATACGCAATCGTTCTACAGCGGCCATTCGACGATCGCGGCCACCGGCGCGGGTTTGATGTGCGCCAATCACACGCGCATCGCGCTCTACGGCAATCCGGTGTTGGATATCGGAGCGTGCGTGCTGGCGTCGGCCAACGCGCTGGTGACGGCCGTAACTCGCCTGAACGCAGACCGGCACTATGCGACGGACGTCATCGCAGGCACTAGTCTTGGCTTCGCTTTCGGCTACGCGGTGCCGGTTTTGTTTCACTACTCATACGGGCCCGACAAAACGATCGCGTTTGCGCCCGATCCGAACTGCGGCGGCAATTGTATTGGTCTTCGCGGTACGTTTTAGCGTCAGTGTTTCGGCGAGTTGTCGATCAGGCACAACGTCGGCTCGCTGAGCTGCCATTGGTTACCGCCAGCGGCCGCCTTCTGTAGCCGCCCCTTGGCAACCACGGCTTGACCTTCGGCGGGTACGCTGCAGCACAGCACTGAGTCATCTCCCGAGCAGGTGAGACCGCGCAGCGGCAGCGAGCCGGTGGGTTCGCCGACCAGCACTATCTGCATCTCGAGCCGGTGGCAACACGCACCCGGCGCGCACGTGCCCGAGCCAGTCTTCTTGATCAAGGATAGGCCAAGCGTGCCGCTGACCTCCACCTCCTTACCCACCAAGACGTTGCCTTCGGTCACCACGTCCACCCACGGCCGTTGCGCGGCCTGCGCGTCGCAGGTCGGGAGCTGCTTGGTCTCCTGCGTGCAGGGCCGTTGGATCAAGCAGTTCGCCTGCCAGTCCTTCTTGTCGCGCGGCTTGGGCGGCGGAGTGTTGAGGCGAACGGCGCTGGGCTCGATGTCGGCTCGCATCTCCGCCGTCTTGGGCACCGTGAACGCCGGATGCGCTTTGACGGTCGCTACAGGCCGGGGCGCGTCGGCAGCGCCGCTCGATTCACAGCCGAAGCACAGCACACAGGCGGTGCTCAGGGACGCAAGTCGGGCCGAGCTCGGCGAGCGTAGCGGACCGAACAGAGCAGGGAACTTCATTGCTACCGAAAATAGTCGTCTGATTTCGCGCGGCAAGGGGTTTCACGTTGCCGGCCTGCCGTGGCGGGACAAGGCTCGCTCGTCTAGCCCCATGCCGCTGACTACGTTTCACGTCGCAGTCCAACGCTGGTTCAGCGAACGCCTCGGTGAGCCGACGCCGCCGCAACGCGAAGGCTGGCCGGCGATTCGCGCGGGTAAACACACGTTGATCGCCGCTCCCACTGGCTCGGGCAAGACGTTGGCCGCCTTTCTCTCGGTGCTCGACCAGCTGCTCTCGCGAGGGGCCGAGCTAGAACAGTGCACGCAGGTTTTGTATATCTCGCCGCTCAAAGCGCTGGCCAGTGACATTCAGAAAAATTTGGAAGCGCCGCTCACGGAGATTCGCGCGCAGGATCCGAGCTTGCCGGAGCTGCGCGTCTCCGTACGCACGGGTGACACCTCGGCGAAACATCGCGCGTCGATGACTAAGCGCCCCCCGCACATCTTGGTCACCACGCCGGAATCGGTGTACATTTTGCTGACCAGCGAGGGTGGGCGCCAAATGCTGCGCTCCGTTCGCACGGTGATCGTGGACGAAATCCACGCCTTGGCCCGAGACAAGCGTGGCTCCCACTTGGCGCTCTCGCTCGAACGCCTGGAGGTGCTCACCGGTGGCCGACTGCAGCGCATCGGTCTATCGGCGACCCAGAAGCCACTGGATGAGGTCGCGCGTTTCTTGGTCGGCGTGGGTCGAGAGTGCGTACTGGTCGACGCGGGTCACTTGCGAAACATCGATCTCGGCCTCGAGCTGCCGCTCTCACCGTTGACCGCGGTCTGCTCGCACGAGGTGTGGGAAGAGATTTATCAACGCATCGCCACTTTGGTGCGCGAGCATCGCACCACGCTGGTGTTCGTCAACACACGCAAGATGGCCGAACGAGTGGCGGCTCGGTTGGGCAATCTGCTCGGTCAAGACGAGGTCGCGTGCCATCATGGGAGTCTGGCTGCGCCGCGTCGCCATGACGCCGAACAACGTCTGAAGGCTGGGCAGCTCAAGGTGCTGGTCGCCACCGCTTCGCTCGAGCTCGGCATCGACATCGGAGACGTCGACCTGGTGATTCAGCTCGGTGCATCCCGTTCGATTGCGACGCTCTTGCAGCGCGTGGGGCGCGCTGGCCACGGCGTCGCGCGCACGCCCAAAGGCCGGGTTTTCCCGCTCACTTTGGACGAGCTCCTGGAGGCGGCCGCGCTTCTGCGCAGCATTCGCGCAGGCTTGCTCGATCGCACTCCGCAACCGGGCCGGCCGTTGGATATTTTGGCGCAGCAGGTCGTCGCTGCCTGCGTGGCCGAGACCTGGGACGAAGAAGCGCTGTTTCAAACGCTACGTTGCGCTTGGCCGTATCGCGACTTGGCGCGCGCTGAGTTCGACGAGGTCGTGAAGATTCACCTGGAGGGGCGCTGGGCGCTCTTGCATCGCGATGGCGTCGGCCAGCGTTTGCGCGCCACGCGGCGCGCGCGGCTCACGGCGATCACCTCGGGTGGCGCGATCGCGGACAACGCGGACTACCAAGTGATCCTGGATCCCGAGGGCACGCTGGTCGGTACCTTGAACGAGGATTTCGCGATCGAGTCGAACGGCGGCGACATCTTCCAGCTGGGCACGGCCTCCTGGCGGATTTTGCGAGTCAGCGGCGGCGTGGTGCGCGTCGCAGATGCGAAAGGCGCGCCCCCCACGATCCCATTTTGGCTCGGGGAAGCGCCCGCGCGCACTCGCGAATTATCGGACGAGATCTCGCAATTGCGGGAACACGCCGCCCTGGGCTTCGAGCGAATCGCAGCCGAAATTGGCGAAGCTGCGGCGCGCCAGATCGCCGACTACGCGAGCGCGGGCGTGAGCGCGCTGGGCGCGGTGCCCACGCAGCGGCGCGTGATCTTGGAGCGCTTCTTCGACGAGAGTGGCGGCATGCAGCTGGTGATTCATGCGCCGTTCGGCGGCCGCATCAATCGCGCCTGGGGGCTCGCGCTCCGCAAGCGTTTCTGCCGCGGCTTTGGCTTCGAGCTGCAAGCGGCCGCCAACGAGGAAGCGATTGTGCTCTCGCTCGGGCCTCAGCACAGCTTCCCGCTGGAGGAAGTGTTCGACTACCTGCACCCGGAGACCGCACGAGACCTGTTGGTCCAGGCGCTGCTGCCGGCGCCCATGTTCAAGACGCGCTGGCGCTGGAACGTATCGCGCGCGCTCTTGGTCGAGCGCATGCGCGGCGGTAAGCGCACCCCGCCACCGCTCGTGCGCATGCGCGCGGATGATTTGCTGGCCGCGAGCTTCCCCGCAGCGGTGGCCTGCGGTGAAACTCTGCCCCCCGGCGACATCGAAGTGCCCATGGAGCACCCGCTGGTGCGGCAAACGGTCGGTGATTGCTTGACCGAAGCCATGGACATCGACGGCTTTTTGGCCGTGTTGCGCGGCCTGCGGAACGGCAGCATCGAACGGCGTGCGGTGGACTCGCCCGAGCCCTCGGTATTTGCGCATGGCATTTTGGCGGCCCAGCCCTATTCGTTCTTGGACGACGCGCCGCTCGAGGAACGCCGCACGCAAGCCGTGCTCACCCGTCGCACCCTGGACGTGAAATCGGCCGACGAACTCGGCGCGCTCGACCCAGAAGCCATTCGTCGCGTTCGCGAAGAGGCCTGGCCGGCACCGACCTCGGCCGAAGAGGTGCACGAAGCCCTGCTCTGGATGGGCTACGCGACCACTCAGGAAGCCGCGCCCTGGACAGATTGGCTGCAGGAGCTCGTGCGCGCTGGGCGCGTGCTGCTCGAAGGCGATCGCTACTTTGCCTACGAGGCCTCGCGCAACCCGAAAGAGATCTTGCGCGGGCGCTTGGAGGCGCTCGGTCCGATCGTCAGTGACGATCCGCTCCTGCTCGAGTTGGAAGGCGAGGGCTTCGTTTTGCGCGGCCGCTTCGAGGGGCGCCCCGGCTGGTGCAGTCGGCGACTCTTGGCGCGCATCCATCGCTACACCTTGGAGGGGCTACGGAAAGAGATCGAGCCAGTCACGCCGCTCGAATTCTTGCGATTTTTGGCTAGCTGGCAGCACGTGGAGGCGGAACGCAAGCTCGACGGACCGCACGGCGTGCTCACGGTCATTCGCCAACTGTCGGCGTTCGAGGTGCCAGCGTTGGCTTGGGAAGCGAGCGTGATGCCTGCGCGCGTGCGCAACTACAAGCGTGAGTGGCTGGACGAACTCACGCTTTCGGGTGAGGTCGTTTGGGGGCGGCTCTGGGGCAGCGGCGCGACGCCGATTCGCACCACCCCCGTGTGCCTCGTGCCACGCGATGATCTGGATGCTTGGCTGGGCCTGGCCAGCGCTCCGCCGATCGCCGAGCTGGGGCACGCCGCTTCCGTGCTGCACGGGTTGCTGGGCGCCGGCGGCGCGATGTTCGCTCAGGGACTGCAGCGCAGCTCTGGCTTGCACCCGGATGAGCTCGACGAAGGTTTGGCTGAGCTGATCGCGCGCGGCCTAGTCACCTGTGATTCCTTCAGCGGCCTGCGCTCGCTCCTGCTCAGCGTCTCGAAGCGCCGCTCGGCGGCGAAGATGGCCGGCCGCTTTAGCCTGCTGCGGCACGAGGGCCTACAGGCACCGCCTGCGGAGTTCGTCGCGCGCCAACTGCTCCAGCGCACCGGCGTGGTCTTCCGCAAGACCGTGGCACGCGAGAAACAACCGCTCCCCTGGCGTGATTTGGTGCGCGTTCTGCGTACTCTGGAAGCGCGCGGTGAAGTCCGTGGCGGGCGCTTCGTGGCCGGCTTCGACGGCGAACAATACGCGTTGCCCGAAGCCGTCCCGCTGCTGCGCGCGGTCCGCCGCCGCGGGCCCGGTGAGCCGTTGCACGCCTCCGCAGCCGACCCGCTCAACTACCGCGGCATCCTCACCCCGGACGAGCGCGTCTCGCCGCTGTCTCGCCAGAAAGTGTTGGTCGCCTAGGGCGAGGGCGTCTCAGCCAAAAAATCATTCACCGCGCTGGCGAACAGCGCGGGAGCGCTGAGCATGGCCATGTGCTGTTGACCGGCGAGTTCGGTCAGGGTTGCGTTGGGCAGGCGGGCGGCGATGGTCTCGGCGCCGCTCCGCATGCGCGCAGGGCTGGCGTCGCCGAGCAACATCAGAGTTCGAACTCGAATTCGAGAAAGCTCCGCGGGATCGGGCGAAAACTCGCGTTGGACGCGCGAATCGTAGACGACGGTGTGGGCGAAGCTCTCGACCAACGGTTGCCACGTCGGGCGAGCCCTCGTCCTCTCGAGCTCGGCCTCCGAGGCTCGCGGGCCCTCGCGAAGGAATGTCTCGACCGCTGCCTCGGGCTTGCCCGCCGAAAGCAGCGCCTCGAGGCGCTCCGGTAAATCCGAGGCGATGCGGTCCGGCGCATCGAAGAACACTGGCGGCTCGTAGACGATGAGGCGCTCGAGGTTCGCGGCTGTTCGCTGCGCCACTTGCAGCGCCAAAATTGCGCCCGAGGAATGGCCCAGCAGATCGACTGGCCCTTCTAGGCTCTCGAGCACGGCCAACAAGTCTTCGATCTCTCGCTCGGGCGAGTACGCTGCACCATTACCGCTCTTGCCACGCCCGCGGCGGTCGACCACCACGGCACGCCGGCGCGAGATGAGCGGCGTTACCTTGAGCCACAGCTCGCTCGCGAACAGCGCGCCCGGCACGATCACCAGCGGGCGCCCCGTACCGGTGTGCTCGCAGCTGACTATCGTGCCGTCCCTCGACGTGACCAGAACTTGTGCCATTTGCGGCGCTGAGCTTGCGATGAATCGGCGCAAGGCGCGACGAAATTCGCGTCTTTGCCGACGTTACTCGGCTTCTGCGACGCACACTCTTGAGCTTCTTCAAGTCACGCTCCTGCATGGCATCGATGGCGGTCTCGATTGACACGCTGCGCGCGGCGTAGCGCTCCATACCGTCCAAGGGGCGGACGCTGCGGTCGCCGCGGATTAGGTTTCTACTTCTCCTGACACGCCAGCAAGGACAGCGCGGCGAGCAGCATGGCGCGCCGGATCCAGCGAAGCGTGACGAAACCCATTGGAATCATTGAGTACAATCTGCCGCCGAAAGTCACGCCCCGGATCGTCCGCGACCCAGATTGCGCTCCCGAGAAGGCTGCCGACCATCCTCGTTGGCTCAGCCGAGCGAACGGTTGTAAACTCCGACTGCGCTGCGGCGAAGGGCGCCGCGGGATGGAGGCCGTCATGAACCGATGGGTAATCGTGATTGCGGTGACTGCGTCGTCATTGGGCTTGGGCTGTCAGGACGAGGTGCGCTGCGAACGAGAGCGCCTGGACCTGAACAAGGCCTGGGCCGAGCTGCGCACGGCAGCCACGCACCATAAGTTGGAAGGCACCGACGTGCCGACTTGGACCGTCATCGAAAAGAAGGCGGAGCTGCTCGAGAGCTCGTTCGTGACTCGGCAGGTCACCTGGAACAGCGCCAAGAACGCGAGCGATGAAATCGCGTCCAAGCTGCAGGCGCTGGAGTCCGCCCAGGGGGTCAAGCTGGCCAGCTTCAAGAACTCCGCTGAGACTGCGATCAAACGACAGAGCAACTTCGAAAAAGAATGCCGCTGAAGGAACGCGGCCGGCGCCAAAAGGCCCGCGAATGGCTCAGTCGGTCGATGATCGCGGTCGAGGCGCCCGCTGGCGAGGCGCGAGGAAGGCGCATACTGCTGGTATGCAGTTGAGGAGCAACGAAGCCAGCCGGATGCATCGGCCTCGAGGGAGATGACTTAGCCATTCGCGGGCCCTAAGATGCACGAACGATGGACGACGCCGTAACGCTCCCTTCCGTATTCGCTCCTGGCAATTTGGCACTCGTGACCGGCGCCGCCAGCGGGATTGGTCTCGCGGCGGCGCGACGCTTCGCTAGCTTGGGCATGACGCTCGTCATGGTGGATTTGGGCGGAGGAGCGCTCGAGCGCGCTGCGGCCGAGGTTGCCGAGATCGCCCAAAGCGACGTGCTGGCGGCAGCGGCGGACGTCTCACAGCTCGCGGAAGTGCAAAGGTTGCGCGCGGAGGTCGAGCAACGCTTCGGTACCGTCTCGGTCTTGATGAACAACGCCGGGGTGGGCAATAATCCCGGGCTACCTTGGGAAAACGGCGACGCTTGGGAGAAACTCGTGGGCGTGAATCTGTGGGGAGTGGTGCACGGCGTGCAGGCGTTCTTGCCCGGCATGCTCGCCGCAGACAAACCCGGCTTGGTGATCAACACCGGCTCGAAGCAGGGCATCACCAGCCCGCCCGGAAATTATGCGTACAACCTGTCCAAGGCCGCGCTTCGAAACTACAGCGAGTCGCTGGCTCATGCGCTGCGCGGCGCGTGCGGGGCGCGCATCTCGGCGCACCTGTTGATCCCCGGCTTCACTCACACCGGCATGACCGGTGCAGCTGAAAAGCCCGCTTCAGCGTGGACGCCCGAGCAAGTCGTGGAATTTCTCCTGCAACGCATCAGCGCCGGTGATTTCTACGTCTTGTGCCCGGACAACGCCGTCGATCGCGAGACCGACGAGCGACGCATGCGCTGGGCCATGGATGACATCATCCGAAATCGCCCCGCGCTTTCGCGTTGGCACCCGGACTTCGAAGCCGAGTTCGCGCGCTTCATGGCCACGCCGTAAGGCGCTCGGCAATTGACCGGATGGAGCGCTGCGAGTAGCTGCTGTGCAGAGACTGATGTCGACGCCCCAGAAGCCCGCGCGCCCACTGTTGGAACGCTTGGGCGGACGCTTTCTCGAATCGGGAAAATTTGCGCCCGCGCAGGCCGACGATCCGATCCACGTACTCAACCCCGTTGAACGCGCGGGGCTGTTGCGAGTGACGCGTGGCGCTGTGCTGCGCGCCGCGCTGGCTGGCGCGATCAACGCCGCGGCGACCGGTCTCGGTGCGCTGTTTGCCGCGCATGTGTTGGGGCACGAGCCGGAGCGCGCGACGCTCCTCCAGCATCTCTCCTATTGGGGGCTGTTCGGAGTATTGGCGCTGATCGCCGCGGTGCTCGAGATCGCGTATCTGTACTGGGATGGCCTGCGTGCCGTGCGCGCGCTGTCGCTCGTCGCGGGCTTGCAACTCGATTCGCTGGACAATCTGGACGTACGCTACGCGCTCGCGCGCGCCGCCTTCGAGCTGCCCAACCCTCCCGACGTGACCTTCGGCGTAAACCCGCACCGCGAGGCCAGCCGCTTCACCTTGGCGACCGCGTCGCTCTTGTACAAACTAAAGATTTCATTCACTAATTTCGTGTTCAAGGCGCTCGTGGAGCGAGCCATCGGCCGCTTGGCGACGCGCTCCGTGCTGGCGTTTACTGCGATCCCGATCAACGCGGCGTGGAACGCGCTCGTGTGTTGGTTCGTGCTGCGCGAGGCGCGCATTCGCGTCATGGGGCCTTCCGCGGCCAGTGAGATGCTGAACGTCGTCTTCGACGGCGAGCCCGCGCCGTCTCCCGCGCTGCTCACCGCGGTTCACCGCGCGCTGGGCGCGGCGGTGGTGCGCACGAGCGAGCTTCACCCGAATCACATCTCGTTGATGCGTGAGCTGCGAAGCCGCTTCGGTGAGCCGCTGGCGGGCGTCGAAGTCGACGACACACGCGCGTTCTTGCAGTCACTCGCCGAGCTCACGCAGGCCGAGCGGCGCACCGCCCTGCGCGTCCTCACCGTGGCCGCGATCCTCGACGGGCGCTTGGTGAAGCGCGAGCGTCGCTTGCTGCTGGAGGCCTACCAGGCGGCGTCGATCACGCCTGCGCTCGACCATGTGGAGCTACTGCGCAAGGCGTTCGTGAGCGGGGATGCCATCCTAGGCCCCGAGCTGTTGGCGTCGGCGAGCTAAGGGCCCTCGAATGGCTAAGTCGATCGCTCTCGCGGCCGATGCATCCCGGCTGGCTTCGTTGCTCCTCAGTTACATACCAGCAGTATGCGCCTTCGTCGCGCCTCGCCAGCCGGGCGCCTCGACCGCGATCATCGACCGACTTAGCCATTCGAGGGCCCTAACTAGTGCTGGGATCTTCGGGATCAGCGGCGTCCGGCGCTGATTCCAAGCGGGCGCCAGCCACGCTCGTCTCGAGTTGCTGCTTTTGTAGGGCGTCGCGGGCGCGCTCGGCCTTGGTGCGGCCATGCAGGCGGCGATTGGTTTCGGCTTGCTTCACGCGAGCTGCTTTCGCCTTCTGCTTCTTGAACTTGTTCAGATTGACGACGTTGCTCGACATGTCCGGGTTGCTTTCCTATTGGTCGGTTGCCAAGTAGCGCAGCACGAGATCCGTGAGCTCATCGACCAGCGTTTCCGAGTCGAGGCCGGGCGGTCGCTCGACCACGCAGGCCAGCATACTCGCGCGCACGGCTTGATAAACGACGAACGCCGCCGCATCCAAATTCGTGCGGCGAATACGCAGGTTCGCGAGGGTCAGGAAGCTGCGGACTACGGCGATGATGCGCATGTCGAAGGCTTGCACGCGCTCGGTGGGCGTCACGCGCAGGCCTTCCACGACCAGCAAGCGGTGCAGCGCCGGGGCCGCGCTGTGCAGCTCGAGCAAGCCTTCGATCACCGCGCGCGCGACTTCACGATCGGAGCCGTATGCGCCGCGGGCCAAGACGCGGTTCATCATTTCGGTCGCGCGCTCGAACTCGCGATCTTGGAGTGCGTCCAAAATCGCGTCGCGATTGGCGAAGTACTGATAGAGCGTGCCCACGCTCACGCCGGCGACTTCGGCGATGCGTGAGGTGGTCGTGGCGTCCGAGCCTTCCTGTTCCAAAACGCGAACCGTGGCCTCCAAAATGGCCGCCACGGTGACCTTGGAGCGCTGCTGTTGCGGCCCTTTTCGTGCTGCGTTGCTCTCGTGTCGCTTGCCCATAGTGAAACCTGAAAGTGAAGCGAATGGCGCGGGCCACTCCGCGATCCCATGATCGATGCAGTCGAGCGGCGTATCAGCGGCTCGCGAAGCTAACACGGGGAAGCCACCATGCAGCTACGATTCATCGCCGATCGACGCACACTGTTCTGGGCCTTCATCTTGTTCCCGGCGTTGCCGGCGTTGTCCTACTTCGAGCCCGAGCTCGCGCCGTGGCTGCTGCCGCTGTCGCTCTACCTGGCTTATTGTTCGGGCGTGCTGGCGCACAATCACAACCACGCGCCGGTGTTTCGCCAGAAGCGCTTCAACTCGCTGTATTCGGCGTGGTTGTCGTTTTTTTACGGTTGCCCGTCGTTCGTTTGGATCCCGACCCACAATCAGAATCATCACCGCTATTTGGACGGCCCTGGCGATGCCACGCGTACCGCGGAGCTCGCTCCCGAGGACTCGTTGTGGGCGGCGCTCAGCTACCCGACGCGCTCTGCAATCGCGCAGAGTCCCGCGATCTGGCGTTACGCGCGCGAAGCCTGGCTGCATCACCCCGCGCGCTTTCGGCAGATCGTGCTCGAGACGGCGACGGTCGTGCTCGGCCACGCCGCTGCTCTGGCGCTCGCGCTATCCCTGTACGGCTTCGCGCGCGGCGCAGCGCTGTACGTTTGCGCGCTCGGAATCCCTGCCTTGTATGCAGGGTGGTCGATGATGTTCACCAACTACTTGCAACACGTCGACTGCGACCACACTTCAGCCGACGACCACTCGCGCAATTTCGTGAGCCGCTGGATGAACTGGTTGGTGTTCGAAGCCGGCTATCACACCGTGCATCACGAGCATGCGGGCACGCACTGGAGCGCCTACCCCGCGCTGCACGCCGCGCGCGCCGGCCGTATCGCGCCGCACCTGATCCAGCGCACCCTCTTGGGCTTTTGCGTGCGCAGATATTTCACGGCTACGCCCGCCTCACGCGCGACCGTTGCAAAGTCGCCGACCCCGCTGGTTCAACCGCGAGCACCAACGTGCGTCGCAGCGGCGCCCAGTGAGACCGATTGCGACATCGCTGACGATCGTGAATTGCTCGAGAATTACGGCTAAAAATCGAGTTCTCGGGGTTGGCAGCGATATTGCATTGAGTCTCCGCAGAAACGGCGCACGGGCGCCCGATAACGGAGCAACACCATGTTTACCATCCTGCTGATCATTCTGATTTTGGCCCTCATCGGCGGTGGCGTTGGGCATTCCCGCTATGGTTACGCGGGTTGGTCGCCGGCCGGCATTCTGGTCGTGATCCTGCTCTTCATGTTGTTCACGGGCCACCGGGTCTGACCGAGGCCTGCGCGGCAGGCACACGCTCGTCCAACGGTTGACGACCGTCGCGGTCGTCTTCGTCGGGGTGCCACTCTCCCCCGTGGCCCGCCAACGAATCCATGTCTTGGGAAAACTGTGCTTCGAGCTGTGCCCGCCCGGCCTTGGCTATCGATAGGCGCTGACTCTCGTCGCCGAACACGGGCAAGAGCTCCTCGAGGTTCTGCACGTTGTGAAGCCGAAAACGGTCAGCGCGCTCGCGCGCTTCATAAGGCGCTACGCCCAAGTGTTCGAGTGCGCGCCGCCCGCTGCGCAGCGCCGATTCGAAGGTTTCGCGCTCGATGTGACGGATCTTGAGCTGGCGAAGCTTGATGTAGTGGCTGACGTTTCGAGCTCGGGCGATGATGCGCAAGTGGGGGAAATGCTCTTCTGCCACTTCGGCGAGCTTGATGCTCGCAGCCACGTCATCCAGGGCAATGACCAGTAACTTGGCGTGTGCCGCGCCGGCGGAGTGCAATAAATCCAAACGCGTGGCGTCACCGTAGAAGATGCGAAAGCCGAACTTCCTTAGAATGTCTATTTGATCGGGATCGTGATCGAGAACCGTCGCGCGCATGCCGCTAGCGAACAAAAGCCGTCCCACGATTTGCCCGAAGCGACCGAAGCCGGCGATGATCACCGGCGCGTGATGGTGGTCGATCACGTCGTCCGGGCGCTCTTCGTTTTTGCTCCGTGCGCTGAATTTCTCGCTCGCGATCAACAGCAGCGGCGTAAGCGCCATGGACAGCGCCACGACTAGCGTCAGCATTTCGTCCCACTTGCCGGGCAGCAGGCGGGCGCGGTTGGCTACGCCGAAGACGACGAAGCCGAACTCACTGCCCTGCGCGAGGAGCGCGGCCAACAAAAAGCGCTGCGCTCCCGGTACGCCCAGACGCGGCGCGATGATCGCCAGCCCCCCGCCTTTGAGTAGCGTGAGCCCGGCCACCAAGGCCGAGACCAACAGCGGGTTTTGTGAGATCAACCCGAAGTTGATGGACATGCCGACCGCGATGAAAAACAGGCCCATCAACAGGCCCTTGAATGGCTCGATGTCGGTCTCCAGCGCGTGTCGATACTCCGAGCCCGCCAAGACGACGCCTGCCAAGAACGCGCCGAGCGCCATCGACACGCCGACCGCGTCCATCAACTCCGAGATGGCCACGACGAGCAACAACGAAAAGCCGGTGAACACTTCGCGCAGTCCCGTGCGCGCCATGATGCGCATCAGCGGCCGGGTGAGGTAGCGGCCCGCGACTATCACGAAGGCAATCGCCGCCAGTACCTTCAGCACGGCGAGTAGTCCGCCCTCGGTCTTCCCGCCCGCCAGCATCGGCACCAGCGCGACCAGCGGAATGGCCGCGATGTCTTGGAACAACAGCACCGAGAAGCCGGCGCGGCCGATGGGCGCGTTCAGCAAGTTCCGCTCGCGCATGGTTTGCACGGCGATCGCCGTGGAAGACAAGGAGAGCGCGAGCCCCGCGACGAGCGCCGCTTGCCAAGGCAGACCCACCGCCCACGCCCCCAAAGCCAAGAGCGCTCCACACACTCCGAGTTGCAACGCGCCGCCGCCGAACACCGGCCCGCGCAGGCCCCACAGCCGCTTCGGATCGAGCTCGAGGCCGATCATGAACAGCATCAGCACCACGCCGAACTCGGCAAAGTGCAAGATCGATTCGACGTCGCGCACGAGCTGCAAGCAATAGGGGCCGATCACGGCGCCTGCGATCAGGTAGCCGAGCACGGAGCCCAGCTTGAGGCGCGCGGCCAACGGCACGAACAGCACCGCGGCTGCTAGATAAACCATCGTGTCGAACAAAAGGCCGTGGTCGCTCATGCGCCCGCTCCGGCGTCGCTCGCGCTGCTTGGCTGCTCGAGCCGTGCGTTGAACGCGCTCAATCGCGCACGGTACTCGAGGCCGTGCGCGTGCAGCCGCTCGTCCGTTGCGTGATGCGAGCCGTGTAGGATCAAAGGCAGCTGCCAGTTCATGCCGCAGAAGCGCGCGGTTTGCTCCACGGGCGGCACGAACTTGTCGAAGGAATGACCGTGCATGCCGCCTTCGCGGTAAGCGTCCGTGTCGCCGCCAGTGGTCGGGACCCAGAGGCAAGCTTTGCCGCGTAAAGCGTCGCCGCCTTTGCCGTATGCCCAGCCGCGCGCGAGCACTTTCTCGAACCAAAGGCTCATCAGAGGCGGAGGGCCATACCAATAGACCGGGTGCTGCCAGACGATCAGCTCGGCGTCACGAAGCAGCGCTTGTTCCGCGCTGACGTCGATCGAGAAGTCCGGATAGCGCTCGTACAACGAACGAACTTTGACTCCGTCCATACCATTCACCGACGCGAGCAGCGAGCGCCCGGCGCGCGAACGATTCGGGTAGGGGTGGGCGTAGATGAGAGCGATGCGAGCCATGACGGAGTCGACGATACACGCGCGCGCGCCGCATTGCGCTCGCGTCTCGCCGCGAGGCTCGGGAAAGTTTCTCCTGCCTGGACGACGCGCTCGCCGTTCGCGCCCGAAACAGCTTGCCAGGCAGGCGAGGAGTGCCCTGGCTAGTTCGAGAGCTCGCAACCGAGCTCGGCGAAGACGGCGCGAGCGAGCGGAGTGGGGGAGCAAGCGCACACCGCTCGCTATTCCAGGATCCAGCAAAGTCGCCATGCCAGCAGACTGCACCGCCTCGCGGGAGGCGCCCGAAGTCGGCCTCAGCGGCAGCGGTGCGCCGTGGTTTGGCCTGGCCGGCGGGACAAAGCGGAGAAGAGAGCGGGGGCGTCAGTCTCGACGCCCCGAAGTACCACTTCGACCCAGTGCGGGGATCCCGCCGACGTGCCAACGAACACCAGCAGGTCGTCGGTGGTCGCGTTTGCTGGGCTGACCGTCTATAACCGAGCACGGATGAGGGCGAACGGATCTTGAGGCTGCGCTTCTTCGCTCGCAGCCTGCTCGGCGCAATCTGTTTCGCGCCGTGCGTGCTCGCGCAATCCATCTCGATCGACGACGACGTGGCGCGAGCCACGCCGCCCGCGCCTCCGCCTACATCCGCGCCCGTGCCCGCACCTGCGCCTGCGTCCGAACCCGTGACGCCGCCGCGTGCAGTCTCCACGCCGATCAGCTATCCCGCGCAAGCTCGGGGCGAACAGGAAGTCGTGCTCGAGCTGACCATCGCCGCGCAGGGCACCGTGACCACGGCGCTCGCGATCAGCGGCGAAGCACCGTTTACGGACGCTGCCCTCGCGGCGAGCAAGAGCTGGCTGTTCGAACCTGCCAAGCGCGGCGCGCGGGCGATTGCTGCCAAGATCCGCTTTGCCGTGCGCTTCGTGCCGCCGCGCGAGGACACCGCGCCCGAGCCAGCGCCGGCTCCCGCGGCGGCCAGCGCGCCGCCCAAAGCGCCCGTCGAGCCGGCCATGCAGGAGATCTTGGTCGTCGGTCAAAAGGAGCCGCTCAAACACACGCTCGGCCGCGCGGACGTGCACGACATGCCGGGCGCATTCGGCGACCCGTATCGCGCGATCGAAGCGTTGCCCGGCGTCGTGCCGATCGCCAGCGGGCTACCGTACTTTTACGTGCGCGGCGCGCCGCCGGGCAATGTCGGCTACTTCTTCGACGGCATTCCGGTGCCGTATTTGTATCACTTTGCCGCGGGTCCCGGGGTCTTGCAGCCGGCCTTCGTCGATCACGTGGATCTTTATCCTGGGGCGTACCCGGCGCGCTACGGCCGCTTCGCGGGCGCGATCGTCGCAGGTGAAATGGCGCCGCCTAGTTACCGCCTGCGCGGCGAGGCCGCCATTCGTTGGATCGACAGCGGCGCGACAGTCGAAGCGCCGTTCGCGTCCGGTCGCGGCTCGGCCATGGTGGGCGGTCGCTTTTCCTACACCGCGGCCGTGTTGTCTTTGCTCGTGCCCGATGTGTCGGTCAATTATTGGGACTACCAGGCGCGCGTTCGCTACGCGCTCGATAGCAAGAACAGCATCGAAGTGCTCTCGTTCGGCGCGGGCGATTTTCTGTCCGAGCTCGAAACCAGCTATCGCAGCACACAGACGCCGGATGGCCCGAGCGCGCCCCAGCGGGTGACGGAAGAAAAAACCATCGTCGATGTCGGCTTTCATCGCCTGGATTTGCGCTGGGATCGGCGAATTAGCGACGGAAATTGGCGCAACGCGCTGATGCTCGGGCTCGATCGCACGGGCGCAGACAACGGCAACGTGACGGTGAAGAGTCGCATGGTCGGCCTACGCTCCGAATATCACCAAGCGCTCGACAAGCGCACGACGCTGCGCGCGGGTGGGGACGTGCTGTTCGAGACCCTGGCTCAGAACGACAATAGCGGTCAGATCGGGCGCGTCGAGAACGGTTCGTCGGTCGACGGCAGCTCGAAGGACGACGGACCGAATTTCGGTCTTACGCGCGCGCGCCGCGATCTGACCAGCGGGCTGTGGGCAGATTTGGTGCTCGCGGCGTCTCCGAAGCTCGAAATCACGCCGGGCCTGCGCGCCGACCTGTTCGTGTCCGGCGGGCGCGTCGCGCTCGCGCTCGATCCGAGGATCAGCGTGCGCTTCAAGTTGAACGAGAAGCTGACCGTGACACACGGGCTCGCGCTCGTGCACCAGGCGCCGAGCTTCGTCGTCCCGGTGCCTGGCTTCAAGCCGTCCTTGGAGGGCGGGCTGCAAAGCGCCGTGCAGTACAGCGCTGGGCTATCTTATGCGCTGCCGGGTGGGTTCGAGTCATCGCTCGCGCTATTTCAGAACGCGTTCTTCAACATGACCGATCTGATTGGCTTGCTTCAGCTTCAAAGTACGACCAGTCAGGAGGAAAAAGACTTCCGCGCCACCGGCCACGCCTACGGTTTCGAGTTGATGCTTCGGCGCAGCCTCTCGCGCCGGGTGGGCGGCTATGTGTCGTACACCCTCTCGCGCTCGACGCGCAGCTCGGGCGAACTGGAGGGCCCGGCGACGAGTGACCGAACGCACGTGCTCAACGTCGCGCTCTCGGCCGACTTGGGACGGGACTGGCGGCTCGGTGGGCGCTGG
>Ga0247760_1000782_pt1 | contig 33044 bp, 22 predicted proteins | sample UWRJL171409R4_FD_179936 | JGI IMG/M metagenome (GOLD analysis project Ga0247760, IMG submission 179936) | Plant litter microbial communities from Arlington Agricultural Research Station in Wisconsin, United States - UWRJ-L171-409R-4 | ecosystem: Environmental > Terrestrial > Plant litter >... | reverse complement strand
TTTCGTGTTGTTACTCGCCACTTCAGCGTGGTCTTGTCCTCGTTTGGGAGTACTTCGACAATTCTCGAGGGAAAGAATGCCTCGGTATCCTCGTCCGGCGATCGGCACTAGTCGTGTCCCTCCAAGCAGATTTGGAGCCAATGGCCCAATATATCCGGTCAGTCCGACGTGGATGAAATTCGGTGGCGGAAAGGTAGGTGTGGCGAAGGGGGTCGGTTTCGTTTTGGGGGCAGCAAGTGGAAAAAGTGAAACAGACGTTTCCACATACTGTCTCACTCTCCGAGTCCAAGACCTCGCTCATACTGTCGCCGGGGTCAATATTGTAAATGTGAATGCTGTACTTCTGGTTGCTCTCCCGAAGCAGGTAGCAGTGGAGGAATGGGGATTCGCAGTCCCATTACTCTAGGATGCGGACGAGTCTGTCTAATTACCTGGGGAGAGTTTGCTCTGTGGTTGAGCGCACCGTTTCGCCATCCCTGCAAGGGACTGTTGGGCTGCCATTAACCGCCACCGTAACGAGCCTTGCTTCTGATGGCTGGTGAGCACCCCTTGGTTTGAAGGATGCGAGGCAGCAATGCCATAGGAGGATCCCGTCCATTTAACCTTATCCAGAAGAACACCCTTGGCAATAAGGCGGCGTGCTTCCACCACAGCAATAGCAGGGTATCCGCCCGCGTTGTAGGGTTCTTGAAACTCCCTCCCTATGCCAAGCGGCGTAATATCAGGATTCCCCGACCAGTTAGGAACCCAGCTGGGGATGGGCATTTGATCGTCCCAGCGACGGTAAGACAACGGGACATGATGAACGGCCGATAAGAACCGGAGGGATCGCTCATTCTCCACGAAACACTGGGCCACCGAGGTGAATATCTCCCCTGGCTGCATTGCGTAGTCTACAAGCCGAACCCAGGGATCGCGGTCGGGGATCAACCCGAGAAGCCCAAACACCTTATCGCGGGGATCGGTAGCATTCAGCGACCTTGTCTCGTGCAACCGCTGAAGGAAAGAACCCTCTACCGGCTGGAATCTCGGGGGAAGGGAAAGAATTCCGGGAATCACTCTGTCAAGTCGGAATGGCGCAACACGCATTGGCCAGGCCGTGAAGCAGTCCCAGCGGACAGCTTTGTCGCCGAGGATGACTATCGGGACCTTCGCAAGAGCCGCCTCCTGCACGACCCACACCCGCTCGAACCAGGGACGAGTAAACAGTAGTTATCGTGAGGTTAGGCATCGCCGCATTGCGTTCCCCGCATTCGCCAACGATGGCTGCCTCAACTGGACACCAGTCCAGCACCAACGGGCTGGGCCACGGTCAGCTGTGCCTTGAAAACACACGCCGCAGGACCCACTTTTAGTGGTAGTGGGCGTGCACACACGCGTTTAAACGCGAAGATAGTGATAGAGGCAGTTAGAATGGCTTCAATACGTAATATCTAACTGTGACAACCTTGTAGGCTGCTAGTTGGGCCGGCACGGCCCGACGGATCCCCCAGGCAGGCAGCACAGTAGGGACTAACAGTGCTGCACTGTGATCACGTACTTTGCGCTCCGCTACTCTGGTTGCTTTATCACAGAGCAATAAAGCAGGCAGAGTAAATACGCTCCACTTCTCTGGGTGCCCCATAACAGAGTAGCAGAGTAAGGTATGAAGTACCTTAATAGGTAGCTAGTATAGATAGTTATCATTATAATTATAATAGCTATAAGGGACTTTAATTCCTTATATTAATATTACTGTTAAAAAGAAGGGGGTTCTGGCCAGAGGCCAGAACTGTGGGAAAGAAGCGTCTGGAAACCACCAGAACAATAAATTTGTAACCATTGCCACAGACGCGCAATTGTAGCCGCGTAGTTTTGCCACACGGCTTGCCACTACTCACAGCTATAAGGAAGGTTCTCTGGCTGAGCCAGAGAGCCGAACGAGCAATACAATCACGCAGTTGCAACCCCTTCAATTCCACAGAATCCAGAGTGCAGTGCTTCTAACAATTCCAACTGCTTCCGTCACCATCTTCACGTTCAGACGCGTGTGTGCATGCCCACTAGCGCCGAAAGTGGGTCCTGCGGCGGTGTTTTCAAGGCACAGTATTGCATGCAATTCGTTGCCAAACCGGAAACTGCCGACGCGGAGGGATAAACTGTGCGGTATTTCTTTGGCCAAGTTTCAGACTTCGTGGAGGCGCTTGACAGGCGATACAGGCGCGGAGCGGCCATATCTTTACGCGACGGCGGGGAGGCAGCCGCGTGGTCTGGGAGAAATAAATGCACTCCTGATGCGGATCCTCTGACTGTATGACGTTGTGAAAAGAGAGTACCGTCCTTGCGCGAGATCGACGCGACAGAATTGAGGCGAGCTGTCGGGTGGGTTTGGCACCCACGTCAAACGTGCCTTCCGGGTTGCATTGGCTGGATCATTTCGTTGAATCAGCATTTCAAGGGAAGGAACGGCACTGCTGTGCTGCGGAATTTCGGCGAAGATTTCGAGCTCCAGGCAGGCGCTGCTGACATAGCTGCATGCTTCTACATTTCAGGTGAACAATCACTGCCCCGGGGCGCCCGTTTCAATGACATGCACCGATCATTTGCTAATGCCTCGAAATCCAATGTCTGGTCGTGAGAGCACATTACCAGCTAAATCGCTTTCTAGTTGGGCCTTTGGTGGATACTTCATGTGTTCTAACGAAGTTGAACCAGAGTTGGGCGCCATCAGACGACACCTGAATCCCAGAATCCAGGGCGGGGGAGGTAAATTTGCCCCAGAGCCAACCAGTTTGGCTAACCGCATTGCAGTGCGGCTGGAGCCTAACGACAAATGTCAAATCAGGACTGACATGATCACTAGACGCTCAGCAAATGTCAACAATGTTCGTCGTGAGCGCCAAGCAGCAAATTTGGGGTGAACCGCCTTGTTTGTCATCGGATGACGGAGCTCGTAAATGCAGATGGAGCTGTTGTTAGGCCTTGGACTAGCTAGAGCAGTGGCTGTGCCGGCAGTCAGCATCGCTGACCTAAAAGCTGGGGACGACTGTCAGCACGATCTGGCATCAGCATCAAGTCAGATCTTCAGCTGCCTCTTGGCATCTGACGGCAATGCAGATGTCAACAAAGCTGTGCAGTGTTGCCTGCATTTGCAGTAGCTCTACATAAGGACCGTCAGCTGCGTTCCTTGATATCCTGTTCAAAGCATCAACGGATTCGATTCGCAGAGCTTCCCTCTTGTTTATTTCCTTGCTTGCTCATAACATCACAATGGCCGCCCCGTCGATTTGCACGACGCCAGTCTGTCTGGAGGCTGCCTCGACGCTGGTAGCACAGATGGCTCTAAACTGGGACAAGATTGATCCATGCACCGATTTCGACAAACTCATGTGCCAACGCTTTCCCGTTCTCAACGAGCCCGACACATCGCAATTGCGCAAACTGGGCCCCCGTCACCAGAGGGTACTTCACGGCATCCTCAAAGGCACCTATCAGGAGGCCGTTAACGAACAGCTGATCTCGTGGGACTCTACCTTTCCGACCAATGCGGTTGACGAATCCAATTTCAACATGGTCAAGCGCGCATACACGGCATGCATGGACACAGACACCATCGAGAAGACCGGCACAGAGCCTCTTGTCGACCTTTTGGCCTCCCTGCACTCCCTGTGGCCCATTAACACGGGCGATCTCAAGTCAAAGATGACTAAAGCCGATTACGATGGTTTGACCGATGTGATGTCTTTCCTTGAGGAAATTGGAATCCCCACATTCCAGACGATGCAAGTTCTCAACAACCCGTGGGATCCAGTGAGTCGTTAACCGCCCATCCGTACCTTGCCCAAATCTACGTGACAGAATCTAACTAGCAGTCAGAGTGTCAAGAGCATCCAGATGTTCACCCCCACGCCCCGCCAGACGAATACCACTGAATACCAAGACCCAGAAGCCATGCTAGCGTACGCGGACGCAACCTCGCAGACACTTTCGCGGTATCTTCCAGGAAATATGACTTCGGAGGTGGCTGCCGCTATTGCCGAGGGGGTCGTGGCACTTGATATTGCCATCGCCAGCGTAACAGCCGCCAACATGCCCAGTCTCTCGCATGTCGACGTGAGATCCCCCTATCTTTGCATCATATCTAGGTCCCGCTGACATTTCTCTCATCCGTCTAGAACTCGTATAATCTCACACTCAAAGAAGCCGCTAACTTCTACGGCCTCGACAAAGTCATTAAAAGCCTTGCGCCGAGTTACGACAAGTCCATTGTCGTGAGACCGAAGCCGGTTCTGGCCAACGTCACCGAGGTCATCGCGTCGCACCCTAAGACAGTGCTGCAGACATACCTCTTGCTCCGCGCTATCGATGCGCTCTCTGCCGAGGTTGATAGCACTGCCGCCGGCGATGGCAAGGACCGGGACGACTACTGCATCGCGCACCTAAAGCACGACTTGAACCACATACTCGGCCGTTTCTTCGTCGCTTCCACGTACCCCGACAGCGTACGCAAGCTTGCTGGCGACGTGGCTAGCAACATTCGCAGCGAGCTCAAGACACGCATCGTCCAACTGGGTTGGATGTCGGACGATGCCAAGACGCGCGCCGCCAAGAAAGTTGACAACATGGCCCAGACTGTCGGCTACTATAGCTCCCCTACGGTCGATCTGAAGAGCCCCGAGTCTCTTGCCAACTATTACAAGACCCTGAACATTACCACCAACTACTTCCACAACGTTCTGGCTAAGCGCCTCCACCAACGTTCCCAGGAGATGGCCATGACGTCCAAGCCGGCTGACCGTCTTCTTACATACTTTGGTGGAGACGCGGCTTGGGAAGTGAACGCGGCCTACGTCCCCACCGAAAACTCTATCACCCTCACCGCCGGCATGTTTCAGCAGCCCCTCTTCAGCGACCAGCTCCCTGGCTACGTTTCCTACAGCTCCCTCGGCTCCATCGTCGGTCACGAAGTCGTCCACGGCTTCGACAGCAGTGGCAGGCTCTTCAACGAGAACGCCCAGCCCTTCCCCTGGTGGGACAACAAGACCGTCGCTGCCTATCAGGAGCGCACGCAGTGCTTCGTAAAACAATACTCCGAGTTTGAGTACCCCGTCCCCGGAGGCAAGACCACCAAGACCAACGGCGAGCAGACGTTAGGCGAGAACATCTCCGACGCGGGCGGGCTGCAGCTCGCATACAAGGCATGGAAGAAGACACAAGAAGGGAAGAAGGATGCCGGTCTGCCGGGCTTGGAGAAGTTTACACACGAGCAGCTATTCTTCATGTTTTTTGCTTCGGGGTATTGCAACTCGTTTACGCCGGAGCAGAATCTGGTCAAGTTTGCGACGGATGAGCATGCGCATGACTCGCATCGGATTCTAGGGGCGACGGCGAATTCGAGGGCATTTAGGGAGGCGTTTGGGTGCAAGGTGAAGGAGCCGACTTGTGAGATTTTTTAGATTATGGTGTTGGTGTATGACAATTTTGAGTATGGGGTGCATTTTGGGTAATACATTGCATTGCTAGATCATCTGAAAAAGACGGGCTAGACGAGATAGAATCTGTAATGTTTCAATTGGCAGGTTGTACTCTGATGCTCATCTCCGCGCCATCACCGCCTGTATGCCCGAAGTTGTGTTGGCTGGTTCAACCCTTCCATGTGCTCCTGCAGTCTGGCTTGCTCCTCGGGCGTCAACATGCCGCGCCACGCAAAGAAGATGCGATCCCATTTGACTGTCCATTCGAACCCTTGAGGGTTGGGTAGAACAAGCATTTCGTTGGGTGGCACTTTCCAGGTGAGTGCGAGGAGCCTCATGTCGTCCAACCTTTGGCCATCCCAAATGGCCATCTCAAGGCGTCGAAATGGGGCAAAATCAGCGTGTTGGAGAGGCGAGCGGCCGTGGCTTCGCAGAGTCTTAAAAGTGTCTCCTACCCGTGGGTTGCGTCCGCGTCCCATTCGAACAAGCAGGATCGGCGGCTATTAAGCAGGATCAGATCGCCCGACCCCAGTGTTTCCCTAGGCTGCGATTCCTTCTGACGAAGGGCGTGTCCCAGGTCTGGCAACCAGGAACCGCACCTTGGTCTTGGTCTCTCTACACCGAGCCAGTCCGCAAAGGTATAGACCAGCTCTCTCTCGCACGGCTCAGTGGTGGATGAGTAAAGTGCGACTCCGCTGTGCCACATGTAGTCCTCAGAGCGTCGGGCGCAACCCGCTCGTAAGATCACCAAGCCTGTGTGTGTTTCTTAACGTAGTCAGGCGGCTAGGGTACGGCATAGATTCTCTTCAGCTTTGGACAATCCCGTAGAGGTCTCGTGATAGAGTAACGCGCCTTGATAAAAGCCCCTCCGCCTTACCAGTGTTCACGAAGCCGGTTGTTCCGAAAAGAGCCGATATAATACATGAATTTTTAATAACAGTAATGAGTAAGTGCGATTTAGCTTTAGCGCAGTGATTTTTGTCGAACTGCAGCGGCAGTTCTTGGCGCTCAGGCGCGCAGGCGCCTTACCGCTCCAGGCTTGGCTGGAGCGCAGGGGCCTTAGATCATATGCTCTCCCCACACACAGGAAGCTTCCATTTATATATAACTCGGGTGACCGGCTTTTAGACTGACCCACTTTTAGACCACGTCATCATGGCTGCCTAGCCACCAACTCTTTAATTTCAATCGCCCACAACTCCACCAAATTAAGTGCAATCCGTTTTCTTCCTTTTTCAATGACTTTCAAATTGGCCAATAAAGCTATATACCGAGTTGGATTTGCAGAACGCCCTTGCGGAGTATGCTGAAACTGGCAAACTTCGCGAAGCGGCCTAAAACCATGGCATCCCCCATAACACTTTATATTATCGATCTAAAGGCACAAATCCAGCCTCTTACGCCCAAATAACGAATCAGAAGCTTTCTCCGGCCCTGGAAGAACGTCTTACCAAATGGATTCTCTTCCAGGGGGCTATTAGCAACCCTCTAACCCACGAGCAAATCTGAAAATTGGGTAAAAGAATCCTCGCTACCTCTAGAGAGCTAGCCCACCTTGGAAAACACTAGTGCCGCCGATTTTTAAAGCGAAATCCTTCTATTTCCACCCAGAGACTACGAAGAATCTATGTAAACTGTGCTGATTAAGCTTACAAGGCCGTTATTCGGCCCTGGTTTAACTACCTAAAGGTTCTAGGGGTTAAGGCTATTCTACTAAAGAACAGGTATAATATGAACGAAATCGGTATAACTAATGGTATTAGGGATAACGGTCTGGTTATAGACTTAAAACAGTTAAAGCAGCTCCTTACTTCTCTTAATAGGTTTTATAAACTTTAAACTACTTAAAGCTAGCGAATTACGCTTTAACCTTCTCCTTAATATTAGATATTAATTACTTAATACGTTTAGTAACGTATATAAGAACTAATTTAGTAATTGCTAAACGTAAGGTATAGTAGTAAGTAAGTAGCTAAGGGTACTTTTCTTTACAGGGGTAATCCTTTTTAAAGCTCTATTTAAGTTTCTTTAGTATTCTAAAGCTAAGACTTTTATAGTTAGTATAGAATATACTGCTTAGTTAATTACCTCCTCTAGTTAAGAATTTCGCTTCGTTAATAAACGTTAAGATAAGTTTAACGTAATGTATAACTCCTTTCGTTAAAAGCCTTTAAACTTCTGTTTTTATTAGCTTAATAAGCTTTAAATTAGCTTATATAGGCGTTATACGCATCTAGATATGTTGAAATGCAAAAGGGGTCAAGGCATTGGAAAGCAGTGTGTTGAAGGTGATTAATTATTTCTATCTTCGAGAGTGGAAGCAGTGTTATTATAGCCGTGAGGGTGGCCAGTGCACGGAGTGCATTGGCCACACTCGCTTCTGCGAAGCGAGGTTAGCTGACTGAATACGAGGTTGGCAGTGGAGTCTGGCGTTCTTGGCTGTGCAGATCCACGGATGCAGCCGCGGAGCGGCTGCGTGGATCTAGCCACACTGTTCTAACCACACTGGCCGGGTTAGGGTTGTAAAAACCCAACAGCTAATAAATACTAAACTAAGTAACTAATACTTAAGGAAGGACTCCACTATAATGGTAAATAAGTTAAGGGATTAACTCTTTAAGAGGGAAACTACATTTACCTTTTTTTATAAAACTTACATTCGAAACGGCTTAATAAGAAGTTTAACTTTAAAAGGTACAGACCGTTCTAAATTAAGAAAAAAGTCGCTACCTCTAACTACAAACTAAACTTACTTACTAATATAAAGGTACAGATTAAGGTTTTTTATATCTCACGTTTAAAACCTACCTTAAAGGGAGTTCCTTTAAAAAAGAAAGTTAAGGTTAATACTGATAAGGATAAATATAACATTAAGGAAGTTATAGATTTACAAAAGGGAAAAAACACGATTAAGTATCTTATTAAATAGTTAGATTATAACTTTAAAAGTAACTTGTGGGAGCTTATTAAAAGTCTTAAGTACTTAAACCTAATTACAGAGTTTTACTAAAAGAATCCTAATCGACTAAAACTAACGATAAAAACTAAAAATAAGATCTAATATCTAAATTACTATACTGAAAAGTAAGATTATTATAGGACTTAAAGCTTAAAAGTGGTAGGAAACTCCTTAATAGGTATAGAAGGACATTTATCAGAACCCTTAGCTAAGGTTAAAAGGACCTTAGACTTAATAAAGAGGCTAGGCCTCTAAAACTCCTGGTAAACTTTACACAAATCGCACGCATAGCAGTACAGAGAATTAAGATATTACAAATCGGTAGCTTATAAGATAACTTACTCCCTGTAACTAGAGGACTTACGTTTCGCAGTGGGTCTAGGGAAGGAGTTAAAGATAAAAAGCGATCTGGTATACTTTAAGGTCTTCTAAACCAGTTATATAGCGGTGTGTAGCAGAAAAGCGTATCTATGAGAATAAGCACTGTCGAGAAAGGAAGTTAGTAAAAAAAAAAACCGTTTCATTTATTAAAAGAAAGAAGTAATAAACTAAGTTAAGAGGAGGTTACCAGTTATAGTAACCCTTTAGAGAAAGAACTAGTAGGTGTCCCTATTAGAAAAACCCCCCAGTTAAAAGACTTACTAACCTTAAGAGGAGCAGCTAACTAAGCTTCCTCCTATTCCTAAAAGCGGAGGATCTTTACCTCCTAGCTAAACGTAGAGAAAGGCCGCTCTTCTATCCTACAACGTTACTTCTTAATCTAGTTAAGTTAAGTGGCAGCTTTACAAAGCTCTCGAGTTTTTAACTTTAAGTTCCACGTGGTGGCGTTATACTTAGCGTTAAAATAGCGTTTTTCAGAGAGAAGGCGTTAAAGGAAGGCGTCGCTATGACTAAAGACGTCGCACGAGGACAAGGCCCTTACTAACAGGCATTCTAAGCAACTGTTAGACTACACAGTAATAAGATAAGAAAGCGATTTTAAAGAATAACGGCTATAAGGCGATATTTACAATCCAAAAGTTAAGGTAAAGTCAGTAAGGTTACGGTAATAAGAGGTGCTGTTTTTTAAGGTACGCTTTTACATACAGTTAGTAAGTATCCTTACGTTAGGGAAGAAGGAGCATTCTTACTAAAGTTCTTTATAGAAAAAGAATGTTAAAGAGGGGGAATTATGTAACGACTCTGCAAGCCGTCACTTAAGCTAGGGTAGCCCAATAAATCCCCTGCAGAAGGAACAGTGCAGGAAGGTAGTACGCACAGTACTGTGTACTGGGCTAGAGGTGTAAAGACCTAAAGCCCTTACGACTAACTAACGGTTACTTAGTCTTAGTAAGAGTGCTTACTTACTAAACGTCTGTAAAGACATTAAGCAAGAGGTGCTTAGTAGTAAAGTGCTCAGTTCCCTACTAAGTAGTAACTTACTAAACAGGGTATAAGGTACCTTTTAGTTAGCTAGTATAGATAATTATAGTTATGCCCATAACTACTGTAAGGGACTCGGGTTCCTCACGTTAGTATTTAATTGTTCATTTATATCTTACTGTTCAGACTTACCTCTGCGTATTATAGTGACAGCGACCTACATTAACATTAAACCCCCTCTTTAAGAGTGTTAGCTTAATAAGCCGTCTTCAGAACGCCCCTTACCTGTTAGCGTCTTGCCATACGTTCTGTCTTAACCCGCGCCAGTCCTCTTAAGGCCTGTGTCGGGTGCAGGTTGTAATAATTTCCTATAATAGTGTGGCTGTCCATAGCCCCAGTGCTATACCAATGGCTAAATAGCCTAATTTCCTTTAACTCCAGAGGTGGCTGTGGCCTAGGGGGGGTTTATAGCATATGGAAAAAAAAACAGTTTAATCCCTACTAAAACCTGTAAGAAATAATCTAATTATATAATGGAAAGAATAAGTTTAGTTGTTTATTACTGCTAAAAGAGGCTAAAGACCCTTTAAAGTCCACAAAACAAGCCCTATTATGTAATAGGCGTATTAAACTAATTCTTTCTGTTATGTGCCAGTTAGACTACACTTAAAGCCAATAGCTCTGCTAATATAGCTACTATATTAGTTTAAAAAGAAGCTGTGGTTTATAATTTAGTAACTTTACCCTCCTTTTCAGAGACAAGCTAAAACAGCCATGTAATTTAATTACTAACCTTACTAAAAAGTTTTAAGCTATTATATGTTAGTTACAGGAGGGAGGCTAATTAGTACTAAAAATACTAATTCTCTATTCCTAACTATATTACCTTTAAATTTACTAACACTACACTACACCCCACCCTTACTATTATAATTAGCTAACTTTAGTTTACACAGTTCAGTACAGTAAATATAACTGCTAGAGAAGACTTTACCCTTAAGATTGCTACGCTTTACAGTTAAAACCTTCTCTGGAATATTATCTGTAAGCTGCAACTTACTAAAACTGTATTAGCACTTAACTTTCTCAGCACCTTAATAAAAGCTGCTCTAGACAGAGTATTATATAAAGCTTATAAAGGTATATGTCCTTACTATATCTTTAACTATCTTACTAATATCTCCTTATACATTTTAAACCAGAATCTGGAGAAGATATTTATACACTAATACCTCCCACATCTGCCTAAGCTGTAAGTGGTAGCTCTTAAAACCTAACAGTACTAACTGGCTATAATATAAAACATAATATTAATTCTGGGGCGTTAGTAGCCTATAGCCGCCTTTAAAAGCGGCTAGAAGGGGCCTTATCACTGTCCTCTTCTAGGCAATCCAAACCTAATGCCTGCAGCTGCAGAATTAATAGCTAGAACACCACTGGCACTGATAAAGGTAATGGTACGGACAGTAATAATAACATGCTGTGATAAAAGGCTAGTAAGTCGAAAAGATTAGACACCTTACACCTGTAATAGTCCAAACGGCTCAAAATAACTATACTTAACAACCTGATTAGCGTGCTACAAGCCAAAAACCCCATTATTATCCACTACCATACTTACTAGTTTTCCTGCCTTATTTAGGACATTATAAAGGATGTTTTACAGCTATGTAAAATAGCTAACCTGTAAGATAAAGTTCTTACCAGCCTAAACCTTCTAATTTTCATTTTTAGTTACAACAGATACTTCCAATTCTAGTCCCTTTATAAGGAACATTACAAAACATATAGCTATAAGAACATTAACACTGCCAAACTTGCAACTACATTTATCTCTAAGCTTAATAAACTTAAATGCCCTAATTTATCCCAATTTGTAAACTTATAAACCAAGCTTAAATGTTTAGGCAGTACAGGCCTAAAGTGTTAAGATATGTAAATGCTAAAAGCCTACCTAAAGTTTATCTACCTTTAAAAGTCTATTAATACGTGAAACAGCAATTACACTAAAAAGGTTAAGAAACTTCGCGCCTCCTAGGAGTTTCAAGACTTCCTTAACTAACACTATTCTAGCGGTAAAAAAGGCCAAACAAAGCAGTTATAACTAACATCCTTTATTACACACAGTCTCTCTATCCCTAACAAGAAATTCACTAACACAGGCTTATAATACAGACCTATCCTTATCCTAACCTGCTATTTTAAAAAGGGAATACTTATATTTACCCCTTACTTAAAGCTACTTTTATTATTTAAAAATCTACAGTTTAAATCCAGTAGGGTAAGAGGTAAGGAAAAGGCTAAATTAGCATTCTGTATAGTAATTAAAAAGGTATTAGAAAAGATACCTAATGTTAAGGATCTCTGCTTTTTAGCCTTTAATAATATTGTGGCCTCTATTTTTAAAGAGAGTAAATTACCATTTATAACAGGGCTTAGGCTTCTAAAGAAGGGTAAAATCTTAACCTTTACATCTATAACAGTGTGGGAACTTGTAATAAATAAAGAAGTCTTTAAAGGAAAGATTATTAAAAAGCTAAGCAATAACCCTAATAAGAACAGAGATAATAAGTGTATAGGGGGAAAGATTATTAAAGAGCTAAGTAATAACGTTAATAAAAGCAGCAGTATTAAGTCTACGGGGGAAGTTAATACCTAGGACTTAGAGTTTACAAAAATGCTAATTACATACTAGTTCTCTTCTAAAAGCCTAATATATGCCTCCCTTACCCTAAAAACGGCTCATTTACTAATTATAGCGCTTTAATTCCACTAGTTCCATCCTAAAGGCCAAGTATGTACTTACCTTACACTAAAAATGGTTTATCTAACATAAGCATAGTGCTTTAATTCCACTAGTTCCTCCCTAAAGGCAAGTGTGTGTTTACCTTACACTAAAAACAGTTTATCTAATATAAGTGTGGTGTTTTAATTCCACTAGTTTTTTCCTAAAGGCTAAATGTATTTTTACCTTAACTTAAAAACAGCCTATTTACTAGGTATAGTGCTTTAATTCCGCTAGTTCCCCCTAGAAGACCAAGGGTATACTTCCCTTACACCGAAAACTGCTTATTTGCGGAAGCAAGGTACTTTAGGTTTTACTACTATAAAGCTTTTAGCACAAAGACCTATTATATTAGCAAGAGGTTTTTATACCTTTAATGCTTATTAAAATCTATTTATTTCCTTAAGCAGCACTAATTTTGCCTATAGGCCGTTAATAGTATAACCACCTGGAAGTTGCTAAATAACTTCCAGACTAGCTAATATACATTCTAATCTATGCTAGCTTCCTAGTTTAAGTAAGCGTTTATCCCATATCCCTAGCAGGCTTATTCCTAGGGTTAAAAAATAGCACTGTAGTAACGCTAAGACAGTACTGGCATTTCTAAGAGGTTAGCTAAATAATAAGTTTAAGGAGAAGTTTTAACATGTAAATAGTCTTACTGTAACAGGATCTCACTATCTTATAATGCTAAGATTAAGTAACAGCCTTAGTATTTAAACCACCTAGCTATTTAAACATTTTTATCTTTACCTTTAAAATATACTTATTCTTATATGTTACTTTACTTTATTTTCATTACCTTACTGTTTAGCCAGAGTTGGCCTAAGTAATGCCACCTTTACCATTTTAACTTCTGGAGGACGGATGGCCGTTTAAAGCCAATGGCGGCCGTAAACACCGTCCTTTAATTCGTTATTTAACGAAGATTCCGTTATTTATAATCAGCAGTGCTCTAATCAGCAGCACCTTATAAATACAATTAGGTACTTTACATAATACATCTCACTAACACCAATAAAAACCTAATTAATATCCAGACTAAGTAAGAAACAGGTAGCACCTACTGCTAACTCCCGATTTGCGAAAAGGCAGAGAACACAGAGGATACTACCACGCCTTAAAAGGCATATATATAAATTATTAGCCGTTACCCCTGTAATTGCAAACTAATATCATTTTACAGGACTATCCTAAGCGACAATAAGCCTAGCATCAGTAGTAATAATAAGCCCAGCATTAATATTAATAACAAATTGTATAAAACACCGCCTAAGCAGCGTATAAGTAATGGTTATAATAACCCTATTTGTAACTGCTTTATCTATTATAACACCCCTTTACCCATACATAGCTAACAGACAACTCCAGACTAGCTCTCTAAGATTACTAAAATCAGCAGCTATTCCAATCACCTTAGCACACCAGTCTAAAGACTAGAAGAATCTAATAACAACTTTCTATTATAACCTGCACCCGACACAGGCCTTAAGAGGACTAGCGTAGGTTAAGACAGAACGTATGGCAGGACGTTAACAGGTAAGGGGCGTTCCGAAGACGGCTTGTTAAGCTAGCACTCCTAGACGGGGGTTTAATATTACTATAAGTTATTATCACTATAATACATAAAGGTAAGTCTAAACAGTAAGATATAAATGAATAATTAAATACTAGTGTAAGGAACTAAAGTCCCTTACAGTGGTTATAGGCATAACTATAGCTATTTATACTAATTAACTAGGAGGTACTTTATACCCTACTTATAACGTTATAAATGCTTATTATGTAAGCATTTTACACCACGTAAGCGTTTTACTTATAAGGTTTCTCCTACTTACGACGTAAACACTTAGCATACTATAAGCAGCACCTTACTAGTTATAAGGGCTTTAAGTCTTTACACCCCTAGCCTAGTACGCTTAGACAGTGTACATTATCTTCCCACACTGTTTCTTCTACAGGGGATTTGTCAGGCTACCCCGGCTTAAGTAATAACCTATAAGGTTGTTATATAATTCCCCCTCTTTAACGTTCTTTTCCTATAAAGAACTTAAAAGGTAAGCTTTCCCTTTTATCATTTCACTATATAATAAATGTCCGGCTTTTAAGTCTTAAAATAGAAACAGGGTAAAAGTATTAACTACTATCTAAACCTTACAGCCTACACATATACGTTTAATAGTGAAATATCCCCTTATTCTTTTTACAAATTTACTAACCCTCCACTCGTCTGCCAGGTTTTAAACTAATCTAACAGTTATAATTACTACCTGGAGAGGTATCGGCCTTCCCAGTGTAACGCTTTTTATATTAATAAAGTATAGTTAAAGGCTCGTTTTATTAAAAAGCAGAACCTTAACTTATAAGTTAAGTCTGCTATTTAACAGCTTTATAAAGCCATTATTAAACTTTAAAAAACGTTAGTATGCTTAACACACTTTTATAAGCAGCGGTCCCGTTTTAAAGACCAGGTTATAAAAGCGTTTAACTGTAAGGTAGAGTTATTAAAGTTTTAAAAAAGTGAAGAGGCTAAGCTGGCCGTCCCTTTTAAAAACGTAAAGTCTTTTAACTAGGGGAACTTCTTAAGGGGGTCTTTATAATAAACGGTCACTTTATAACTTAATTTATAACTTCCTTCTTTTAATAAATAAAAACAGCCTTTTAACACAGTAGTAACGTGCTTACTTCTTAAAATAAGAGGTTATAAGTTTAAGTCTTATAAAGGTCTTCTATCACTTTAACTTCTTATCTTAAGATAACTTTTCTTTATTTTTTCTTTACTAACTTCTTTTTTTTAATAACACTTATTCTTATATAGGCTTTACTAAGGGCTTTAAAAGCCCAGCCTCCTTATTAAGTCTAAAGTCCTTATAACCTATAATTAAGGTTTTAATAAATATCCTCCTATACTTATTAAAGAGTTTCCTACCGTTTCTTAGGCTTTAAGTCCCATAATAGTCTTACTCTTCAGTATAGTAATTTAAATATCAGATCTTATCTTATTTTTAATTCTTATTATTAATTTTAATCAGTCTAGATTCTTTTAATAGAATTTTATAATTAGGTTTAAATATTTAAGATTTTTTACTAACTTTTATAAATTACTTTTAAGGCTATAATCTAACTACTTAATAAGATACTTAAACGTATTCTTTCCCTTTTATAAATCCACAACTTTTTTAACATTATACTTATCCTTATTAATATCGATTTTAATCTTCTTTTCTAAAAGAACTCCCTTTAAGGCAGGTTTTAAAAGTAAGACGTGAAAAACCTTAATCTGCACCTTTATACTAACAGGTAAGTTTAATTTATAATTAAAAGTGGTAACCTTTTTCTTAATTTAAAACAGTCTATACCTTTTAAAGTTAAGCTTCTTACTAAGTTATTTTAAATATAGGTTTTATAAGAAAAGGTAAATATAATCCCCTTTTTAAAAAGTCGGTCCTTTAACTTATTTACCATTATAATAAAGTCCCTTTTTAAACATTAATTACTTAATTTAATATTTATTAATAAACTTCTTTATTTATTTACATATAAACTTAAGTTTAACTTATAAGTGGTTATATAATTCTTATATCTAATTTATATAAACTGTAACTTAGGGAGTGTTAGTAAGCAGGCCTTAACAGAGTTTAGGCTCCTTACTGTAATTAGTGAAAAATGGTAACATATTTATTAACTTAACTAATATTATGTTATAAGCTATCTGTATTATTAGTAATAACTTAAGCTAATTATCTTATTTAAAGTTAATGTAAGTTTAAAAATACATTATAAGTATCTAATTAACTTGTTCTGTTTAACTATCTATTTATAAGTGGAATGTTATTAAAAGCTTACTCTTCACACTTATTTTTTATATTAATCCTTATTAGAACTTTAATATAATTAGCTTATCTCGATCCGTAATAACATTATCTGGCTAAAGGTGTTATGAAATTACCTCTTTCTTAAAGATATAAGTAAGTTACTCCACAGTTATATCCTTTAAAGTTAGTAGAAAATAAGCCTATTTTATTAATTTATTAACTATTATAAGGATTTAATTATAAGTAACTTTTATAATAAGGTCCTTAGACTTTAAAATCCTAATAATAAAGTTAAGTGAGACTGAACTTTATAACACCTGTAATACAGGGAGTGGTTTAAGGAGTTTATACAGCTTATAACGCCAGTTCTGTTTTTAATAACAGATATTACAGTTATTAACCACTTCCTTAACCAGCTTTTTTATTCTTAAGAAGATGTACATTTATTAGGCTTACGTAAAAGTTTTAACTCAGCCTATATATCCTTTAAGTTAAGACTTATAAACTTATTAAATATACTCCTTTTATTTATTTAAGTTATAAACGTATAGTTTCTCTTAATATTAAAGCCTTACTCTTAGTTTAAGTATACCGTTTACACCTTTTAATAGCTGTTCTAGCTAATAATTAGTTTTATTATAATTTAAATACTTTAGGCACTCTTTCCTATAATCCTACATATACCTTAAAAAGTCTCTTAAGGGGTATTTATACTTATAGGTACCTTTTACTAACCTTTTTACTTAAAAGTCCTATTATTATTAATAAATGTTATACTTTATTTATAAGTTTATATAAACATTAATAATTTATTTTAATATTTAATTATCTAATATTTATAATATATACTTTAATACACCGTTTTTAACTTTATTAAATATAATAACGGGAATTAAAACCAGGTTAACGTCCTTATAATCCTGTCTCTTATTAAAAGTATTAACTTACCTATTATCTTTTCCTTTAACGTAATAGATCTAAAAGTGGAATAGGGTTATTAACTCTACCTATTATATTTATTATAGATTAAATTCCTTTGTTAAGAAATATTAAAGGTTATTATAATTTAAAAAGACTTAAACTAGTTCCTCTATACCACTTAAATATAACACTTATTTAATAAAGTATTAAATAATCACTATCAGTTCCTTATCGTAAATTAAATATTATAAGGCTAAGCTGTAGATTCCTTTTAATAAGAAGGTAATTAGGTGGCGTTTCCTATTATCCTGGACTTAATTAAGTTCTCCACTAATTACAAACTCTAAAGAGTCTGTTTTAACTTAAAAAGGCTTTAAGAAATCAGGGAGGGCTAGGACTAGCGTTATAATAAAGGTATATTTAAGGTCTTTAACACCTTTTACTATCTATTAATTTATTTAAACGGTTTTCCCTTACTTATAAGTTTATAAAGTGGTCTTATAATTTTTATAAAGTACTTAATAAAACAGTAATAAAAGTTTATAAAGCTAATAAAGGCTTATAACTCTTTTTAATTCTTTAAAGTATGCTAATCTTTAACTACCTTTATCTTCTCCGGTTATATTTTAAGCCTTTTAAGGGTTATTTTAAACCTTAAATAGTTTAGCTCCTGAATATAAAAGTAGCTTTTCTCCAGATTTACTGTTAACTTTACCTTTTTAAAGGCTGTTAGAACCTGTTATATATACTTTTAATGTTCTTTTAAAGTTTTAAAGTAAATTAAAATGTTATTTAAATACATAAAGATAAACTTATTAAGGAAGGGGCAGAGAACACTGTTAATAAGGTTTTAAAAGGTTATAAGGGTGTTTATTAATTTTATTAATATAATATAATACTAGTAATACCTATTATAAGTCTAAAAGGCCGTCTTATACTTATCCTCTTCCTTTATTTTAACGTGGTTAAATCCTATAAGGAAATTAAGGCTAGAGAATTAATTTACTTTAATAATCTATTCTTACATTTCTGTAATAAATAGTAATAGGTAACGATTCTTAATTATATCTTTATTTAACGTTTAATAGTTAATAACTATATATAGTTTACTATCTCCCTTTCTTAAGATAAATAGCACTAGGTACCCTATTAGGGACTAGGACTTTATAATAAACCTATTCTTTAAGTTCTTATTAATATACTCCCTTAAAGCTTTAACCTACTAGGGGTTTAAGTAATAAGGCTAAAAGCTGTAAAGTTTCGCTTCCAGCTTTAGCTTAATTTTATAATCTTATAATCTGTAATCTAGTAATTATAATATCTTTTTTTAAAATAAGGTAAACTTCCTATATTCCATAGGTATTTTAAATAAGTTAACTTCTTTACTTATCTGTAAATTAACTTTTTACTTTTTTCCACCTTTTAAATTATCATTTAGGTAATATGGTAAACTCTTTAATCCTTTAACTGTCTTAATAAACTTAACTTAAACTATACTTAATTTTAAAGGTTTAACGTGCTTTTAAGTACTTCGTACATCTTTAAAACGGTTTAATACTTTCTTAACTTTCTCTAAACAGTAATTATAATTAGGGGATTTATTAAAGGTAAGGTGGCCACTCCTCTAATTAATCACAGGGTTATATTTTTCCAGCTAGGGTAAACTTAAGATTATATTATACTTTATAATTAGTGTAACATTAAAGTCCACTTATTATTTATCCTTATTTACTTTAATTAAAAGTGGTAAATAATAGGTGACTTTACCATTATTATACTAATATAGGCCTCTTTCTCTATTCTAAATAGGAATAACCTTTTTATACTCTTAATTAGGGAGTTTCCTTTAATTAACTAGTAAAGGGTGTACTAGGTTAGAAGCACTTTTATTATTAATTATTACTCTTACCTTAAATGGCCTCCCTTTTCCGTCTATTATATTAACATTAATAGAATAATACTTATACTCCTTTAACATTTAAGTTATAATAATTACTTATCCTTAAGGTCTTATCCGGCCTAACCTTTAAATACCTCTCCTTCTTCTCAGGGTTTTTACTAACCAGCAGATTACTAATTTCCAGCCCTTTTAAAGGGCCTATAACCTTTTCTTAATTCCTTTTAAAAAAACAGGCAGCTTTAATAAACCTGGTAATTAACTTTTCTTAAGTTCTTACACCTTAATATCCAGTTAACTTTAAACGGTATAATGTTTTTAAAATCCTTAATAAGTTAATAATACACTTTATAAGACTGGATTATAATAATATCCTTCTACTTTTAAATCCGCTGGTAATCTTCTCACTTTTACCATTCTTTAACTTTTCTATTAAAGTGTAATAAGCACGTTATAACTAGGTAGTTATTAAATACCCCTCCTTACTAGTATATAATAGGAGCCTAATTAACCACAGTAACCTTCCACTTATTACTAAATTCCCTTATTAAGGAGTAGGAGACTTAATAATAAGTTAGTTTTAACTTTATCCTTATAACAGTGTAATCTTTTTTCTATACGCTAGGGAAATGGTTATAAAGGGCCTTAAGTCTGTAATGCTGGTTAAAAGTGTAGTTATTATACATGTAATTAATTTATAATATATCTCTGTAACTGGGGTAGTTAATGTTAATTATAGGTGCTGTAGTTATAAAGTACGGAACGGGAGAAGTAACGCTTTATTCTTTTTCTTCTTCTACTTACCTCTATATATATTATTTCTCCTAAACCTTTTTTTAAAACTTAAGTAACAGTAACTTAACTTATTCCTTTATAAAGTGTCCTTTTTTAATAAGTTAATATTTAAGCTAATTAGTAAAGTAAACTTTATTACAGAGTTATAATCTAATCTTTATTACTTTATCCTTAAACATTATAGTAAGGCCTTTAACCTATAGGTCCTCCACTTTATTTACTAACTTTTAATATTTTTCCTTCAGCTCCTAAACTCTTTATTAATGTGTTTACTTTATACCTTCTTAGGGGACCCTTAAGGTGCTGGTTTAAGATATATTAACTTTAATATAAGGTAGCCATTTAAACTATCCTTCTTTTAAGGAGGTAAGGGTGTTAATTCACTTAATATACTTAAAATGTTTAAAAGTCTTAAAAGGTACTGTTAAAAAGAACTTTCGTTTTTCCAGTTTAACTCTCTTAACTTATACTCTTTCACCTTTTAAGGCTTACTTCACCATTTAGGTGGCTTAAAGGGCTAATTCTTTAACTCCTTTTACCATCTTAGTAATTTCTAAATCAGGGTCTTTCTTAGACTTCTTTAACTCCTAAGCTTACAGGGTAAGGTTTTTAAAGCCTGTAACTGCTAATTAAAACATCTTTTCCTAAAGTCAGTCTTTTATAACTTATACCTTTAATAATTTTAAGTTTCTACCTTAAAGTTAGTCTTTTACAACCTACACCTCCATAGCTAACTCTTCTAAAACACCTTTAAAGACTAAATACATTACATTTTAAAGTTCTTTTTCTTTTTCCTTATCTTTTAAGTTACACTTATCTATCTAGGTGTAATCTTCTTTATTACCTACTATCTTAACATAAACGTCTCTTAAGTTAAATCTAATGTACTTTCCTCCTTTTAAAATGGGTTTTTAACTAACTTACTTTAATAATAAGTACTATTATACTATATATCCTTTTTTATCACAGTTAAAGTACTAAACCTGTAATAAGTCCTTAAACTGCTTTTACTACTATTATTATTAAGGTTTATTATAATTAGGCTAATTCTAGCAGTTTATTATATTAATATTTATTAACCTGGGGTGGTAACCTGTTACGATTAACTAATTCCCCTTTTTAAGTTTACTTAGCTAATAAAGGGCCTATTCCTTTTAAAAGTTCTTTTAATAATGGTAATTATAATACTAGTTATTAGCCTTAATAACCATTTTAATTAACTCCTAAAGGCAATCTAGGCGGTCTTCTTAATAAAGATCTCTAGTAACGTGCTCCTTTAGGCCATTTTAAAACAGTATTACTAGGGCTTTTTAATTAAGTTTAATTTTTACCACCTCCAGCTTAAAGCACGTAAAGAACTTAAAGATTAAAAACGTCTGCCTTAAGGCTATAAGGCACTATTCAGCCCACCTAAGGGTGTTTAGTTCTTTAAACTTAGTTTAAAGTTAGTTAATAAACACGTTAAAGTTATTAAAAAGGGTTTAAGTCTTAGGGGCCTCCTTTTAAGCTCTGTTTATAAAGAGGTTATTAATTATCTTCATATAGGGTTTATATTAGTAAGCAGTTACTTTATTTAATAAAACTTTTATAAACCTAACCTTTCCTTCTTCTTTAAAGAACTATTTATTATAATAAGTGATATAACTTTAAAGTTAGGTTATTTAAGACTTTAATTATGTAAAATCTCCCTTAAAACGTAACAGTAAGGGGAGTTTTACTTATTTCTTTCATAAGCTCTTAAAATTATTATTCTCCAGTTTAACAGTGTTAAGTTAGGCCTGGAGTTTTTTAATAAGACCGATACAGCTTTTAATATCTCCAGGGAAGGCTTTATTAAACTTTTTAACCAGTCCCTACTAGTTAAGGTTTAACTCTTTAAAGTATACAGCTAACTTATTAACTGTAGGGAGTTAAGGTTAAGCTTACACTTCCTTAAGTTCTTTACCTTTTCTGGAAGTTAACATGTTAATAAGAGAGAGGTAATATCTGGGAATTTAATAAACAGCGTTTAAAACTAAACGTTAATATTATATTATAACCTACACCTAATATAGGCTTTAAAAGGACTAACGTGGGTTAAGATAGAATATATAGCAGGACGTTAACAGGTAAAAGGTGTTTTAAAGATAGCTTATTAAGTTAGCACTCTTAAATAGGGGTTTAATGTCACTATAAGTTACTATCACTATAATATATAGAGGTGAGTCTGAATAATAGGATATAAATAAATAATTAAATACTAACGTAAGGAACCAGAGTCCCTTACAGTGGTTATAAGTATAACTATAGCTATTTATACTAATTAACTGGGAGGTACTTTATACCCTGCTTATAGCGTCGTAAGTGCTTATTATACGAGCACTTTACACTACGTAAGCGTTTTGTTTATAAGGTTTCTCTTGCTTACGACGCGAGCACTTAGCATGCTGCAAGCAGCACCTTACTGGTCGTAGGGGCTTCGGGTCTTTGCACCCCTGGCCCAGTGCGCCTGGACGGTGTACACCGTCTTCCCACACTGTTCCTTCTGCGGGGGATTCGTTGGGCCGCCCCGGCCTAAGTGACGGCCTGCAGGGTCGTTACACTTTCCCAATAACGTTTTAATACAGCTGAATAATAACAGTGGGCCAATTAAATAAACACTGCAGCTCCCCTCACCCACAGCTATATTAAAATAGATTAACAGCAGTTAAAATCTTAAATACCAGCTTACACTCTGCATTATATAAACGCTTCACATAAACATTATGCCATGCTAAAGCACTATTTATGCTAAGGCCAAAAGGCATTACTATACTTCTTATACACGCCACTGTTAGCTGCGGCACACTTATAATGTTAAGGGCGTTTAACATAGCCCAAGCGAGGCCGAGAAGGCGCATAACCTGGGCATTTACTGCACCAGTAAAGACATACCAGGCTTATAGCGTAACAGGAACTACACAGCATTTCCTAACACCAAGCGCCTTAGCCGGCTCTTTTCTAGTCCTCTAAAGGAGGGTAAGGAGATATACCTCTATAAAGACACTATTAATTTACTAGTGCAGTATTTGCATAAGGATATAGACAGTGCTATTATAATCTTTACTAACCTTAACTTATTTCAAGGTTTAATTTCACTCCTAATTATCCCTTAGCCTTTAAGGCTTCTTAGTAAATCTATCCACCTCCACTACAGTATAAATATTAAAGATAAACTGCTTAATGTCCCCCTTTATAAAATACCACATATCTTATTCAGTATTACTAGAACCCACTTCTATACTATTTATATGTTTTTCCTCTCCATGTACTATTAAAAATACTCCATTTATCTTACCAATAAGGTATATATAGTATTTTACAAATATCTCCTACTCCCTGGCCTCTAGTAACTCTTTCACAGGGTAGATTTACCTAGTAATACTGGCTTTTTAATTTTACTAATATACTAGCACATCCTAATATCTTTCCTAGCTGCCTAACTTATATCTAGGGCTAACGTTAAGAAGTCTAATAAGGAAGGTAGTGTATGTGGGAAGCTAATTAATATTACCATTACCCTGTTTAAAGATATAGTGGTATGGAATAAGATAGAGTAGGTGCTTAAAGGCTTTAAGGTTCTTTTACAGGACAATGACTTTTAGAAGTTTAATCTCTGTTAATTTTAGGGCATGTTTTTTATCTATAATAAATCTTATAAACGTACTTAACAGGTAGGGCAAATACGTAAAGGGTAAGCAGATACACCAGTAGATAGTTAAGCTTATAAAGAGAATATTAAGCTTAGAGAATCCCAACACATTTACTAGTATAATAAATCTTACCGTTGTATTTAGCAGCTAGGGCAAGTATGTAAAGGCTAAGCAGATATATTAGTAAACGTTTAAGCTAAAGGAGAGGATATTAGGCTTAAAGCATCCCAACATACTTACCAGTGTGATAAATCTTACCATTGTGCTTGGCAGCCAGGGCAAGTACGTAGAGGCTAAGTAGATGTACTAGCAGATGCTTGTGCTAAAAAAAAGAGTGCTAGGTTATAGGCATCCTATAACCTTAATTTACAAAGCTAACTTTGTTTAGTACTTAAGATTTGGGGAAGATGTAAGTAATAGAGGTGTGAGGACAGGTAATGGGATGTAACTTAGCTTCTTGATAACCTTAGCTGTTAGATCAATACGATAACGTGGTGTTACACTACTGATAGCTATGTCTAGGGGACGGCCTGCAGCGTGTGCCAACTCTACATAAGCTACAACATTGCATAAGTATTTAGAATGCCATTGCCTATATTAACAAGATTTTCCACAACATAGTAGATATGCCTAGCCCAGTCGACATTATCAAGATCTTATTCCTTACTCGCCACGATTTACTAAACTCTCCATCTAAGCTAATTGTATCAAGCTGTCTATTTATTATCAGCCTTGTATGTAAGTAGGTTGGTTTTCTAAATACAAGGTTAGCTATGGAGCCTGGCGTTCTTAGCTGTGTAGATCTACAGAACTAGCTGCAAAGCGGCTGCGTGGATCCAGCCACTCTGTTCCAGCCATACCAGCTGAGTTAGAGTTGTGAAAACCCAACAACTGGTAAAGCAGTAGGCCAGCTGTTATATTAACCAGTTGTTAAAAGGTATAATAGAATCACAAAGCATTAGAATCAAGTGTGTGAAAGGTGATAATTTATAACGAAGTTATGTTATATAGTTAAAGCTATAAAGCTAAAGATCTATAAGGCAGTGCTTAAGGAAAGAAATACACTTAAAAGTGCTTTCTTAGGTTAATCCTAGCTTGGTAATGTACTATATAACATCTCTAGCAAAGCCTTAAAGCGTGTTTTAGATTAGTAGAGGATTACACAGGGAGTTATTTTAATAAAAAGTCACCTTAACCCACAGCCCTTAAGGGAGTGTACTAGTTGATTCACCAGCTAGTATAATATATCTTATAGCTATGCTCTTCTCAATTACTACTAGTGTAAAGCCTTATCTCTAGTTAAAGAGGACTTCTACCTATACTAGTAGCTGGCGAAAAGCCTCTTTAACAAGGACTAGTACCTACAGAACTAAGATTTTAACTACATTACCACCCTTAAAGGCAGACCTTACAGTTCCATAACATTTACTATAAATAGGAATGCTTTTATACTAACTACACCACTTTTACTAGGTAGCTAAGCTGTTATACTAGCTACTTAGGTAGAAAAGGTTATACCAGCTACTTCTATACCTGTTACTTAAGAGAATAACTATATAGTAGTTAGCAGTGGTCCTAGTAATCCCCCTATCGCTAGTAAAAGCTGTGGAGGAAGAGCTAGTACAGCAACTACACGTAATACAAAGCCCAAAGCACCTAAAGGTCCAGTAAGAGCTTCTATACAGAGACGTAAGTCCCACTAGGAGGGTATGCACCTTAAGGGGAGCCAGATGACAATCTCTAGTGTTAGAGACGCAGTTCTGGTGTCTAGCAATCCTTCTATGGCTTCCTCCACCCCCTCCAGCACTGTTGGGAATAGAGGCAGCTCAAGAAGAGCCCCGAGAATGGCTTCAGGAACCCAGAAGGCATTATCAACAGCCGGCATCACCAAGACTAAGCATGCATCGCGTGCTCATACTGCGCAGAGTTCAAGAGCGTCCAGGGGCTCAGGGGCTGCTTAGTCAGCTGTTCACAGCTTAGTAATCGAGTAAAACTACGTATTCAATTGTAATTTTTATTGCAGAAAACGCTGAATTGGCAATAAACGCGCAGTTCAATTCCCAATGGGGTGGTCGTGGTGGCTGTTGTGTAGGCCTGGGCGCGGCGCGCATGGGCCACTTTTCAGGGGTTACTGTGCAAATAGACGGATGTTACAGTACAAATAGACATTCTCTTTAAAAAAGACAGAATTTCGGGCAAATCGGTAAGCCATCTCTTGCTTGCGGAAGCCAGGCTCCATATGCGGCGTGGACAGCCCAAGTTTGAGCCCGATATCGACGCCATCCTCGGCTGCCAGCGGCGTGCCAGCTCCAGCTGCGACGCAGACATCTCCAGCTGTGACGCAGACATGTCTCCAATTAATTGCATCGCAAATCTGGGGCAATTCGGTCTCGCGGCCCCCCCAAACCCTCTTTCCGCCGTCCTCCCATCCACGACCAGGCATTGCCCAGCTCAACAGCTGCCAAATTGCGAATCCATCATTTCCGAGACTCCGCAGAGCCTTGTTGAGCTTTGGTTCGATCACTAGACATCCGTAAAAAATAGTGCAAGCTCCGCGAGCTGCTTGGAGCGCTGGACCGATCGGTTTAAAAGATGAACAGGATGCGACCACCAAAGCCCATGACCGGAGGTCTGAGCACTCGTACTTCGGGGCAACGGTCTCCAGGTTCTTCTTCTTGTCTTGACAATTTGTGTCCCTGCAGCATCGAATTCCAAGCCTGCGAATGAAGTTGAAAAACTGCTTGAAAGATGTGAAGTATCCTGGAACTGGAAGCTGGTCGCTTCCCCTGAGATTTTTGTTGTCGCACCCATATTCGTCTCCGAATGGCTCAACCAATAATGTGTGCGCTGTCTCAGACATGGCTGTATCGGTAGCTTCAGTTGATATGCCGTCAATAATAATGTGAGCAGAATCCACAAATCGGTATACATAAAGCGAGACTTTCAGATTTTACTCTTCTTGATCTTCTTGCCATCTACTTTTGTACTTGTTCCACTTTCGCCCCGTTTCACTTTTGTTGCTCCGCCTTGGTTTTGCTACTACCCCGCCTCGAACTCGCTTCACTTCTGCCTGCTCCGCCTCACTTTTGCCGCCTCACTTTTGTTTTGGAAATTTTCCAAAGCCAAAGGAAAAAAAGCCAGACATCAATGCCATCCTGGCACCAGAAAACAACAACCCTAACCGTAATATTGCATCACCGGCGATGACGGGCATCGAGTCACCTGTGATAATAGTCACATCGGCGGGAAAACTTTGCTGGCCGAATCGGAACTCTATCAATCCGGAAAATACCAGAGATAAAAGCCCGTCATTGCAGGCAGTGAAGTCCATCCTCTTCTTCACCACACCACCACAACCCCCACAACCCCCACAACCCCCACAACCCCCACACACCACACACCACACCACACACACCATCCTCCTGGTCACAATGGCTTCGAGGAAGTCGATTCAGATCCCGATCCTGGTTGAGGAGGACGGGCTGCATTATCGAGCCTATTGTGTGCAGCTTGTACAGACGCTAGGGAGAAGCAATTGCTTGTCATTGGATGCAGCCTGTTAGACGCATCAGAGGCGGTGGCTGTGAGCTGAAAGCTGCCTTCACCTCATGCACCAGCTTGCCCGTGCTCGTTCAGCTAAAGTTATAGTGTGAGCCAGGTCACCGGCAACGTTGACCGTAACTTGGGTAACATAATCACATAAAGACTCGCATCTCTACGCTACAATCTAGTTCATTTCTTCTTTGTGTGCTCTTCGCAGTAGCCTGATTCACGGTTAGATCGATCAGCAAGGGAGACTTCCTGCGTCCACAGTCGGGCCACAACCAAAATTTCCCAATGCACCATCCATCAGTAATCTCTTTTCAACCGGGCCATCCGAACCTGCCTGCACGATTAAGCGACTGTAGAACGGTCAGCAATGAGTACACAATCGCCGTTCGCAAGCAATCCTTATCGCCAACGACGACGTCCACCACGCCCGGCTCGCCTGGTGCTCCGCAGGAAGTCGCTCCTGCCTCCATCTTTGAGCACCGTCGCCCTTCACCCTTAGCTACTACTAAAGATGGTGGTAGGCAAAGCAGCACCAATGTTCGCTATCCCACTTCGTTCGACGATATAAAGCTGTGGCTGGACGGACATGTCGCGGACGCGCGTGCCGCCGCTGCAGCCCTACCTCAGGACGCCAACGACGTGGATATGTCGAGCTCCATCAATGTGCTTTTCCTCGACGAGAAGAAATGTGCCAAAAGCTTTAAACAGGGCTTCGCGCTGAACTGCCTCTTGCCCAAGCTCAAGATCAAGGGCTGGTGCACCTCGCATTATCAGACCACCTACTGTCGGTACCCGCTTCCTTTGGACCGAGATTGCGACGACGAGCCCATGCAATCCTTGTGGAACTGGCGATACAGCCTCAGCCACCCATACGACTGGGACTTGGTCTGGGCTTACTTCCCCCACACGCGGACTACCGTCGCCATCGTCCGGACCTGGTTTGATGGCCACGATATTAGCTTTACCCAGCTGGGAGACGAGATCAAGGACTTTGAGGGCCCGACGCTTGCCCACCCTATGCTATTCGGTCTTTTGGCGCTGCAAATTTTGACGTCGGACGCCATGGGGAACGTGCGAGAGAAGGGCAACATGATCTACGAGGCCGAGACCTTGACGGGGTTCCACCAGTACGACAAGCTCCGTGCTACCGACGGCGACGGCTGCACCGTTCGTTTCGATCTCGGCAGCGTCTCACGCAAGGTGATTGGCGCTGCCGACCAGATAACCGGCTGGGAAAACGCGACGGTCGAGATGGCCCGGTTTGCTGGCTTCGCACAGGCCGAGAACCAACGATACATGGCCAGCAAATCCATCGCCGACGGGGGCGGCGGGCTCGGCCGTGCGATGGAGCGGCTCCAGGTCTACATCGACGAGCGGGCCGAGAAGCTCCTTGGCGACGTACGAGGCGCTCATCATGACTCGCGCGCTTGGCTGGCGACGGCAAAGTTTCTGCTCATGGGCGTCCTGAACGTTCTCGGGCACGAGGACTCGCAGGTCAACATCGAGCTTGCCAAGGACCAGAAGCGCATCGCCCAGGAGACGAAGCGTGACAGCACCTCCATGACGGCTATAGCCATTGTCACCATGTTCTTCCTACCCGGCACCTTCACGGCAGTGAGTGTCGACTTGCCGAATTGCGCGCGCGGTGAAAATCATGCTGATCATCTAGCACAACAGACTTTCTTCGCTTTGCCGTATTTTGCAAGCGATACCGAGACTACCGGCTTCCAGCGCTTTTGGGTGTACTGGGTTGTGACAATCCCCCTCACCATCTTCACCCTCGCCATGTGGACCTTGTACACCAGGTTCCTCAATCCTGCGCATCTAAGCGCCAGCGATGCTAATGCGGACATGGGTTTAGATGATCTGAACCGCAGGGTAAGCACCTCCCTACCGGATCACCCGCCGTGGATGAGATACGCCTCGCTGACAATGCTATAGCGACGGATTGTCGCCATCACGGAATGGCTCTATAGGACGCGAAGCAAGATGGGTGATAAGGAAATGGTTTGAGAGGTCGGTTTGCCGCTACCTGTAAAGCTAAACCTAATAACTTTTCAGCGTTTAACATGAGGGAGCACCAGAATGCAGTTCAATAAAAGGGGTACTAGTTGGCCATACCACTATATAGTATCTAGTTTTTTTTTATAAGTAACTTATATTATTTTTAGGTTTAACGCACTTATCTAATTATCGTGGGTACATGTAGGTCTTGGATGGCTAAAGGGTTTTCCCGGTACTATTCAAGGCAGGATCGAGATGGTTCGTTTGCCCATTTTCTATTGGCATGGTGATAAAATGCGCCTCTCTTCCTCTCAGATTTCAACCTCCGTCACCACCTACAGTTAAGTCTGTTTTGCGCCCGTAATCGCCGCTGGTATCCCCCTATGGATAGGTAAACCACCCCATGGTCAACGCCACATTCTGCAATTCTCAAAAAGCGGCTCAACTACATCCCTACAGACAGCGTCCCATAACCCGCCCTCCCCCCACCTCCGCAGCTGCGCCTCGCCACCGACGATGACGCTGACACAGCGAGAGACTGCGTTATGGTACAGCGCCGGCGGTTCATCGTTCCGCTCATAGACATCATCCAGCCACCGCTGCGCCTTATCGCGGCGCTCCACGTGGCCGACATGCGGCTCGGCTAGCGCAAAGTGCGCCTCGAGTGTCTCCTCGTACCATAGCTCCAGCAGAAGGATGCCCAGCCCGAGGAGGGCCACCTTGGGCACAGTTTCCGCGTCATCTGGTGGTTGTGGTGTGGTGCTGTTGTTGAACGTGGTAAATATGAAGGGCCGGTTGAGGTCTATGGACATGGTCCCGATTTTGTGTGATTTTGTGAGAACGAAGGGGAGCTTGGGATTGTTGTGGCAGGCGTCTGTTGGTCCGATGGTGTCGGTGCAGATGTCCTTGACGGGCTGGATCTTGGGTTTGGATTTCGGGGACTGGGTTTGCGGGACAATGGTTACTGCACGTTGGGAAGTCACCGTTGCTTTGGCAGCCTGAGGTTGTCTGTCTGAATCGCTGTCGCTGTCCCTTTCGATTTGGTCGTCGCCGTCTAGTGCCTGTAAGTATAATAGGAGCTAACGATTTACTTTTAACCCAGAGCACACCGTCTCTACGACCTGCAGCTGTATATCTGTATATATAAGCACTGTAGAAACCCCGATCAGCTTTATAATAACGTGGAAGACTGGACGAAGCACGAGTCCTTGTCTCACGGGCCTGAATCCGGCGTTAGCGATGATGCCGCCACAGTCACAGAATCAACTGTCCTATACGTCTGGCAAAATCATTTAAGACCACGGATGAGCTGACCACTCACCTTGCGCGGCACCTAGAGTGGTTCTCCCTATTCTTGTTGCCCAGGTCCGCGGCTAAGGACGATGGTTCAGAGCGAACTTCCCAACGCTCCGCCGGCGCTTCCTCTAACAATTTGAGGGATGCCGACCTTGTTGGTGGAATAGCAGACGACTCGGCCTAGAGTGGTAGCACTGATAGGCCTGTAGAAGAAGAAGAGAAACCCATCAATACCAGGTAGATCAACTGTATGAAGCGGTCTAGAGACATGCTCCCCAGGGTAGACCAGCCAAGCCACCAGTCAGGTAGCAGAGTGTCGACCGGCCCTTTCAACATCGAGGAACCAATTCGAGTGGCCTTTATTAACGATGGTGCGGATCTTGACTCCGGTGACCTAGCGTACCAAATAATAGATGGGCGCGATTTTGATACGGGAGGAACTGGGGACTTGGATAAAACCTCCGAGATTGCACGACCCTAGGGAAAGTTGGGACTTCTCTCAGGTGGGTTGAGGATCTTGGGAACGACCGACTTCACCTTGCCGGGCGAGGATGTCATAGATGGTTCGCCTCCATCTGATAAAATCCGGGTCTTTGGGTCGTCGGTCTCTACAGCGCTGGCTGCTGGCCTCTGTGCCCTCATGCTATACTGTGTTCAGGTGCACATTTCGCACGCACCAGAGAAGGAAAAGGACCAGCTGCGGCGCGAGTTCGCCCAGATTTGAAGTCCAGAGGGAATCAATTCTGCATTGGTGCATCTCGCCGTTGGCGATGACAAGTTTATTGACGTTGAGGAGTTGTTCAGTTTCAGCGACAGCGAACTCGAGCGATGTAAAGACTTGAGTGTCATGGCAGGGAAGTTATCAGCCATTGGCGCAACAATTTGCAGTCTAGCTTTCACCTAAGCATGGTGGTGATGGCTTCAATCTGGCTGACTCGACCATTTGCCAGTCATTGGATAATATTTTGGGATAGTTATGGGTCAATTAGGTCGTTCAAAGCTCTGATCGATGCATCATCCACCCCGACTATTTCCATCAGTAACGGTCCCAGAACCTCCGCGCTGCAGTCATGGGTACAGCTAGCCCTCGACTGGGGTTGCTCGGAAAACAAAGAAGATGTTTGGGTTGGCGCAAGGGCCGGGGCGCAACCCTTCAATGTGCTCCGTTGCCGCGGTGGACGACTGGATACATCAAGTCTATCGGGTATATACAAGCGCAGGACGATAAGATGTGAATATATACTGATTAGGTTTGGCTGTACAAGGTGTCGTGTCTTGGCTCAATCCGATTTCCCGCCCTTGGGTCTTGCCGGCTTGTTCATGTTGAAGATGGATCCCTTCTTCTGAATATATGTCTGCTTGAATGAGGTAAGGTCGAAGGGCCAGCTAGGGCGCCATCATAGGGATATGTTGCTTTGAGTCGAATTTCCGCCTGGAGGATGTGAGTTAGTACGTTTCAAGTGGGCAGCTCCAGCGGAGGCTTTTCTAAGATCAGCATGATGCTTACTCTCGTTGGTGTTGGAGTTTGTGCGATTCCCGGTCGCAGCAGGCGCGCTTGAGGAGCGAAATATGTCACGAAATGCCATGGTAGAGCTCTCTTGAAGAAACCCAATAATACCGCGGGAGAGCAATGCTTTGTGCTCAATTTAAATACCCTCCAACATCATGAACAATGCGCTGGTGATTGATGATTGATGATTGTGGTGGAGTGAATAAAGGCGTTGATTTTGCCTGAGAAACAGAGCGCGACCCGTCATCAGCCGCAGTGGGGCCACGGCGCCTTTTTATTTTTCGTTTGGGAGGCCTGCAGGGTGTGGCCTGACTAGAGGGGGTGCCGACTTGCCGTTTGCCTCTCGTGGGTCAATCATGCAGCGCTTGACGTGGCGCAGTGCGTCCCCTTGTGCAGCCCACACACCACCATTCCTCAGGCCAACCAATGCCATCCGACCTTCCAAACTGCCCCGCCTGCGATTCATTGCCACCTGAGGAGATCCACTGATTACCGATCCGACTGGACTGTGCGATTTCATTCTCGATTCATCCGGTTCGAGGCTCATCTTGTTGCGTTTCCCGAGAAGCACCAGATCGCCATGGCTGTGAATGCGGGATGCTCCCCCATGGTCTGCCGTGGCGCCATTTGGACCGGTGAAGCGGCAGCATCTGAGCAACTGCAGGTCCGACCGGGTCACGGCACTAAAGAACCTGGCTGTTCAGGCGCGATGTGCCCCCTTATTACCAACGATTCTTCACGCCCAATACCTAGGAGCCGCCCGGACGAGTCCACGACCTGCAGCGTGCCCCAAGCGACGCGTCCCCGGTTGGCTCCACAGAGTTGATCGCTTCCCGCGGCAAGTGTTTCATTTGGAGTTGCTGCAGCGAGCTGGGGATCTCAGACGGCAATCCAAGCCCTTGGAACCTCGCCAAAGTCCCTTAGGCCAGGTGACAACCCCCCTGACCTCCCCCCCCCCTGAACCCCCTCAAGCGGTTGACAAAATAAAGCGAACTCATTACCTACAGGTACATTGCCACAAGGC
>Ga0247760_1000780_pt1 | contig 33120 bp, 24 predicted proteins | sample UWRJL171409R4_FD_179936 | JGI IMG/M metagenome (GOLD analysis project Ga0247760, IMG submission 179936) | Plant litter microbial communities from Arlington Agricultural Research Station in Wisconsin, United States - UWRJ-L171-409R-4 | ecosystem: Environmental > Terrestrial > Plant litter >... | reverse complement strand
TCCCTGGGCTCACTAGACGCGGGTTCTGGGCGTCGAAGCGTGGCTCGAGCAGCCAAGATTCTCCGGGAGCGAGCTCGGTCAAAGCTCTCCGCTGGAGCTCTGAAGGGGGCTGAATCATCGGCGTCACGAAGCTGTCCAGCTCCCAGGCCGAGCCCACCTGGAGGCTCTGGGCCGCGTCTTGCAGGCAGCTCAGAAAGCCTGGATCGGTATAGACCTCGCGCTCCAAAATCAACTGGCTGAGCGCGCTGCATTTCTGGCCCGCGTGACCGAAGGCCGACGCCAGGATGTCTTGAATCGCCTGTTCGCGATCGGACATGGCAGACACGATCAACGCATTTTTTCCGCCCGTCTCCGCCAGCAGGTGCAGATCGGGACGCAGGCGATGGAACAGCCGGGCCGTGCTGGTCGCGCCGGTGAGCACCACGCTGCTCGTGCGCGGATCGCTGATCAACTGCGAGCCCACTTGGTCGTGGCACACCACGTACTGCAGCAGATCTTCCGGGATCCCCGCGCCCCACAAAAGCTCGCAGGCGCGCTGAGCCACCAGCGGCGTTTCCAACGCCGGCTTGAGGATCACGGCGTTACCAGTAACGAGCGCCGCAAACGCGCCGCCCAGGCCGATCGCCAGCGGGAAGTTCCAAGGCGGCGTGATCACCACCACGCCGCGCGCTGGCGCGGTGATGCGCGAATCACTCGCGAGCTCGCGCTGGCAACGCAGGTAATATTCCGCGAAATCGATGGCCTCCGACACCTCGACGTCCGCCTCTTCCACGCGCTTGCCGGCGTCGAGCACCATCAGCGCGATCAATTCCCCGCGCGCCGTGCGCAGCGCTTGCGCCGCCTGGCTGAGCCAGTGTTGGCGTTGGCCGTCGTCATAGCCGCCGCGTTGGTGCGCTTTGACCGCCCGAGCCAAACATTGCTCGATTGCCTCGGGACCGGCTAGCTGGATGGAGTAAGGGACCTGTCCGGGTCGGGACGGATCGAAGCCGGGCAGCACCTCACGGCTGGCAATGGCCGAACCTGCGATGCGGGAGGCGACGGAGAAACGCAGCCCTTCCACCCGCGAGAGCCAGTGCTGCACGTGTGCTCGATTTTGAGCGAGTCCAAAGTCGGTGTCCGGTTCATTCTGAAAAGGGGCCTCAAAGTCCAAGGCGAGCGCTCGGGCGCCGCGATCCTGAGTCCGTCGCGGCGAGCTCGACACTCGAGCCGAATCGGCGCACGCGCGCTGAAAGCGAGCCGCTTCGCCCTGCCATTCGGCGCTATCGAGCTGCAGCGCGAAGCTGTGGGCGAGGTAGTTCTGCGGCGCGGTGTTTTCGTCCAATCGGCGCGTCAGGTAAGCGATCGCGCTCGGGAACTCGTGCTCGAAAACGATCGGAGCATAGACCAACACCTGAGCACCGACGCGAGCCAGCGCCGAGAGCTGCGGGTTCGCCATGCCTTCCAGCAGTTCGAAGCAGGTGTGCGCCTCCGCCCGCTGCGAGGCGCTCGCGAGCAAACCAAAACAAATGTCGAACAGATTGTGGCTGGCGATGCCGACGTCCGCGCAGGCGGTGTTTTCCGGCTGGCAGGCGCGCAACGTCAGGCGCTTGAAGTTGGCGTCGACTTCGGCCTTGCTGGAGTAAATAGGCGACGGCCAACCACGCAGCTCGGACTCGACGCGTTCGAGCGCTAGGTTGGCTCCTTTGACGATGCGGACGCGGATCGGGCTGCCGCCACGGCTGACCCGCTGCTTCGCCCACTCGAACACCCGGACCTGCCAACCGTCGGAATCTGGCAGGTAGGCCTGCAACACGAGCCCCGCGCGAAGCGGCAAGAACTCGGGCTCGTCCAAGACCTGCTCGAACGCCGCCACCGTCAACGGCAGATCGCGATAAGATTCCATGTCCAGCGTGACGAGCTTCGGCTTCTGATCCTGCCCTGGGTGGCTGACAGCGGCTCGGTAAATGGTGCGCAGCCGCTCAGCGATGCGAGCCACGGAGTGATCGAACGAAAGCGGCTGCAATTGGCTGAAGATGGACGAGATCTTCACGCTGATCGTGTCTACCTGCGGCAGGCTGAGCAGCTCCACGTAACCCGCGACGCGCCGGGCGGCCTCTTCCTCACCGAGCACCGCTTCACCCAGGTGATTGATGTTGATGCGGACGCCGGCCGCGCGGCGTTGGCCGATGTACTCGTTCAGTTGTTGATCGGCGGCGGGCAAGATGAAGGCGGTGGTCTCTTGCCGAATGTGGTTCAGCATCGCGGTGCCGCTGAGTGACGGTAACCAGGTACCCAGCCGCCGCAACGCAGCCAGGCTCAGCCTGTCCAAGGCCCCCAGATATTGCGGCGCTCCCAGCCGCTCCAGCAAATAGCGAGCTTGTTCGACGGTGCGTTTGCGAGAGCGCGAGCGATAGGCTCGGTCAGCCAGCAAGGTCGTGAACACCTGGCCGCGCGGATCGTGCATCATGCCGGCCAACACTTGGGCCTGCTCCACGTCGCGCGGCGTCTTGAAATGTTCGGCAAGGCTGAACAGGATCCGAGCGAGCTCGATACTGCGCTCGCCTAGCTCGATCGGCGCCAGGGCCCGGCCTCGGACCTGTTCGAGTAGCTGCTCGGCTCGAGCGGCGAGTTCTGCCGTCTGGCGGTCTCTCATCCGAACAGTATGTGCGACTTCCCAAGCGTCAGCGAGCAACGACGCGCGCCGCGCGGGCGCACTTTTGCCGTTGTCTGCGGCCGTTGTGGGCGGGCTGCGCGGGATGTAGACTAGTCGAGTTCGATCTGCAGCGCGCCGAAGGTTCGCGCGGCAGTGTTGTTGCCATCGGCCGAGTGAGTCATGGGCGCATCGCAGATGCCGTAGCCGGTAAGGCGGCCGTGCTGCACGATGACATCGTGCAGGTTCCAGTGGCGCGAGCCATTGCTGAGCGGGATCGGTCGCACGCGAGCGTCGGTACCGTCGTGCGAGAGCCAGGCGAAAAACGGGTTGGCCCCGCGCGAGATGCTCATGCCGCCTTGCCAGCGGTCCCAGTCCGCGGCACCCACCGCGACGATGCCCTCCTCCAGCCAGCGCATGCCAACCAGCACGTCACCGCGACCGAGGTTGAAGTCGTGCTGCCGGAGCTGCGTGCCCTCGGCGTCGTACACCGCGACGTAGCCATCGTAATCGACGTAGCCGCTCGGGTCCGGATAGGTTTTCTTGCTGCCATCGGCCAGCGTGCGCACGACGGCGCCCACCACCGCCAACTCTCCTTGCCGAGCCGCGAGCGCAAACGCCACTTGCTCCGCCGCATCCGGATCGGGCCATAAGACGCGCGTGCCATGGCGAGCGCCTTGGTCGTCGAAGCGCGTCACGGCCAAGGGCAAGAGCTCGTTCTCTAGCGCGCTGGGCGCGCGCATCATGCACTCAAGGTTCGTCGACTCAGCGAACGCCGCGAGGTTGGCCTGGCAGCGCGTTCGATTCCAGGCCCGACCGACCACGAGCTCGCCGGTCGACTCATCGCGAGCCAGAAACGGCCGAACCGCCTGCTGGGTCCAACGGAATTCATCGTACGCCCACGAGGCCGGCTCGGCGAAATGTGAGCCATCCACGACCCGGGCCCAACGTTCGACGTAAGCCTTCGCTTTCCAATCGAGGAGCTCGAGCCCGAGCGCCAGGCGCTTGGACAGCGGGCCATCGTTCGGCGTGGCGGCGAGCGAGAGGAACGCGACCACCACCCCTTCCCCCTCAGGCAGCAAGCGCACCCAACCGGCGCCCAGGGCATCGGCGAACGCAGACTTCATGGCGAACAGCGGCTGCGGGTCTTCTGCTCCGTAGTCAGTCGCCGGGATACTGAGCGGGGAAGCGAGCGTGGTGACGCTGATCAGCTGCCCCTCGTGAGTCAGCCTCAGCAGATCGTCGGCGTTCTTCTGGGGTGAGTGACGTTCGAGCGAAAGCGTGACGTCGCCCGACGGGTGAACGATGACGTCCCCGATGACATCGTCGGGGTCTGCCGTGTAGGCCCAGGCAAGCGCGCCGTGATCGTACGCGGCAAGCCGAAAACGGCTGCGCCAAGGCAAGCCCAAGGGACCCGCTTCGAGATCTCGGCGAGACTCGACCACGTAGCTGCGTTCGCCGTCGTTGGTCGCCAGCAGCGCGCCGTACGCGGATCGCGGCGTCTGAGTGACGGTGGCCTGGCCCGTCTCGGTGAGGTCTGCCGGTCCGCGCACGGCGGAAGCCGCGCCGGCTGCGCCACCCGCACCGGCGGCGCTGGGCGTACCAGCCGCTCCGGCCGCGTCATTGCCGTCGCCCGCGCCACTGTCGCCCGCGCCGCTGTCGCCCGCGATCCCCGCGCAGCCTCCGTCATCGCCGCTGCCGCTCGCGCCCGCCAACCCCACGCCAGCGCTCCCGCTGCTGCCCAGCGCAGGCTCTGCCGGTTCATCTGCCGCGCAAGCCTGAAATAGCAGCGTCGACAGCGCAACAAGGACCAGACGGTGCAGCCAGGCATGCGGGAGAGCCACGTTTTCTAGAGATGCACTCAGGGCGCGAATCGTTCACTTTCAGCTTCGATTTTCCGTGCTCGGTTGTCGGCCCGTGAGCTCGACTCGTGACCGCAGCAGGCGCTGCTGGCCATTCATCGGCGATCGGCGCGAGCCCGCTTTCGGGTCCACAACAAACGAGTGCCTTCAGCGGTCCATTCGTAGCCGCGTTCGCCCTCGATGATCAGCGCGGCGCTCGCCGTTCGTTGGCTCGAGCTGAGGCCAACGTCGACGGCGATCAAACGACCCGCGGCAGTGACGAGGATCTGCCCGTGACGGCCTCGCGGGAGCGAAGCCGTCTGCGTGTGCCCGATGACCATGCGCTGCGCACCGAGCAGCTCCAGCGTCTCGCGCAGCTCACGCCTCGCTTGCGGGCCGCCACGCGCCAAGCTGCGATCCCAAAGTGGACCCGTGCCGCTGCGAAACAAGCTCTTTTTAGGCAAAGACCAAAGATTGACGCGCGCCGCCCAGCACTCCCGCGCCTGCTGATTCAGCCCTTCGACGCCCCCGCGCGCCCAGGCGGGGACGAGCCCGGCGTGCACGAACAGCGTCTGCGCGGTGACATAGGCCACGGGCAAGGCGCGCAGCGCGCGGCCGAGCACGTGGCGTGGGCCGAGCGCGCGGCGGAGCTCGGTGCGCCCCGGGACGTGCTCGATCTTCCAAGCTTCGAGCCGCGGCTCGATCGGCAACACGATGCCGTGCGGACGCTGGCGAATGAGCCGCCGCATCGCTCGGCTCACCCGGGCTGGCCAGGCGCGTCGCTCGGCCGCGCTGGCGAAGGCGAGATACTCTTCTTCGGTACAATAGCCCTCGTGCCCGAGCGCGGTCATCACCTCGTGATTGCCGAGCAGGATCGTCACTTTGCCGCCAGCTTGGCGAGCCTGCCGCTGGAGCTTGAGGAGCAAGCGAAGCGCCTGCGCGGCGCCGCCGCCTCGGTTGAACAGGTCGCCCATCTGCACCAGCTCATCGCCTTTGCCCGACCAATCGAGCTTGCGGTTCACGAGGCCGGTGCCACGCAGGAGATCGATCAGTACGTCGTACGCGGCGTTCAGATCTCCGATCGCGATCACTCGCCCTGTCGCACTCGCAGCCATCTTCGCCCAACGCTAGTCAGCGTGGGCGCCTCAAGCCAACGAAAGATCGACCGTTTGGGCCGGCCGCCGCGTTTGCTCGACATTCGCGCTCGTTCGGCCGCGCTCTGAAAGCCTGGACCCCTCCTCGGTTGACCGATATCATGTCTCCTCGAGCGCCCGCCAACGCGGACCGGCAGTGGGGCCCGACGGAACGACGAAAGCAATGAGCGAGAGTGACGAACGTTTACAGCAAGCCGTCCGAGCCGGCGGCATCGGCATTTTCGATCACGATCACGCGACGGACATCATCTACTGGTCCGCGGAACTGCGGGAATTTTACGGCTTCACGCCCGACGAGGTCGTAACCCTGCGCGCGATCGTCAGGCAATGCTTCCCAGAGGACCTGGCTCGCGTGCAAGAGGCCGCGCTTCGGGCACATAGTCCCGAAGGGGACGGCGCATTCGATATCGAACATCGGATCATCGACCGCAAGGGCGAGCTCCACTGGCTCCTGACTCGCTCGAAGACGCTGTTCAGCGGAGTTGGCCGGGAGCGGCGCCCCGTTCGCACCATCGGCGCCGTGCAAGACGTCACCGAGCGGCGCACTGCCAGCGCTCAGCTGCGAGTCCTCGATACGGTCATCCGCTCCAGCAGCAGAGCCGTGGCGATCGCCGATCCGAGCGGCCTGCTCACGTTCGCCAATGAAGCGTTCGTGCGCTTCTGGGGTCACGAGCGCAGCGAAGACGTGCTCAATCGTTCGCTGTTCGATTTTTGGGAGCCGCTCGAAGGACCGGGGGAAGCCATTGCGGCGATCTTTCGCAAGGGCACCTGGCACGCGGAGACGCTCGGGCGGCGCCGCGATGGCGAAGAGTTCGATGTCGCGCTCGTCGCCGAGGCCGTGTGTGACGCTCGCGGCCAGCTCGCCCAAGTGCTCGTGACTTGTACCGACATCACCGCCAGCAAACGCGCTGAGCGTGCGCTGCGGCTGAAGGATCAGGCGATCGCCACCTCGCTGGTCGCCATTGCCATGGGCGACCAGCGAGGCCAAATCGTGTACGTGAACCCCGCTTTTCTGAGGTTGTGGGGCTATTCATCGGACGACGAGGTGCTCGGGCGCTCGCCTTTGGAATTTACGGATCCGCAGCGCACCGCCCAGATCTTGGACAGCGTCCGCGCTCAGGGCTCTTGGGTCGGAGAGATCACCGGCAAGCGTCGCAATGGCACCGCCATGGACCTGAAGCTGTCGGTCAATTCCATTAGCGATCCGAGCGGGCAGCTCGTAAACATCGTGGCCTCCTTCGTCGACGTGACCGAGCAAAAGCGGCTCGAGGCACAGCTGCTGCACGCGCAAAAAATGGAGTCCGTAGGGCGCCTAGCCGGCGGAGTAGCGCACGACTTCAACAACCTGCTCACCGTGATCCTGGGGGCCGTGGAGCTCACCCGGCTAGAGCTCGATCCGGCGCACCCGGCGCACGAATACCTGGCCGATGCCGAGAACGCGGCCGACTCGGCGGCGTTGCTGACCAAGCAGCTGCTGGCCTTTTCCCGCAAGCAGATCATCGCGCCCAAGGTGCTGAACCTGAACGAAGTGATCGCTCGCGTCCAACGCATGGCGCAACGGCTGCTGGGCGAAGACGTGCTGCTGCGCACCGTCTGCGCGCCGGATCTCGGCTTCGTGCGCTTCGATCCGGGCCAGGTCGAGCAGATCATCGTAAACCTCGCGGTCAACGCGCGCGATGCCATGCCAGAGGGCGGCAGGTTGACGATCGAGACCAGCAACGTCCGACTCGACCCGCACTACGCGGGCGCGCACGCGGGCGTCGAATTCGGCGACTATGTCCTGCTCGCGGTCTCCGACAGCGGCACCGGGATGAGCGCGGACGCGCGCGCGCACCTGTTCGAGCCGTTCTTCACGACCAAAGGGCCGGGCAAGGGCACCGGCCTCGGATTGGCAATGGTCTATGGTGCCGTCCAGCAAAACGGCGGCCGAATCGAAGTTTACTCCGAGCCCGAGCACGGCACGACGTTCAAGATCTACTTGCCTCGAGTGCCCGGAACAGAACCGGAAGTTCGGCTACCCGAGCGGCCGAGCCCTCGAACCGGCGGAGAGTCCATCCTCTTGGTCGAGGACGATGAACGAGTGCGCGCGTTCGCGACCACGGTGCTCGAGCGCTTCGGCTACCAGGTCCGCGCCTTCCAGGCGCCGGAACGCGCGTTGGCTGCCCTCTCCGAGCTGAACCCCCCACCGGATTTGCTGGTCACCGATGTGGTGATGCCCGGCATGAATGGCCGAGCGCTCGCTGAGCGACTCGCGTCGCTGATGCCCGCGATGAGAGTGCTGTTCGTCTCCGGCTACACCGAGAACGTGATCGTCCACCACGGAGTGCTGAAGGAAAACATCGAGTTTCTAGCCAAACCCTACTCGGTCGATCAGCTCGCTCGGCGTGTGCGTGAAGTGCTGGACGCGGGCCAACGCGCCTAGCAAGGCTGGTTGGTAAGAGGGGGCGATCGCGATCCAGCAACGCACCTCGGAGGGCGCAGCGTCGTCGCTCATCCGTCTCCCGGACTTGGCTAAAGCCGCGATTGTCACCGGTTCCCGCTACTCGGGGACAGAAAATTGCAGCCGGGCGCGCCCTCAATCGACCTGCGCCGATGGACGATCGGGACGCTCTGTGCTTGAACCAAAGTAGCGCTAAAAGCGGAGTCCGCGGGGTAGCCCGGCGGTACGATTCAAGGAAGCATCATGGGCACGAAATTGGTCGCGTTGAGTGTCATCCTGTTGGCCTGCGCTTGCGGCAACAGCCCGAGCGCCAGCCCGGCCGGAGCCAGCGGTTCTGGCGCGGTCGCCGTTGCCGGCAGCGCCGGGGTGCTCAACGCGGCCGGAACAGTGGGCGCAGCGGCCGGCGCGTCGAACGGAGCCGGCGGCTCGCTGGTCGGGGCGGCAGGCGCAGGCGGGCTCGGCGCGGGCGGAGCGGGCAGCAGCGGCGCCTCCAGCACGGCAGGCACGGGCGCAGGCGGCGTCCCTAACGCGGCCGGCGCGAGCAGCGGGGGCAGCGCTGGTGTCGCTTCTGGCACGAGCGGCGCAGGCGGCGGCGCGCTCGATGCCACGTGTGGCGGCATGAGCAGCTCGGCCGCGAATTTGAAGGACAAGTACGCGGGCTGTTTTCCGATCGGCGCCGCCGTCGACGCGCAGTCTTACATGACGCACGCCTCGATCTTGAAGACCCACTTCAACAGCCTAGTCGTCGAGAACGACATGAAGTTCAACGCGCTCGAGCCGAACGAGGGCGCGTTCAGCTATAGCAACGCCGATAAAATCGTGGATTTTGCCAGCAGCAACGCCATGAAAATCCGCGGCCACACGCTGGTTTGGCATAGTCAGAACCCGTCCTGGCTATTTTCGGGCGCATCGAAAGACCTGCTGCTCGCCCGCATGAAAAATCACATCAAGAACGTGATGCAGCACTACAAGGGCAAGGTCTACGCCTGGGACGTCGTGAACGAAGCGATCATGGACGACGGCAGCTACCGGACGGGCAGCGGAGACGACGACAAGAAGAGCCGCTGGTACGAGATCATCGGGCCGAGCTACATCGCCGAAGCGTTCCGCGCCGCGCACGAGGCAGATCCGACCGCGAAGCTCTTCTACAACGATTTTTACGACTACATCCCCGCCAAGCACCAAGGCATCTACAACATGCTGAAGGCCTTGCTCGCCGAAGGCGTGCCCATTCATGGCGTCGGCATGCAGTGCCACCTCAACATCGAGCCCTCGACGAAGCCTGAAAATCAGGGCTACCACCAATCGGTCGAAAACCTCGAGAAGGCGATCCTGCTCTATTCGTCGCTCGGGCTAGAGGTCCAAGTCACGGAGCTGGACGTCTCTTTGTACATCCCGGGCATCAGCTACACCCAGGACACGTTCTACACCGCAGCCACCTTCACGGAAGCGCTGCAAATCAAGCAGGCCGAGCGCTACAAAGCCTTCTTCGAGCTGTTCCGCAGGCACCGGAACGTGATTACGAACGTAACGCTGTGGGGCATCGCCGACGACAACACCTGGCTCTCGGAGTTCAGCTCCGGCAGAAAAGACTTTCCGCTGCTCTTCGACACCGCTCACAAGCCGAAGAAAGCCTATGACGCAGTCATGAGCTTTTGACGGGTGACGAGCGCGCTCAGTCCGATGCCTCGCCGGGCAACGTTCTTCCTCGCGCTCGCGCTTGCTACAACTGCTCGTCGCGCTCTAGCCCTCTCTGCTGCTCGGCTTCCCGCGCGCGCTACCGCACCAGCGAGTGCACCACGACGCCCAAGGCCACGCGATAGGTGGCGGTGTCGACCGCGCTGTCGCCTGCAGCCGGGTTCGGTACGAGGAAGTGATCCCAGGAGAACAAGCCGGTAAAATCCAGCACACGATTACCGAAGAGCGCGGTGTAACCGGCGAGCCCACCGAGCGGCAGCGTGAGGTCGTGGGCAACGTCGAAGCGAGACTCGATGACTCCGCTCTCGACGCCGAAAAATAGGTGTGGGTTGACGCTCAAGCTCGCCCGCACAGGCACGTTGAGCCCTACCCACCAAGCGCGCGTCGCGAACGGAACCATCAGCGCGGCGTCGAAGCGAAACGCGCCCGCCCGATACAAGAGCGGGATCGCCGGGTTGAACTGCCAGACGCGCTTGCCGTCGGCATTCGTGTAGGGCGTCTGAAATAGCAGTCGCACGCCGAGGTCCCAATTTTCGAAGCGAAAGCCGCGAGTGATGAAGACGGTGACCGAAGAGAAGCTGAAATCGGGCGCCAAGCGCAGCGGAATGAACAGCGCGCCGGCTTCCCAATCCTTGGTCAACCCGAACGCGACGCCGCCACGCAGCCACCACTCGTGGCCCGGGGTCGGCGTAGCGAGCGCCCCGGTCTGAAGGTACGCGCCGCCGCCATCGACCATCTGCTCCGCGAAGCGCGCGCCGAGCAACATCGGCTGGCCCGGGCCCGCCAAAATGTGCAGGCTGTTCATGGGCGAGGTCAGATGCCGCCGGCTCCATTGGCCTTCGAGCCCAGGGCGGCGGTATTCCTCCGCCTGCGCCGGGCGCGTGAGCCCGAGCAACACCAGCGCTGCGCTGCTCGCTCTCGCGTACCCGCGCGTGCTCATCGCTGCTCGGCGTCGCGCCGCACGGCGGCGAGCTCGGCCGGCGTCAACGCTCGCCGGAAATCACCGCTGAGCGTGAGCAACCGTTCGGCGGCCGCGTCCCAGGCCGGCGCCAGATCGCCGAGACAGCCTCGATAGTCGGCGGCCGACGCCGCGTACTTGCGATCGGCCTGCTCGATACATTCGCTCACCTTGCCCGTACGCTTCCGGTGTTGGGCGAACGCTTCGGACGCGCGCGCGAGCGTCTCGAGCGCCTGACGCTGGCGAACGGGGTCGTGAACGTGTTCGCTGACGGACTCACGCGCGCGCTCGAGGAACGCGCGGATCACGAACGTATCGTCACCCTCGCCGGTGAGACTCATAATCAGGGCCGAGAGCGCGATCCAGAACATGGCTATTTGACGGCGTCCAGCCGCGCGAATTCGGCCGCGGTCGTGAAGCGACGAAGCTCCAGCTGCAGCTCGATGTAGCGAGCGAGCGCGCTCGCTTCGGCCTGTTGCACCGCGGCCAATCCTGCGCGCGTTTCTCGATCGCTGCTCGGACGCTCGGCTCCGAGCAGCGCGAGCTGACGCGCCTGAGCGCGCTTGGTGTCGAGCAGCAGCGAGTCCATCGCGATGTAGAGCGAGCGAACCTTGGCCGCGCGCTCGGCATCCGAGATCACCAGCTCCACCAGCTCGACGCGCGCAGCGACGCGGTCGCGTGCGGCGGTGCTGGGCAGCTGCGCGGGCGGCGTTTCAGCACCGCACGCGAGCAGGGCCAGCGCGAGCAAAGCGTATCGATGCGTTCGACTTCGAATCACCGCTCCCTCATTACGCGACGGATATCCGCGAGCCACAGAGCAGTCAAGCGCGCGAACTCCAGCGCAGCGCGTTGACATCGATATACGGTCGCGTTAGTCGTCCGGGGCATGTCCCAGAACGGCCGATCGTGGGCTAAGTGGTTGGGAGCGGGCGCAATTTTCGCGGGGCTTTCGCTACCGCGACCCGCGCTCGCGCAGGGAGCGCCCGACCTCGGCAACCCACCGTATAAATACGATTACCAGTTTCCACTACTGGGTAAGAAGCTGGCCTCGCGGGGGCTCTCGTTCCCACTGCCATTCGGCATTGGCATCAACTACGCTTACGCGCAGCAAGGCGTCGACATCACCGGCGTGAACATCGCCGTCAACGAGGGCCAATACACCGACCTCAGCAAGATCGTGAAATTCGATCACGTGACGTCGACCGTGAAGGTCATCAATGGGCGGCTCGATCTGTGGCTGCTGCCGTTCTTGAACGTCTACGGTCTCGGCACTTACGTGGTCGACGCCGACACGGACGTGCTGCTCTCATCGCCCTTCCCCCTGCGCTCAGGCGCCTCCCAAACCGGCTACGGCGGCGGCTTCGGAGCCACGGCCGCCTTCAGTTTCTGGGGATTTTTTGGCGTCCTCGACGCGAATTTGACCTGGAACCAGATGGAAAAACTCGCCGCTCCCGTGCGCTCTTTTCTGCTCACGCCGCGCGTCGGCAAGCGCTTTCGTCTGGGACAATCCGTTTGGCTGTCCAGCTGGGTGGGCGCCATGCGCGCGTCGATTGAGGCCAATACCGAAGGCTCGATCGCACTCAAGGATGCCATCGGCGCTCCGGAAGGCAGCTTTGAGTCGAAAGTCGGTAATTGGTATAATAGCCTTCCACCGGGCCAACAAGCCGCCGTCGGCGGCCTAGTGGGTGATTTGACGGGCACAGCGGGCTCGAGAGATCCGGTCATCCACTACAAGCTGGACAAGGCGCTCACGGATCCGTGGAACATGCTGATCGGCGCCGAAATCGATCTCCACAAACGCGTTCAGATGCGCATGGAATACGGTTTTCTCGGCCGAACCCAACTGATCATGGGGCTCTGCTACCGCTTCAACATGTTCGAATCCGCAGCAGCGAACTAGTCCGCGCAGACTCCGGCACGGCGCTAACGCTTGGGCGTGTACACTGCGGCGAAGTCTACATGTTCGAGTCCGCGGCAGCGAAACTAGTCCGCGCAGACTCGGGCACGGCGTCAACGCTCGGGCGCGTACACTGCGGCGAAGTCATACATGTTCGAATCCGCAGCAGCGAAACTAGTCCGCGCAGGCAGCGTGTAGTTCCAGAACCTAGTCGCGACCCGTGGACTCTCCATCTGCCCTCTTCGATTCGTCGTTGGCCATCGACCTTTGGAGTCCAATGAACCGATCGACGACGTCTACCATCGAAGAGGGCGGCGCGAACAGCGGCGCAGGCTCGCGCGCGGCGAACCTGCCCATTTCTAGCAGATTTACGGCTTGACCTTGACGGTCGCCCAGCCGTTGGCCGGCATGGCGAACTGCAGCTTCTTGCCGCCGATGGCGACGACATAGGCCCCGTTGGCCGCGCCGCTGTTGAACATGACGGCCACGAGGCTACCATCCGGATTCTTGAACGCCAACGCATCGCCGCCCGTCGTACCAACGACCGTCGCGCCCGGCGTGACGTATTGCGAAATGTGGCGGAACACGTAGTAGGCCGGCGTTGGAGTCACTGCCCCGCCGTCCGCGATCAAGAGCGTGTCTTGCTTCCAGTCACGGGTCGTGTCGATACCCAAGCCGGACTTATCGAGCACCATGTTCCAGGCGTTGTACGACGTCACCTTGACGGTCTTGATCGCGTCTCGGATGTAGCCCCAGCTCTCCACGCCGTAAGCGTGGTCGTTCGGCGCCTGCGTGTTGTTGTAGGCGGGATAGCCCGAGGGATTCCACGGGTAATTGCCGCACTTGTGCTCGCTGGCCCAGAACGGAAGGCCAGAGCCCAACGCGTTCAGCTTGGCTGCATCGAGCGTGTTCCACTGCGCGCCGACGACGGTCAGGAAGGGCTTGGCTTTGGCATCCGCGACCGCGCCGGCGGCGACGTCGAAGTCCGTCTTGTCGTTGGACAGCGTGCCCAGCATGACCTTGACGCCCAGGGTCTGCATGGCCGGGCCCAGGTAGGTGCCGATGAAGTTCGCGTAGGTGGCTTTCTCCCACAAACACGAGGGGTAGTTTTGATCGTAGCCGGGCTCGTTTTGCGGCGAGACGACCTCGATGTTGATGCCCTGCTCCTTGTAGCCTTGCACGAACTTCGTGAAGTAGAGCGCGTACGACGTCAGGGTCGCCGCGTCGCTCTTCATCGTGCCACCATCGTAGTACGACGGCTTCTTGGCGGTCGCCATGGAGTCAGCGCCGCTGTTCTTCTTGTAGCCGGTCTTCATCCACACCGGTGGCGTCCACGGGCTGGCCCAAAAGCGGATGTCGCTCTTAACGGCCTGAGCTGCCTTGATGTACGGGATCAGCTTGGTCTTGTCCCGCTCGAGGGAGAACTTGGTCAGCTGCAAGTCGGCGGCGGGACGATTGGACTCCGTGCCATCCGGCGCGGGATCGGCGCCATCGATGTCCGCCAGCGTGAAACGCTTCTCGGCGTAATCGCTCGCGCCCATCGGGATGCGACCCCAGGCGAACGCAGCGCCATCCGTCGCGCTGAAGAGCAAGTTGATGGCCTTGGTCTGCATCTCGGCCGAGCTGAGGAACTTCCAGCCGAGCTCGTTGAAGGCAGCGCCCATGCCGGCCCATTGCTGGGCGGGCGCGCCGTCGTTGACGGTCACGGTCGCGGCCGCGGTCGAATCCGTGGGCATGACGTCCGTCTTCCAGTACGCGCCCATCGCAGACGTGACGAGCGGCGGCAGAGGCGTCGACATCACCACGCCACCGCTGCCAGCCGTGCTCGAGCCACCGGCCGTGCCGACCGGAGGCGCACCGCCTGCGCCGCTGCCGGCGGTACCGCTGGTCGTGCCCGCGGTGTTGCCACCGCCGGCCACGCCGCTGCCGGCGCCCGCGGTCGGGTTGGAATTCGCGCCCGCAGTGCTGCCGTTCGAGCCGCTGGCCCCCGGCGCGCCGGCCGCTGGGTTGGCACCCGCGGTGCCTCCCGGCGGCGAATTGGGAGTGGTGTCGGAGCCACACGCGCCCAAAGCGAGCACGAGTCCAACGCTGGAGAAAGAGACGAGTCCGAAACTGGAAATCGAAAGTCTAGTCATGGAAAAGAACCTTGGTTCAGGCGGTCGAGGTTACTTGCCGACGAACGTGGTGATGGTCTTGCTGGGGAGCGAAGCCATGAAGCTGCCTCCAGTTACCGGGACCGCAGTGCCGGCCTTTAGATTTTCGGTGGCCGACGTCACGTTTGGCGTCATCGAAGCGGGTGCCGTGCCGCCGGCAATCGCGATCGGCACGGTGGCCGCCGCAGTGCCCTTGTTGATGGCGACGACGACGACGGTGCCATCCGCGCCTTTGTAGGCGGAGAGCAGGACATCCGTGCTGGAGTTACCCGTAACGTCCACCGCAACGTAGTCGGGGCGCACGAATTTGCTGTAGTTACCGAGCGCGTAGAAGCGCTTGGCGATGGTCGAGCCGCCCTTGGTCAGAGCCAAGCCCTCGTTGTCGTCCTGGAAGTAGGCTTCGTACCACCAGAAGAGCCAGGCCGAAGCCTCACCGACCGTGAGCGCGGAGTGGATCCAGCCCGCGACCGCGACGCCGTTGTTGATGTCAGTCGACGGTCCCTGTTCCGGCCAGTGCTTCACGCCGGACATCTCGGTCTGCCAGACCTCCTTGTCTCTCTTGCCACCGTTGACGTCGGCCGGCCACGCGTACGCGATCTGCGAGTCGTACTCATGCACGCCGAAGATATCGAAGGACTTCCACGCGTCCTGATCCTTCCACAGCCAGTGCCCGTAGTCGTAGCCATTGCCGTCGAGGCAAGTCTGAGCGCAACCGGTCTCGGTCGGAGTGTTCGAGTAGCAGCCGCAGTTCAGCGGATCCGAGCTCTGCGGGTGGGCGGCGACCAGCGAACCCGTAGCCGAGGCGTTGCTCCAAGCGTGGATCCACTCGGATGCTTCAGGCGCGATGACCAAGGTGCTGGGGCTGACTTCTTTGATCTTCTTCCCGGCCACCTTGACCCAAGCCACCATCTGTTTGGCGGTGTACGTGGTCGTATCGTAGTCGTCGGTGCACGGGGGTCCCTTGGCTGCGCACGACGCGAAATCAGACTCGTTCGCGATCGACATGGCGTACAGGCCCTGGGCCTTGGCAAAGTCCGCGATCGTCTTCGCCCATGAGTCGAAGCACGTCTCGAGCAAGTACCCACCCTGAGTCGTTTTGCCGTTGCTCTTGCAATTCGCAGGGGGGCTCCAAGTCGATCCGATCACCTTAGCCCCTTTGGCCTTCGCTTCGGCGATGTACTTCCCTGTCAGGGTGCCGTTCGTATTCATGCCGACGCGCAGGATGGACAAGCCGATTCCGTCAGTGCCCGTGGTGCCGTAGAGCGTGTCGATCGGGATGGTCTTCTCGTTCGGCATCAACGCACTGTTGAGACCAAAGCCGCGGATGGTCTGACGGGTCGCGTCGAGCTTCACCGTGATGCCACTCGTGCTCGGGGCGCCGCTGGCACCCCCGCCGCCGACCGTGCCACCCGTGCTGCTACCACCCGTGCTGCTGCCGCCCGTCGCGGAACCCGCGGCGCCGACCGGCGCGCCACCGCTGCCTGACGTGCCCGAAGCGAGCCCGGCGGTCGCGCCGCTGCCCGCAGCGCCAGGATTGGAGCCGCCGCTGGGATTGCCTGGGCTACCGGCCGCGCCGACCGAACCGGCCGCGGATGAGGTGCCGCCCGAGCCCGGCGAGGCCGCCTTATCGCTCGAACAGCCTGCGAATGCCAGCGCGAGGACCACGGGCCCAACCGGCATCTGGCACACACGACCCATACGTTCCCACAACAAGCTACGTGTTCGCATTGCAGGACGGTGTGCCAGAAGTTGCGGGAGAGTCAAGAGGCAAAACAAACCTGAAAAAAACGTAAAATCTAGCGCCCACGGCAATTTCGACTGCCAATGACAGCACGCAACAGCGACTGTTGTGCACGAGTAACATTTGCACTTTGTCGCGACAAAACACGCGTGCCAACGACAAGCGTCACCATGACAGGAACGTCATAGGTACGCGCCCCGGCGTCACGCACGCGCGTGGTACGGTCGCGCGATGAGACGGTCGCGGTCGGGCACGAGCGCTGCGCTGCGAGCAGCTCTGCTGAATACTTTGGTAGCCGCGCCGCTCAGCGCCGCCAGCTTGCCGGCGCACGGGCCGCTCAGCGTGTTGGTCATCAGCGACGAGGTCAATCCCAACAACCTGAGCGATGCGCAGCTGACTCAGCCCGGCGATATTTCGGCCGCTTTGAACGCGGCGGACAGCGGACTCACGCTCGAGGGCAAGGCCACCGAGGTATCCAGTCAATGCGTCGACGACGCGCTGACTGCGTTACAAGGCGGGCGGCCCCCGCAGGTCGTGGTGTACTTCGCGCACCGTCCGGCGCTCGGCTGCGACAAGAGCGATCAGCAAGCGGCGCTCACCAGCGCGCTCGAAGCACAGCTGAAGCGCGGCGGCGGGATCGTGGTCTTTCACCACGGCAGCTACACCTGGCCGGGCAAAGAGGCGCTGATGCCGCTGCTCGGTGTCAGCGCCAGCAGCATCGCCTGGAACACGAGCGAAGGGCAGCGCGTTTTCAACGTGGCGCCCGGACATTTCGTGACCACCAACGGCGTCGTGTACACCGCGCGCGCCGCGCTTACCGGCATGGGCGCGGTACCCGCCGGGATGTTCGAGTACTTCGACAACATTCCCGATGAGCGCTATCCGAACACGGCCCTGCTCACGCAGACCGGCGAGACACGCACGATCTTGTTCGCGAGCAGCAGCGGCGGAACGCGCGTGCTCGGCTATGCCCTCGAACGCCCCGGCTGGCTCGGGCGCGTGCTGTTCTATCAACCTGCGGAGTATCAACCTCGCGCGCTCGACGACCGAGCCGGACCCAATTTTCAGATCCTGGCCAACGCCATCGTCTACTCCGTACATCAAGAGGGTGGCAGTAGCGGCTCCGCTGGTAGCGGCGGCAACACTGGCTCAGCGAGCGGCTCAGGCGGCTTGGGCGCGGGCGGCGTGAGTGGCAGCGCGACCGGAGTCAGCGGGCAGCCAGCGGTCGCGGGCGCGAGTCACCGCGCGGGCGCGCCGAACGCTGGCGCCAGCTCGAACCCGGCCGTAGCCGGCGGGACTGCGAGTGGAGGCGTCGGCAATAGCGCTGGCTCGAGCGCCACGGCCGCCGGCAGATCGGCAGGCGGCGCAGCGACCACGCCAGCGAGCAGCCCAAGCGACAGCGGCTGCGGCTGTCGGCTCTCGTCGGCTCGAGCCGCGACGCCCAGCACCGCAGTCGCGTTGCTCTTGGCCGCGCTCGGCCGATTCGGCCGGCGGCGCACGTCGAAGCGCGAGCGAGCGACCCGCTAACTTGCGTCAACGCGCGCAATCCAGCTGGCCAAGCCCGCCAGATCGGAGCCCGAAGCATCCGGCGCGATCAGCTGCTCGCCAGTCACACCCAGGCGATTGAGCCAAAACGTGGGAAATCCAAACCATTTGGCGCCCGCCGCGTCCCAACCCCCGAACGCCGAAAAGACGATCTGCGAAGCGGGCAGCCCGAGCAGCGACGGGCCGAGCGCATAGGCACGCGCGTCCGGCTTGTAGGTTTGCGCGGCGTCGCTCGAGATCAGCACGTCGAACGCGTCCTCCAACGAATTTCGCGCGATCAACCGGCGCAGCATCTTGGGCGAGTAGTTGGCCAGCGGCGCGAGCTTCAGACCGGCTTTCTTCCAGGCCAACAGCCGAGCCCGTGTGTCCGGCCAAGGCTCGAGTTCGCTATACGCGTCGACCAGCTGCCGTCGTGCGTCTGGCGACAACGATACCTTTCGCTCGTTCGCGGCGTAGACGAGCGCCTGCTCGGTGACCGTCTCGAAGTCGACGTAGCGCTGCGCGGCCGCCCGCAGCCACGAGTACTCGAACTGACGGACCTTCCAGGCGTTCCACAGCTCGAGCCCGCGGCCCGGAACGACCGCATCCGCCGCGCGAGCCACGGAGCGCGGGTCGAAGATCGTGAATAGGTCGAAGCAGATCGCGCGGATCTTCGGCTCCCTTGCGGCCTCGGGCGCCCCCGCGCCGACCGACAGAGCCAGGCGTTCGCAGGCGACCACTCCGGTGACTAGGCTCAAAAACTCCCGGCGCGACATGCCCGGAACATGCGCGCGAAGCTCGGTTCGGTCGAGTGTGCCGCTGCGCATCTCTAGTATGCATTTTTGCATGCATAATAGTAAAGTTCTCGTTGATCATGAATTGGGATGATCTGCGCTTCTTCCTGGCCGTGGCGCGACACGGCTCGCACTCGGCAGCGGCGCGCGCGCTCGGCGTCACCCAGCCAACGATCGGCCGGCGCATGGCCGCCTTCGAGCGCGAGCTCGGCGCCCGGCTGTTCGTAGCGACGCGCCTCGGTCAAGAGCTGTCGGCCACGGGGCGTGAGCTCCGCGTGCACGCCGAGCGCATGGAGCTCGATGCGCTGGCCGCGGAGCGAGTGAGCGCAGGGCGCGACCTCGGCATGCGAGGAAAGGTGTCGATCACTGCCTCGGAATGGTTGGTGGGCGCAGTTCTAGCTCCGCTCATCGCTCCGCTCAGCGCACAGCACCCGGAGCTCGAGCTCGAGCTGATCAGTGAGGCTCGGCACCTGAGCCTGATGCGCCGCGAGGTCGACATCGCGCTCCGCCCCTCGCGCTTCGAAGACGACGACGTGGTCGAGCGCAAGGTCGCGCTGATCTCTTTTGGGCTGTATGCGTCCGAGGCGTACCTCGCGCGTCATGGCCAGCCGGACTTTGCTCGCCGCTGCGAAGGACATCGCTTGATCGCCATGAGCACGGCGCTGACCAAGATCCCAGATCTAGAATGGCTGCCCCCCCTGACCGGCAAGGCCTTCGTCGCGATCCGCTGCAATGGCCGCGAAGCCATGGCCAGCCTCGCCAGCGCCGGGGTGGGCATCGCCTGTCTGCCCCGCTTGCTCGGCGATCGAGCGCCCGGCTTGCAGCTCCTCGGCCCGCCCAGCGCTGCGCCCGAACGCCCGTTGTGGCTCGGCGTGCACCGCGACCTACGCAGCTTACCGCGAGTCCGCGCCACGCTCAGCTTCTTGGCCGAGGCCATCGCGCGCGTTCGCCCGGCGCTCGCACCGGAGGTCGCTTGAGGGCGCAGCGCCTCGACGGCCCACGTTCACCGTTGCGAAAGCCCAGCGTTGCGTTGCGTGAGTTCGCCAGCTGGAGCGGTCGGACTGAGCACGCGCGAACGGCGAAAGCCGTCATCACTTGCTCGTCACCGGTGCACGGGGCATGGCGGCTGACCGCCCCAGCCAAGAGTAGACGACCGGCAGGACGAACAGCGTCAATAGCGTGGCACTGAGCAAGCCGCCGATGACCACCGTCGCCAGCGGACGTTGAACCTCCGAGCCCGGATCGGTGGAGAACGCCATGGGCATGAAACCCAAAGCAGCCACCAACGCCGTCATCAGCACCGGCCGAAGCCGCTCTTCTGCGGCCTCTTTCACGGCATCGACGTGCGACAGCCCCTGCTCTTCCAGGTGCTTCGCGAACGAGATCAAAACCAGCCCGTTCAACACCGCGACGCCGAACAAGGCGATGAAGCCAATGCCCGCCGAGATCGAAAATGGGATGGAGCGCGCCCACAAGGCCACGGCCCCGCCTGCGACCGCGAACGGCACGTTGAGGAATATCACCAGCGCCGCCCGCATCGAGCCGAACGCGAGCCAAAGCAAGAACAAGATCAGCGACAGCGCGAGTGGCACGACGATCGCCAAGCGGCCGCGCGCTTCTTGGTAGTGCTCGAACTGACCGCCCCACTCGACGCGGTAACCGGTGGGCGCTTTGAGCTCGCGCTGGACCGCCGCCTGCGCTTCGCGGACCACCGACAGCAGATCGCGATCACGCACGTTGAACTCGACCGTGGTGCGACGCGATTGATTCTGGCGGCTGACCTGGGCCGGCCCAGTCAGCTCACTGAGCTCTGCAACATCGCCCAGGGGCACGATCTGACCGGTCAGCGAATGGAGCGGTATCGACCGCAGAATATCGAGATCCCCAGCGTATTCGAGCGCGGTACGCACGAAGATGCCGAATTTTCGTTCACCCTCCAGCACATCGCCCGCGTGATAACCGACGGCGATGGTTTCGGCCGCTTGGTTCACGTCGGCGATGGTCAACCCGTAGCGAGCGAGCTTGCCTCGATCTGGATCGATGCGAATGTAGCTCAGCCCCGCCGATTGCTCGACGCGTACGTCTGCTGCGCCGGGGATCTGCGCCACGAGCTTGGATGCGCGTTCGGCGAGCTGGCGAAGTTTTTCCAGATCAGGACCGTAAATCAAGACCGCCACGTCGGAGCGAATGCCGGCGACGAGCTCGTTGGTCCGCATTTGGATGGGTTGGGAGACGGCGGCCGAGATCTCCGGCACGCGCTCCTCCATGCGCGCCGCCAGCTCCTCGACGATGGCTTCTTTGCTGATGCCTTTGCGCCACTCGGAGCGTGGCTTGAGACCGACATACACATCGCTCTGCTCGACGCCCATCGGATCGGTCGCAATTTCAGGGGAGCCGGTCCTCGTGATGGCGTGGCTGACTTCGGGAGTCGCTCGGATAGCGCGCTCCAGTCGCAGGCCGGAAGACACGGATTCTTCGAGCGAAGTGCCCGTGAGTCGTCTCGCTTCGACCACCAGATCACCTTCATCGAGCTGGGGAATGAATTCGGCACCCACGCGCGTGAAGACCCACGCGCCCAAAGCGAGCACGATGACCGCCGCGCTGAGCGTCAGCCAACGGTGACGAAGGGCTCCGGCTAGCCCGGGGCGATAGAGCGCGTGGGCTCGGCGAATCAACCAGGTTTCCGGTTGGTCGGCCTTCGGTCGTACCCAGTAGCTCGTCAGCACCGGAACCAAGGTCACTGACAGCACGAAGGCACCGGCCAGCGCCAAGAGCACGGTGGTGGCCATCGGCCGAAACAGCTTTCCCTCCGTGGAAGTCAGCGCAAGAATCGGCAGGTATACGATGGCGATGATGGCTTCGCCGAACACGCTCGCGGAGCGCACTTCGACGGTCGCGCTCTCGACGGTTCGAATGCATTCCTCCGAGCTGAGCCCGCGCCCGAGCGCCCGCGCTCGCTCGCTGAGTCGGCGCATGGAATTTTCGACGATGATCACCGCGCCATCGACCAAAAGTCCGAAATCAATCGCGCCGAGCGACATCAGGTTTCCGGACAACCCGAGCAGATTCATGGCGATGATCGCAAATAGCAATGAAAGTGGGATGGTGACCGCGACCACCAGCCCGGCGCGCAGATCGCCGAGCAACAGGAGCAGGATCACGCTCACGAGCAACGCACCCTCGAGCAAGTTCTTGGCCACCGTCTTGATCGTCCGATCCACCAGCACGGAGCGATCGTAAAACGGCTCGATGGTCGTGCCCGGCGGCAGGGACGGCTGGATCAGCGCAAGCTTGGCTTTGACCGACTCGGTGACGACTCGAGAATTCTCCCCGAGCAGCATCATCGCGACACCGATCACGCTCTCCTTCTGCCCGTTCACCGTCGCCGCGCCGCGCCGCAACCGCGCACCGTAGCGAACGTCACCGACCGTCGCCACGGTGATCGGGATGCCTTGCGGTGTCGCGCCGATCACCACGTTTTGCAAGTCGGCAAGGCTCCGCACCAGGCCGGTGGTGCCGATCACGAACTGCTGGCGATTGTAGCTGACGTAACCGCCGCCAGCGTTCGCGTTCGATTTCTCCAGAGCAGTCGCGACCTCCGCAATCGAGACCCCCGAAGCCTGCAGCCGCTTCGGGTCGAGCATCACTTGGTACTGCTTGTCCTCTCCGCCGAAGCTGTTGACCTCGACGATCCCGGGCACGGTTCGCAGCGTCGGAGCGATCTGCCAATCGAGCAGCTCTTCGAGTTGCATCAGCGTGAGCGCGTCGTTCTTGACGGTGAACTGATAAATTTCTCCCAGACCGGAGCTGACCGGCCCGACTTCGGGCCTGCCGTATTGCCGGGGCACCGCGCGCTCGGCTTCACGCATGCGCTCGTTGACCAGCTGACGAGCAAAGTAGATGTCCGTGTCGTCCCGGAAAACGACCGTGATCACCGACAGCCCATACTTCGAGATCGAGCGCACCTCGGTGGTGCGCGGAATGCCTGCCATGGCCCGCTCCACGGGCACACTGATGTATTGCTCGACCTCCACCGGAGACAGCGCGGGCGCGGCGGTGATGACTTGTACTTGGACGTTCGTCACGTCAGGCACGGCGTCCATGGGCAGGCTGAACGCGGAACGGATGCCGACCACGATGAACAAGAGCGTCGCTGCCAGTACCACCGGGCGGTTCTTGAGCGACCAAGAGACGACCGCAGAGAGGAACGCCAGCATTTCAGTCCTCCTCGCCGAACGTGCTCTTCAGCGCGATGCTCTTCAAGGTGAAGGCGCCCTCGACGACCACCGGTTCGCCCGCCCGAAGCCCCGAGACAATCTGTGTCTTGCCGAGCGCGTGGCCACCCAAGACCACTTCGTGCAATAGGAAATCTCCGTCCGGTTCACGCACGAACACCGCAGGTTTTCCGCCGATGTTGACGATCGCGGTGTGAGGCACGACCAGCACCGCGGCTCCGCCGTTGCGTTTCGCCGTCTCGACGAACGCCGTCCCGAACAAGCCGACGCTCAGCAAGCCCTTGTCGTTCTGAATCCGGACGCGAGCGGTCAGCGTGCGCGCCACCGGATCGATCTGGCGCCCGATGTACTCGACCGTGCCTGGGAAGCTGCGTTCGGCATAGGCATTCAAACGCACCTCCGCGCGGGCTCCCGTCGTCAGCCGTTCCAGATCTTTTTCGAACACCCTGGCGAGAAACCAGGCCTCGCCCAGGTCGGCGATGGTCGCGATCGTCTGTTCGGCAGTGACGGGCTGTCCGACCACGGCGTTGCGCGCGATCACTACGCCCGAAATGGGCGCGCGCAGGCTGAGCTCGGAGTTGATCGAGTTCGAACCGGCTCCAATCGCGCGCAGTAGCTCATCGGCAGCGCGAGATTGGGCTTGCAACGCGTCCGCGTCGGCCCGAGCGCTCATCACCTCCTGCTGAGAAGCCAGCCCCTTGTCTGCGAGCTGATTGAGGCGGTCGGAATTTCCGCGCGCGGCCAGGGATTTTGCCTGCGAAGCCGCGTGGTCGGCCTTGGCTCGAGCGATGTCCGGGACGCGCAAAATGGCGAGCGTATCGCCCTTTTTGACCGTACTTCCTTCGCGGAAGCTGACGCGTTCGAGTCGACCCGAGACCGGACTCGCGACCGTGGCCAGTTTGTCTGGATCCGCGGTGAGTTCGCCGGGCAGCGCCAACGTTTCGGCAAGCACCTGCTCCGACGCAGGTTCGGTTCGAATCTTGGCGTCGGTGACGACTTGCTGCGACAGCGTGAGGCGCTTGGGCAAGGCTTCGTGCGCTTGTTCATCGACGTGCGCGGAAGCCGCGCTCACCGGCGCGGGCTCTCGGTCGTGCTCGGCAGGCGGCTTCTTGCAGCTCGCGAGCACCAGGGCCACGAGCACAGGGACGACGAAGGGCTTCACTGAATGCCTCTTTCCAACGCAAAACCTACGGCATGGGCCAGCTCCACGGACGCGAGACACAGCTGGTGACGCGCCTCGATCTGACTCAACAGCAGCTCGACCAGCGCTTGCTCGGACAGCAAGGCGTCACGGATCGGGATTTTTTGGCCTCGCAGCGCCTCGCCGATGGCGTCGATGGCGCTCTCGGCTTGGCTGATCGATTCCGGCGTGAATAGCGCGTGCTCGCGCTTGCGCACGTCCCAAGTGAGCTTCGCGCGCAGCACCTCGAGCCGCACATCGCGACGTAGCCTGTGGGTTTCGAGGCTTGCTCGACGAGCCAGGGCGTCGGCTTCGCCGATTTCGCCCGCAAACGTGCGCCCCACCGGCGAGGGCAACGGCAGCGGCAAAGACAAGCCGATCCCCGCCACTCGTTCTTCGAACCAATCCTTACGGTAATACACGGAGAACGTCGGATTGGGCACACGCGCGGCTCGAAGCAGCGCGGCACGCCGCTGGGCGACCTCGTTCTCGGCGTTCGCGACTTGAGCATCGGCGCGTTCGGCAATCGCCCCGCTCACCAATTGCTCGGTGGGGAGGTCGGCCAGCAGCAACGGCTCGAGCGCGCCTTCGACTTCGACCGAAGCAAGCGTCGGATCTCGACCCAGGGCAGAGCTGAGCCTTGCCCGAGCCTCCTCGAAGCGCAGCTCGGCCTCCAGCGCGAGCTGCGATAGGCGGACCGCTTCTGCTCGTGCGACGCTGGTTTCGACCGGCGATACCAGCCCAACCTCCAAGCGCGAACGCGCATACGTGTTGAGCGCCTGCGCCAGCGCGCCCAGCCGATTCGCGAGCGCACCTCTTTCTCGTGCGGCCAACGCATCGAAGTACGCGGTCAAGGCGCCCCGGGCCGTGGCCCGCGCGGTAGCGACGATGCGACGAGATTGAGCTGAATGTTCGGCCCCGGCGACGTCCATCCGCCGGCCGCGTTGTCCGCCGATCTCGACTTCCTGCGCCAGCGAGACGCCCCAAGTCAGGGAGCTGGAACTCGCTCCGTAGCCGATGGGCAGGCCGCTGTTCACCGACAGCGTCGGATTCGAGGGCAGTAAGGTTTTCGCGGCGCGACGACGCCCGTCCACCGCTGCTAGGCCTTCGCGCTCGCTGCGACCCTCGATATTCTGCGCCAACGCGCAAGCGACGATGTTGGAGCGCGTGACCGGATCACACGCGGACGCGCGCGCGGATAGCGCGACCGCAGCTACCGCAATCGCGGCAGCAGTCAGACATGAGTGACGTGAAGGCATGACGCCCTCCAGGCGATGCGGCTGTCCAGCAGCGGCATCTGAAAACGAAGAAATGGCTCGGAGCAGGCTGCGCGCGCGGAGCACGGCCTCGCTGGTGTTTGCCTACCAGGCAGAGTCGATCAAGCGCCGGCGAGCGAGCGAGGTGGCCGATACGGATTGGAGCGCAGCGGCGAGGCCACGACCAGGGACTCGGATCGCGCAAGCCCCACACGCGCCGAGACAGCCGGCGAGCTCACGAACCCCCATTGGCTAGAAGGCGCGACCAAGCCATTGACGTGCACGCAGTGGCAGCGCGGACAATGGGGCGGACACTCTTGCCCTTGCTTCTCGAGCGGGCAATCAGACAGCTCATCGCCGCAGGAATCGGCGCCGACGAGCACGGGCGCGGGCATCCCCGACACCTGAAATGCCAAAGCCAACAGCAGCGCGCGCATCACCACGAGCACGCTCTTGCGCCACGAACCGAAGTTCGGTGACCTGCGCGCTCGGTGCGTGTTCCGCGACATCTCGTGCACTCTACATAGCGCAGAGGCTGGCTTCGCTCAACCAAGGCCTAGGAAGAGCAACGAAGGCCTTCGAGCGGTTACGACCTTGACCATCGCCTGGCTTTGGCATATCGTTAATTTACGATTAAGCAGAGCATGGTCGCTCAACGATGAAAGCTCCCAGCATGGCCGAATGTTGTCCGCCCGCGCTCGATGGCCCCGATCTTCGACCGGTCGAAGGCCCCGCAGCAGACGAAGAGCTGGCCGAGTTCGCGAAGGCAATTGGGCACCCCGCGCGCGTACAAATTCTGAGGCTCTTGGTGCGAAAAAGTGGCTGCGTTTGCGGAGAAATCGTGGACGAATTGCCGCTCGCACAATCCACGGTTTCGCAACACCTCAAGGTGCTGAAGGAGTGCGGGTTGATCCGTGGTGAGGTGGACGGTCCGCGCGTTTGCTACTGCATCGAGCCGCGAGCCGTGCGGCGCCTCAAGGCGCTCGTCGGCAGCCTCTAAAACGTAATTGGACGCTGAGATGAGCGATACCTCGATTGCGCGACGTTTGGCTTCTGAAGCCATCGGTACCGCCCTTCTGTTGGCGACGGTCGTCGGCTCGGGCATCATGGCGGAGCGCCTAGCCGGCGGAAATGTAGCGATCGCGCTGCTCGCGAACACAATCGCAACCGGCGCGGGTCTGGTAGCGCTCATCCTGACGTTCGGGCCGATCAGCGGCGCCCACTTCAATCCTGCGGTCACCCTCGCCGACGCTGCAATGGGCGGCCTCGCCTGGCGCGACGTGCCTCCTTACCTGACAGCGCAGCTACTCGGCGCTTTTACAGGCGTCGCGACCGCCCACGTGATGTTCAGCGAAGCAGTCTTCTCGGCCTCGCAGCACGTTCGCAGCGGTCCGGCGCAACTAGTCAGCGAATTCGTCGCTACGTTCGGCCTGTTGTCGGTCATCTGGGGCGTTTCCCGGCGCCACGGTCACTACACGCCGTTCGCCGTGGGAGCATACATCACGGCCGCGTATTGGTTTACGGCCTCCACGTCGTTCGCCAATCCAGCGGTGACATTGGCTCGCGCAGCCAGCGATACCTTCGCCGGGATACGACCGGTCGATGCGCCTGGCTTCATTCTTGCGCAACTCGTGGGCGCGGCGGCGGCTACGGCGTTGTTCCGTTGGCTCGTACCGTCACTGCCGCAAACCGCCGGTCGCGTCGTAGACGGTGCAGCCGATTCCGACCACCCGCGCTCGCTGAGCGCCTGATTCTTCGATTCAGCACGAGGATACCCATGAAGACCGTATTGTTTGCATGCGTTCACAACGCGGGCCGCTCCCAGATGGCCGCTGCGTGGTTCAACGCGCTTGCTGACCAGTCGAAGGCGCGCGCGATCTCGGCCGGCACGGAGCCAGGCACGCGCGTTCATCCTGAAGTCTTGACGGCCATGGGTGAGGTCGGCATCGAGCTCGAAGGCATTGCACCACAGAAGCTCACCGACGAGCTCGCCGCTACGGCGGCGATTCTGATCACCATGGGCTGCGGAGAAGCGTGCCCGGTAGTGCCGGGCCTGCGGCGCATGGACTGGCCGCTCGAGGACCCCAAGGGCAAACCCGTAGAGCGGGTGCGTGAAATCCGCGATGACGTGAAGGCCCGAGTCACCGCGCTACTCGACGCCGAGCACTGGCGCTGATTTTGGCGTCCTTTCGAGGCGTGACCGGTGTGCGTCGGCGTGCACTAAGGGCCCGCGAATGGCTCAGTCGATCGCCCTCGCGGCCGATGCATCCCGGCGGGCTTCGTTGCTCCTCAGTTACATACCCGCAGTATGCGCCTTCGTCGCGCCTCGCCAGCCGCGCGCCTCGACCGCGATCATCGACCAACTTAGCCATTCGCGGGCCCTAAGTGCCCTTGGCGGCGATTTCCGCGACGAGCTTTGCGGCGGCCTCTTTTCGCTCACTGTGGCGGTCGGTCAGGTATTCCGTGTGATCGCGAAGTAACAGGGTGAACTTGTAGAGCTCCTCCATTACGTCGACGACGCGATCACGATACGGCGACTCTTTCATCCGGCCGTCGTCGTCGAACTGCTCGTAAGCCTTTGCAACGGACGACTGATTGGGGATGGTGAACATCCTCATCCAGCGACCGAGCAAGCGAAGGGAGTTGACGGCGTTGAAGGATTGCGAGCCGCCGCTCACCTGCATCACCGCGAGCGTTCGGCCTTGCGTTGGCCGAACAGCGCCTATGTTGAGCGGGATCCAATCGATCTGGTTTTTCAGAACGCCGGTGACGGCGCCGTGCCGTTCCGGCGAAGTCCAAACTTGACCCTCTGACCATTCACACAAGCTCCGGAGCTCGACCACCTTCGGATGATCCGACGGCACGCTGTCACATAGCGGCAGCTCGAAAGGATCGTAAAAGCGCGTTTCGGCGCCCATTTCAGTGATGATTCGAGCTCCCTCCTCGGCCAGCAGCCGACTGTACGATCGCTTTCTCAAAGACCCGTACAGAAAGAGGATCCGCGGTTTGTGCGACGATGAGGAGCGTGTGAGTAGCTGAGTCATCTCGATGAATCCGAGCCCAAGGCGTACTCTTTGCCTCCGCGAGATGCAAAACTTTCGAGACGAATCGGAGCGGCGCTGGTGTCGACTGTCACAAGCAGCGCATCCGCTCGAGGGATACGTGAGCTGTACCTGCTCACTACTAGCGCGGCATCTGACTTCGCCAGATTGGGGCGGTGCCGGTCGAGCGTCAGCGCGTACCCTTATCGATTCAAGGCACGGCTCAGTTGAGCTCCCTGTGTCCGACCTCTGCCGTTTGTATGTGCAGGAGGAATTGAGCCGTCGCCAAGCTCGCCCAAGCGAGCCGAGTGAACTGAGGCTGCCCTTCTGCCGCGAGTCGACGACGGCTCACCGCGACAGCGATGTCGCTCCGTGGCCAGGTTTGTGCCACTCGCCCCTGTGAGCGGGGCTCAGCGACAGCGGTTGAACGTGTCACGGTACGCAATGCTCGCGACTTTTCGGTGCTCGACGAGAAATGCGGGGTCCGAACTTCGCCTGGCGCTGGCGAGCAGGGCTTCGGCATGGGGCGTGCTCTCGTCAGCTCGATGCATTGGGTTCTGCTTGGCGTCGTTTTGTCGCTGACGGTCGCCTGCGGAACTCAGAGCGACCGGGCCTCCGCAATTGGCGGCGCGGCAGGTGCCTCCGGAAACGTCGGCTCGAGCGGCAATGGAGCGAACGGAGGTAGGACTGGCCAGAGCGGCGGCGGCGGCAACAGCAGCGGATCCGGCGGGCATTTGCTCGTTGGCGGCGGCGGCAGCGCAACAGCCGGCGCAACCGGCAGCGGCGGCAAGAGCGGGGCGGCTGGTGGAGGGGCAACCGGCGCTGGCGGCTCTCCAATGCTGGGCTGTCCCGCTACCGCGCCAAGCCGCGGCGCAGCTTGCACCCCGCCCCGCGGCGCATGTTTCTATGAGGATTGCGCTGGCGTCGGCCGCACTGCCGCTAGCTGCAACAACGGCGCGTGGGCGATCCAGACCGCTGCCTGCGGCGTGGTTCAATGCGATGGCGCATCCATGACTTGCTCATCGGGTCAGATGTGCGCCATATCCCAAGGTGGGGCGCTGCTGACCACGTGTACTGAACCCACCTGCGGCGCGGGCCCGGTAACGTGCGCCTGCGCCGGAGCCGTATGCACGAACTGCTTGATCGGAGGCAGCGTCGAGCAAGGCGTGACCGTCACTTGCAATACTTGCCCGCAGGGCGGGTGTCCGTAGTACGGACTTCGACTCACGCGCACGTCATCTGACAAGATCGACCCTGGAGAAAATTGCAACCGACGGGGACTTGGTCGGTGCAGTATGGATCAGGCGGAACGCACGGATCGAACTGGCAGCATTCGTTAGGATTGGTGCATTGCGCGCCGATGGTGCAGATCCCTGGGTGGGTGCCCGCGGGGCAGACGCCCCCGGCTGGCTTCATCAAGCACCCGGGCGGCGCACCGCCGCAACAAGGTCGGACGCAGTACTGATGATCTCCGCACGTCAGTGAGCCGCACGCTAGCGGCCCAATTGCGGCGCCTCCCTCACCTCCCGCGCCGCTCGCAACGGCACCCGAGCTCCCAGCTCGCTCACCGCCCGAACCGGTGTCATCGCCAGCAGCTCCGCCATGAGCCTCGCCGGGCTTGCCCGAGTCGCTCGTGGCTTGCCCGCACGCCATGAGAGAGCAGCTGCAAAAGGCCCAGAGCAGAGCGTTCCTCATCCACCTTCACTGAGCAATCTTCGTACCTGGGCGAACTCGGTGCATCCGAAGACGGACCTTGTGCCCCCGTATTTACGCCGATCGCGCGAAGTTCCTCACGATGCCAGTGCGGACCCTGCATTGGCGGCGCCTGCGCAGCCCTGCATTGGCGGCGCCTGCGCAAATCGTCCGTGGCCGCGGCCACCAGCGAGCTGAGCGAGACTACTCCGTCAATCGGCGAGAGAATTCGAAGGTGTTGGCCAGGAGCAGCTCTGCATCCGGCGCGGCCTGCGGACGCGCGACCAGGTAGCCTTGGATTTGGTCGCACTTCAACAAGCGTAATAAGTGCGCCTGCGCGGCGGTTTCGACGCCTTCGGCGATGACTTTGAGCTCGAGGGCGTGGGCGAGCGAGATGATCGTGGTCACGATCGACATTTGCTGCGCATCGTCGGTCATGCCGAGCACGAAGGAGCGGTCGATCTTGAGCGCGTCGATTGGCAGACGGCTGATGTAGCCGAGCGACGAGTAACCAGTGCCGAAATCATCGATGGCTACGCCCAAGCCTGCAATCTTTGCCAAGCGCAGCTTTTCGGTATTTCCACTGAGATCTTCCATCAACACGCTCTCGGTGATTTCTAGATCGAGCCCCGAGTTCGAGTGTGGATATTCCTTTAGTACCGCGTCGACGCCAGCGACGAAGTTCGGCTGCCCGAGCTGCAGCGGCGAGACATTGACCGCGATGCGAGGCGGCTTGAGGCCACGCGCCGTCCAATCTGCGTATTGCCAGGCGGCTTGGCGCATCACCCAATTTCCCACTTCGACGATCATCCCCGTCTCCTCGAGGAGCGGAATGAACAGACCTGGCGGGATCAACTTGCCGTCGGGGCCGAGCCAGCGAATGAGCGCCTCCAGCCCGACGACCAGGCCCGTTTTCAGATCGACCTTGGGCTGATAGTGCAGCAAAAATTCCTGTTTCTCGATGCCGCTCCGTAGGCGAGTCTCGAGGTTCAAGCGCTCGGCGACACGGCCGTTCATGGCCGGGGTGTAGAACAGGTAGCGATGCGCGCTCTCCTTGGATTTCTTCAGCGCTGCTTCGGCGTTGGCCAGCAGGACGTCGACGTCTTGGCCGTCCGAAGGGAAGATCGAAATCCCCACCCGTGCCGCCAGACGAAGCTCAGTGCCGGCGACCTGCACCGGCTGCCCCAAGCTAGTCAGCGCCTGTTCCAGCCACTGCGCGACCTCGGCCTCCGTTTCCACGGGTCCGACGATGGCGGCGAACGTGTTGCTCGAATAGCGCGCGATGGGGCACCTCCCATCCGAGACTGCGCTTAGACGCCGAGCGATCTCGATCAGCAGCTCGTCCCCCGAGCGTCGCCCCAGGGTTTCGTTGATCTGTCGAAACCGTTCGATGTCGATGATGACGACCGCGAGCTTGAGCTTGCTTTCCGTGCAGACTGCCAGCTGCTGCGTCAGCCGATCGGTGAGCAGTCGTCGATTGGCGAGCCCGGTCAGCTCGTCGTTGAACGCCAAGAATTCCAGACGCTGTGCCTGCGCGCTATGCTCCAGCGCAAAGCCGACGTTGTCGGCCAATTCGGCGAGCAGCTTCAGCTGATCTTCGTCGAAGAACTCGACCTGATCGGCAACCAGGGCCAAAAGGCAGTTTACTCTGCCCGAGACCACGACCGGGATGACTGCCAGCGCGAGGTGACCCGCGGCCAGGAGCGCGGGGCCCAGCTGATCCCCCCAATCCTGTCGTCTCAGATCGTTGATCACCACCGGACGCCGAGCGACGACGGCGCTTTCCACGAGACTTCCGCTCCGCTTGCTCTCGTCCACGAGCCAACGGCCGATTGTCTCGTGTAAATCGGACGAAGTTCCGTTCGCGGCCAGCACCGCTGCCCCCTCCGCGGCGTCGGTCGAGGCGACCACGGAGAGCGAAAGCTCCCCTACGATCACGGCGATATTACAAATTTCGGCCAGCAAGGCCCGCCGCTGATGCACGCGCAAGATCGTCGAATTGACGCCGCTGAGCACCGCGTAGGTGCGGGTCAGTCGGCGAATGCGCGCCTCTTGCGCCTTTCGCTCGCTGATGTCGTTGCTCGACCCGACCAGCCGAACCGGCTTGCCAGCGTCGTCCCATACGGCCTGCGCGTTGACCTCGAACCAGCGATACTCTTGTCCGACTTTGGCCCGCAGCTCGAGGCCACGTAGCGGGATTCGCTCGCTCAAATGCCGGGTGACGGCTGCGCGCGCGCGCGCGATGTCGTCCGGATGCACACGCGCTTCGAACTCCTCTCGGCGCAGCGTGGCATCTTCGGAGCCAAGCATCATCATCGCCAGGCTCGGCGAGTGCTCGAGCGTGCCGGTCAGCAAATTCCAGTCGAACAGGCCGGCACTCGAAGCGAGAAAAGTGAGCCGCAGCTGCTGCTCCCGATTCTTGAGCGACTCCTCCATTTGAAGCTGGGCGGTGACGTCGCGGCCGATCCCCACCAGGCCCACTGGCTTCCCGGAGCGATCGCAGATTGTGGCTTTGGTGGTCGCAAAGGAGCGTAGCTGTCCCTGAACCATGAAGCTTGCGATGCTATCCGTCGAGACCCCTTGCTGCTTCAGCAGCTCCCGCTCTGCGGCTTCGGCCCGCTCCACGGATTCGATCCCAGGCCACAAGTCAGACAGCCTGCGACCGATCAGTTTCTCCGGCACTGCCATATCGAACACCGAGACCAGGGCCGAGTTGACGCGTTGAAATCGCAGCTCGGCGTCCTTGAAGTAAATCGGGTCAGGCATGCTCCTCATCAGGTCCTCGAACAGCCGACGTTCTTGTTCGAGCTCACGCGTCAAACGGAAGTGATCCGCCGCGCGCTGAATCTTCATTCGCAGATCCTCGGGGTCCCAAGGCTTGGTGACA
>Ga0247760_1000779_pt1 | contig 33132 bp, 30 predicted proteins | sample UWRJL171409R4_FD_179936 | JGI IMG/M metagenome (GOLD analysis project Ga0247760, IMG submission 179936) | Plant litter microbial communities from Arlington Agricultural Research Station in Wisconsin, United States - UWRJ-L171-409R-4 | ecosystem: Environmental > Terrestrial > Plant litter >... | reverse complement strand
AACCCCTCCTACTTCCAGTCCACCGAGCACGAACTCTCCGGTTTGTTCCCTCCCCTCCTCCCTTTTACAACTTACCATACGCAAAGTGAGTGAGTGACTGACTGACAATAAAATGCAGACCCCCTCCGCTATGACACCTGCATCCGCCAGTTTCTCACCCCCGCCGAGCGTGAAGCCGACGGCCGCGCAAAGGGGTATGCGCGTGTCCTGGAGGGCTCGCTCCTCCGCGGCGAGGAACGGCTCGCCAAGTTGGCTGCTGAGCCCAGCGCTGTTACCAGTGCCAGTGCCAGTGCCAGCACCACCACCCTACCACCACCAGCAGCAGCAGCAGCAGCATGTTCTACCGTGCCGATACCAGTACTAGCCGAAGTAGAGGACTTACCACCACCACCGAAAACGAAAGCGCAAGGGCATGAGCAGTGGGAGGCGTTTCTGAGAGAGAGGTTTGTGCGCGGGGAGGACGAGGATTTCGAGTACGAGAGGGTGGATTTGGACGAGGAGTTTGATGTGCTGGAGCGGACGGAGAGGGAGGAGGCATGGTTTGATGAGGAGAGTCCTGAGTGGGTTGGGGAGGACGGGGAGGCTGAGGGTGATGGCGATGGTGATAGGGACATGAGGGATAGGGAAAAGCCGGTGGAGAGGTTTTTGGTGGGTGAGACGGGGGTGCAGGACTTCTAGGCTTTGAGATGCTCAGGGGTTGTTTATCTTCTGGCCAGGTGGAGGGCTATCTGGAGGGCTATCCCCTGTTGTGTTAATGAGATTGCCTTTGGGATATTCTCAGGCTCATGGCGGCGGTAGAGTCTTTGTCAAGACCCCGCCGAAGCACCATTGAGGGATGGTTGACCACGACGAGTACGGCCCGGAGAGAGTTGCTATCCTTCCCAGGTACCTCTTGAGTGATAGGCCCGGGCAGCGTCTTCATCTGCGTCCTCGACGGACAGACATGCACCTAAAATTCCATGTTTTAGTACGCGTATTAAGACAGCCAATCTCCAAACTGCCAGGGGGTGAGCGGTGTGAAATGATGCTCCTGTTGCCACGTTTGGTGACGCGTATGATTCACACCTCGTCACCGTGATATTGGGCATCACACCTTTCGCCTTTGCTAGCCAAGCCGGAGCTTCCGGATTGGCTTATCGTCTCATCGGCTCAACGCGCGGCCGTGCTGGAACCTCGGGATGATCAAAGTTCTCCCCCATGTACGATCTGCTCCTTTTGAGCGATGACTTTGATGCTGTTTTTGCAGATCAGAGATGCCTTCAAAGCAGCCTACTCCTACAGTCGGCTTGCAAACCGATAAAAAAAGTGAAGCAATTTGAGATCTGCAATAAAAAGAAAACTCCTATTCATTATTCCTATTCGTCTAAAAACTTTTAGCAATCTTTGATCCGCACACGCCACCCACCCACAGCCCAACCAGTACCCAATCATGCACTTCTCAATTCCCAAGGCCCGTCACTGTACGCATTCCTTGTAGTAATTCTCGAGATGTGGGATGGACTCCGGATTTACCCTCCCAATCTTCATGACGTCGAGGTCGTCTTCCACGGTAAAGAGCCGGCTGCAGTCAAGGCGGGCGAGTGGGGAAATATACTGCTCGTCTTCTTCGATAATCACGCCAATAGGGGGGCGTGTGATGTCCTCCTCGTCGTAAGGCTTTGGCGGTTCGATATCCGAGGAGTGAAGAACCACAAAGTCGACGGCACGCCCGCGCCGCGACCTGGCGGTCCCTGGGCCGGCAAAAGTGGTGATACTGAAGCAGAGTGAGTGATTCAGCCTCTTCCTGACCACGACAAACCAGCGAAACTTAGCCACAGGCTTCTTGTCGTAGAAAGCCGTGGTGCAGCTATCAGACCACTCGAGATCGGCGCGCCGTACAGGCGTCTCAGACCCACGGGGTTCAAACCACACCGTTTTGAAGATTCGACCGACCGAGAAGAAGCGCTTGGGCTTCTCCACCCGTTTAAAGCCTACAAAGAATATCAGTACAACGGAGCTTCGTAGCGGGAGGTGACGCGACAGCAAGAGAAGAATACATACGGCCATCAAGTGATTCTTCGAAGGCCCTTTTCTTCGACGGCGGTGGAGGCACTGCTTTAGGCAGCTCCGCCGGCGCAGTAGGGGGGGAACGTATATTTTGAGTACCCTTGTCTTGGTCTTCAGCGTCGACCTCGACCCAGTCGCTTTCCAACTTGGGAGACAGTGGGGAGGATACTTGAGGGAGCTTCTCTGCAGGAGTATCTGGAGACTTAGACCGGGGTGGTGTATTTGGCTTGTATACGCTCGCATCGGTGTCACCGCGGGTCCTCTGGTAGGCTGTATAGAGCAGTTTCCGACCCGTATCTGTGAAAGCTTTAGATTAGCTAGGTGCCTTGGCTGTAAACGTATGGGTTCCTACCCGTTGTGTGGATGTAGTCTTTTGCGTCCTCGTCCCATTCCCACTGCCAGCCATAATATTTTGTTGGTGGGAGCCTTGCTTCCGGAGGAGCATCCTTTGCGGGCTCTGGCGTTTCTTGAGGAGACGACTTGGCGGCTTCCTTTTCCTCCAGTCTTTCCTCTCCCTTCCCCGGCTCACCGGCCACGGGGGTTTCCATCGTGGTAGTTGGTTCCAACTCATCCGGGGCATCTGTCAAGCGAACGGGTCATGTCAGTCCATCTCAATATGATATGGGTTCCAGGGATCAGAGGGAGAGTATTCACCTTCCACCGGAGGGTTCTCATTTAACGTATCATCCATGTCTAGTCGACCCATGATCTCTACGGGCAGTTCTTGCGCCGAGAGCTGTAATCTGAACTAGCTTTCAGTCTTGCGAGGCTGCCAGATCCAGCACAAGACGGCTCTGGCAGCGGGCTGCCCCCTGGTTAAGAAGCCCGCTGGTTACGAAACAAGGCGGGTGTGTGAAATGAAGCGTTCAGAAGTTTGCGTCTGGGCCTCTCATGATCGCCCGTGGCTTTGATGGCGCTGGCTCTTGTCTCGCTTCTTGCCTGAAAAGTAATGCTAATCTAACCCTGCGTTCCACGGCTTCTCAATGTGCATTTTCCTCCAGTGAAACCCAGCAACGAGGATTCGAAGTCGCTCACAAGGCTGTAGTGGATTGACAACGCGAAATATGTCGAAGGACACTAACACAGCATTGTCTCGTGTCCGAGGTGGCTCGGCTTGGTGGCAAACCTGGGCGGTGCTGCCGAGAATCGGAAATCAAGGAAACTATGCAGAAGGGGACCAAGACAATTAGAATCTGCCGACGATCCGCTTGAGAAGGTGAGATGAATGGTGACAATTCAGCAGGGCGGGATGGGTCCAAGGAAGCGGACATATTGGGCTAGGCAACACTCGACTTATTGGGTTCGCCTGCGCGCCTCCCACATACTTCTTTCTCCTTTTGCCCCCCCCCGCATTGGTGCGCTGTGCCTTCCATCTCAGGTCAGCTTGACTTGTTCAAACCTCCACGCCTCCCCATTGCGATACTCGCAAAAGAATCTGATATCAAGGATCCAGGGTGCCATGTGGCGGATCGCCTCGCAGTTTGCACTCCACCCATCTGCGCTTGCGCTGTGTGTAACACAACGCGAATTCATCCCGCCGCCCGGTCAAGGTGTTGAATGGATTCATTTCCAAAGGTTTGAACAATTTGACCAATCACCGCCGTTTTCCAATTCCCTCTTTAGGAGAGTCGGTAACCCCCGGCAACCCTTGCATTGTGCTGAGCCTCAGGGACCCTCTTAACGGCTTTCTCGCCGAACACTCTCACACTTGCTGATACAAATGGACCCGACAGCCAGGTTTCGGCGAGTACCACGATCGAATTCTCAGACGGGAATAGCATGGTCCCAAACTCGCCCCGGCCCGTTTCCGCTGTATATCCGTGCGGGGACCGTATCCGACGACCTGCTTGACTTACGTACATCTCTCTGCCCGGCGCATCCGTACACAGTATCACGAGCGCGATTTACTGTGGATTCGATGAAATTCGCAACTGATCACGAGCCTACCATTCTACATGCAGGACGACGTGTACATTGATGAACAAGGTTCTGCAACAGCACATCTCCAAGCGGTTTCCAAAATAGCAGGGACTCGGTACCTACTAAGTACCTCCGTCACCACTATAATTACTAGCAAATAGAGGTATCTTCTTAGTACTACTACCCAGTTATCTGACCCTTACAAGCTATCGTATCCGTCATCCGCACTACCATGGAATTCACCATCTTATTGATGCTCTCCTGACTGATCCGTTTCCACCCCTCCAAGATCAACGCCTTCAAATCCGAGCCAAGATGGAAACGTGCTTTAACATACTGCTTTATAATACGCCAGCAATTCTCAATTAGCAATTGTTAAACTTCAGGAACTCACAGAGCTGTAGTACAGCGGCTATAGCTCAGAAGAAGTGCGTACTGGTCCAAGCCGTACTACAGCGCTGCAAGCGCTGTAGGAAGTAAACAAATGGCCTGAATTACAGAGGCAGTGCCTCTGTAAGAGGATTGTTGCAGCGAATATTAGCGCTGATACAAGAGGATCCGGAAGGCAGTGCCTTATACAATGACTGGAATTGAGTAGAATTGCTCACACTTCTGCTAGCATTATAAACGTTAGCTTATCAAGGGTGTTGCTGATTGCAGCTTGGTGTGGAAATTTATAGAAATACTAACAGTGGGCCCCTTGTCAAGCTAACGTTTATAATGCTAGCAGAGGTGTACTTAGAGAAGACTATATACAGAAGAGTTTGGTGCCTATTATAGACTATAGGAAGTTCTGGAAGAATTCTAGAGCCTTCTATTACTAATACAGTTCTGGAAGACTCTGTGGGGCTTGCTCCACAGTGAGTCAGAGCGGTGGAGCTTAAGATTCCAGAGCCTTCGAGGCTTAACAGGGGCTCTGTGGGCCCTGGAGCCTTCTAGAAGGTTCGGCTCCGCAGTGCGAGCCGTGGCTGCAGGGTACGCAGCAGTAGAGGGCAACTGCTTACAGCAGTTGCCCACAGAGCAGCTGGGGCTAAAAATTAACAGCAATAGATCTGGGGAGTTAGGTATGTTAAAGTAATGCTCTAAGCTATGCTTTTCTTTCTAAATCCTAGCTATATTGTCTAGCTTGTAATTTCCATCTTTATAACCTAAATCTCCATCTTTAAGAATAAATTAGTCTCCTCTTATTGTGACGACCCTGCAGGCCGGCACTTGGGCCGGGGCGGCCCGACGAATCCCCCGCAGAAGGAACAGTGCGGGAAGACGGTGCACACCGTCCAGGCGCACTGGGCCAGGGGTGCAAAGACCCGAAGCCCCTACAACCAATGAGGTGCTGCTTGCAGCATGCCGAGTGCTCGCATTACGAGCAGGAGAAACCTCACGAGTAGAACGCTCACGTAATGTAAAGTGCTTGCATAATAAGCACTTGTAACATTATAAGCAAGGTACGAAATACCCCCAGTTAATTAGTATAGATAGTTATGGTTATGCCTATAATTACTATAAGGGACTTTAGTTCCTCACACTAGTATTTAATTGTTTATTTATATCCTACTGTTCAGACTCACCTTTATATATTATAGTGATAACGACCTACAGTGACATTAAACCCCCTTATCTAAGAGTGCTAGCTTAATAAGCCGTCTTCAGAACGCCCCTTACCTGTTAGCGTCCTGCTATACGTTTTATCTTAACCTGTACCAGTCCTCTTAAGGCCTATATCGGGTGCAGGTTATAATATAATATTAGCGTCCCAGTTCTAAACGTTATTTATTAAATTCCCAGACACTACCTCTCTCCCACTAATATATTAACTTCTAGAAAAGGTAAGGAGATTAAGGAGGCGTAAGCCTAACCTTAACTCCTTACTATTAACAAATTAGCTACACGCCTTAAAGACTTAAACCTTAATTAGTAGGGACTGGTTAAGGAACTTAATAAAGCCTTCCTTAGAGATATTAAAAGCCGTATTAATCTTATTGAAAAACTCTAGGCCTGACTTAACGCTGTTAAGTTAGAGAATAACGACTTTAAGGGCTTACAGAAGAAACGGGTAAAGCTCCCTTTACTGTTACGTTTTAAAGGAGACTCCACGTAATTAGAGTCCTAGATAGCTTAGTTTTAAAGCTATGTTACTTATTATAATAAGCAGTTTTTTAAAGAAGAAGGAAAGGTCAGGTTTACTAAAGCCTTATTAGATAAAGTAACCACTTATTAATATAAACCTTATGTGAAGATAATTAATAACCTTTCTGTAGATAAAGCACGTAAAGAGGCCCCTGAGACTTAGGCCCTTTTTAATAACTTTAACGTGTTTATTAATTAACTCTAGATTAAGTTTAGAGAATTAAACGCCTTAAGGTAGGTTAAATAACACCTTATAACCTTAAGGCAGATATCCTTAATCCTTAAGTTCTCTACCTGTTTTAAGTTAAAGGTAATAAAGATTAAACTTAATTAAAAAGCTTTAGTAATGCTGTTTTAAAATAGCCTAAAAGAGCACGTTACTGGAGATTTTTATTAGGAGGACCACCTAGATCGTCTTTAGGAGCTAGTTAAAATAGCTATTAAGGCTAATAACTGGTATTATAATTATTATTATTAAAAGAATTACTAGAAGGAATAAACCCTTTACTAGCTAAGTAAACCTAAAAAGGGGAACTAGTTAACCACGACAGGTTATTACCCTAGGCTGATAAACATTAGTATAATAAATTGACAGAATCGGCCTAATTATAATAAACTTTAATAATAGTAGTAGTAAAAGCAGCTTAAGGACCTGTTACAGGTCTAATGCTTTAACTGTAATAAAAAAGGACATATAGTATAGTAATGCCTGTCACTAAAACAGGTTGGTTAGAAACCCATTTTAAAAAGAGGTAAACATATCAGGTTTAACTTTAAAGATATCTATATTAGGATAGCAGGTAATAAAGAAGACTATACCTGGATAAATAAGTGTAACCTGGGAGATAAGGAAAGAGAAGAAGAACCTTAGGATATAGTGTACTTAGTCTTTAAAGGTGTTTTAGAAGAGTTAGTTACAGAGGTGCAGGTTATAAAAGACCAACTTTAAAGTGGAAACTTAAAACTATTAAAGGTATAGGTTATAAAAGACTAACTTTAGGAAAAGATGTTCTAATTAGCTGTTATAGGCTTTAAAAACCTTACCCTGTAAGCCCAGGAATTAAGGAAGTCTAGGAAAGACCCTGACTTAAAAATCACTAAGATAGTAAAGGGAGTTAAAGAACTAGCCCTTTAAGCCACTTAAACAGTAAAGTAAATCTTAAAAGGTAAAAGAGAATAAATTAAGAGAATTAAATTAGAGAAATAGAAGTTCTTCTTAATAATACCCCTTAAGACTCTTAAACACTTTAAGCACGTTAAGTGGATTAGCACCCTCACCTTATTAGAAGAAGGATAGTTTAAATAGCTACCTTATATTAAAGCTGGTGTGCCTTAGACTGGTACCTTAAAAGTCCCCTAAGAAGGTATAAAGTAAGTACACTAACAGAGGGTTTAAGAGCTAAAGGAAAAATATTAAAAGCTGGTAAATAAAATGGAGGACTTATAAATTAAAGGTCTTACTGTAATGTTTAAAGATAAAGTAATAAAGATCAGGTTATAACTTTATAACAGAGTTTACTTTATTAATTAACTTAAACACTAATTTATTAAGGAAGGCCACTTTATAGAAGAATAAGCTGGGTTATTATTACTTAAGTTTTAAGAAGAGGTTTAGGAGAAATAACAGACCTGGAGGTAAGTAGAAGAAGAGAAGAAATAAGATGCTACTCTACCTGTCTTATACTTTATAACTGTAACACCTATAATTAATATTAACCACCTTAATTATAGGGATATACTGTAAATTAACTGTGTATACGATAATTACACTCTTAACCGATATAATAAACTTAAGGCTCTTTATAACCACTTCCCTAACGTACAGAAATGGGATTACGTTATTATTAAAATAAAGTTAAAACTAGCCTATTATTAAATTTCCTACTCCCTAATAAGAGAATCTAGTAATAAGTAGAAGGTTATTATAGTTAACTAAGCTTTTATTATATGTTAGTAAGGAGGGGTATTTAATAACTGCCTAGTTATAACGTGCTTATTACATCTTAACAGAAAAGCCAGAAAGTGGCAGAAATAAGAAGATTATTAGTGGATTTAAAAGTAAAAAGATATTACTGTAATCCAGTTTTATAAAATGTATTATTAACTTATTAAAGATTTTTAGAACATTATACTATTTAAAGTTAACTGGATATTAAGGTGTGAGAACTTAAGAAAGGTTAATCGCTAGGTTTATTAAAGTTGCTTATTTTTCTAGAAGGAATTAGGAAAAGGTTACAGGCCCTTTAAAAAGGCCAGAAACTAATAATTTACTAGTTAGTAAAAACCTTAAGAAAAAGAAGAGGTATTTAAAGGTTAGGCTGGATAAGACCTTAAGGACAGATAGTTATTATAACTTAGATATTAAAGGAGTATAAGTATTATTCTGTTAATGTTAATATAACAGATAGAAGAGGGAGGCTATTTAGGGTAAAAGCAGTAATTAATAACGGGAGTGCTTTTAACTTAATACACCCCTTATTAATTAATTAAAGGAAACTCCCTAACTAAGAGTATAAAAAGGCTATTCCTATACGAAATAGTAAAGAAGGCTTATATTAATATAATAATAGTAAAGTCACCCACTATTTACCACTCCTAATTAAAGTGGACGGGGATGAATAATAAATGGACTTTAACGTTACATTAGTTATAAGGTATAATATAATCTTAAGTTTACCTTAACAAAAGAAGTATAACCCTATAATTAATTAAAGGAGTGGCCACCTTACCTTTAATAAGTCCCCTAGTTATAATTACCGTTTAAAGAAAGCTAAGAAGGTAATAAACCACTTTAAAGATACATAAAACACTTAAAAGCACACTAAACCCTTAGAACTAAATATGGTTTAAGTCAGGTTTATTAAGACAGTTAAAGGATTAGAAAGTCTACCGTATTACCTAAATGACGATTTAAAAGGTGGAAAGAAGTAAGAAGCTGATCTACAGATAAGTGAAAAAGTTAACTTATTTAAAGTACTTACAGAATATAGGAAGTTTACCCTATTTTAAAAAAAGATACTATAACTACTAGATTATAAACTATAAGATTATAAAATTAAGTTAAAACTAGGAGTGAAACTTTACAGTTTTTAACCTTATTACCTAAACCCCTAGCAGGTTAAGGCTTTAAGGGAGTATGTTAATAAAAACTTAAAGAACGGGTTTATTATAAAGTCTTAATCCCTAGCGGGTTACCTAGTACTGTTTATCCTAAGAAAGGGAGACGGTAAGCTACATATAGTTATTAATTACTAAACGTTAAATAAGGATATAATTAAAAATCGCTACTTATTATTACTTATTACGGAAATGTAAGAATAGATTATTAAGGTAAACTAATTCTCTAGCCTTAATTTCCCTATAAGATTTAACTACGTTAGAGTAAAGGAAAAGGATAAGTATAAGACGGCCTTTTAAACCTGTAACAGGTATTACCAGTACTGTGTTATATTAATAAGATTAACAAACGCCCCTGTAACTTTCTAAGGCCTTATTAACAGTGTTCTCCACCCCTTCCTTAATAAGTTTATCTTTATATATTTAAATAACGTTTTAATCTATTCTGAAACTTTAAAGGAATACCGAAAGTATATGTGATAAGTTTTAACAGCTTTTAAAAAGGTAAAGCTGATAGTAAACTTGGAAAAGAGCCACTTCTACATTTAAAAGTTAAATTATTTAAGGTTTTAAGTAACTTTTAAAAAGCTTAAAATGTAACTAGAGAAAACAGAGGTAATTAGGGATTAACCTACTTTAAAGAATTAAAAAGAGTTATAAGCCTTTATTAGCTTTGTGAACTTTTATTACTATTTTATTAGGCACTTTATAAAAATTGTAAGATTACTTTATAAACTTACAGGTAAGGGAAAGCCGTTTAAGTGGACTAATAGATAGTAAAAGGCGTTTAAAGACCTTAAACACACCTTTATTATAACGTTAGTCTTAGCCCTCCCTGATTTCTCAAAGCCTTTCCAAGTTAAAATAGACTCCTTAGAATTTACAATTAATAAAGAACTTAGCTAAGTCCAGGACGATAAAAAACACCACCCAGTTACCTTCTTATTAAAAGGAATCCACGGCCTAGCCTTATAATATCTAATTTATAATAAGGAACTGATGGCGATTATTTAATACTTTACTAAGTGGGCACTGTATTTAAGTGGCATGGAAGAACTGGTCCAGGTCTTTTTAAACTATAATAACCTTTAATACTTTTTAATAAAGGAACTTAATCTATAGTAAGTATAATGGGTAGAGTTAATAGCCCCGTTCTACTTTTAGATTCACTATATTAAAGGAAAAGATAATAAATAAGTTAACACTTTTAATTAGAGACAGGACTATAAGGATGTTAATCTGGTCTTAATCCCCGTTATTATATTTAATAAGGTAAAGAACAGCACGTTAGAATATACACTGTAAATGTTAGATAACTAGATACTGGAATAAATTATTAATATCTGTATAAACTTATAAATAAAGTATAATATTTATTAATAATAATAGGACTTTTAAGTAAAAAGGTTAATAGAAGGAACCTGTAAGTATAAGTGCCCCTTAGGAGACTTTTTAAGGTACTTGTAAGATTATGGTAAAAAATGCCTAATATATCTAAACTATAACGAAACTAATTATTAGTTAAAATAGCTATTAAAAGGTGTAAACGGCGCATTTAAACTAGGAGTAAGGCTTTAATATTAAGAGAAACCGTATATTTATAACTTAGTTAAGAGAAAAAAGTATATTTAGCAGGTTTATAAGTCTCGACTTGGAAGATATATAGGCTGAGTTAAGATTTTAATATAAGTCTAATAAATGTACGCCTTCCTAGGAATGAAGAAATTAGTTAAGGAAGTAGTTAATAACTATAATATCTGTTATTAAAAGCAGAATTAACACTATAAACCTTATAGACTTTTTAAACTACTCTCTATATTATAGGTACTATGGAGTTCTATCTTACTTAACTTCGTTACTAAGGTTTTAAAGTTTAAGGACCCTGTTATAAGAGTTACTTATAATTAGATCCTTATAATAGTTAATAAATTAATAAAATAGGCTTATTTTCTGCTAACTTTAAAGGATATAACCGTGGAATAACTTACTTATATCTTTAAGAAAGAGGTAGTTTCACAACACCTTTGGCTAGATAATATCGTTACGGATTAAGATAAGCTAATTATGTTAAAGTTTTAATAAGGATTAATGTAAAGAATAGGTGTGAAAAGTAAACTTTTAATAACATTCCACTTATAAACAGACAGTTAAACAGAGTAAGTTAACTAGATACTTATAATGTACCTTTAAGCCTATATTAACTTTAAATAAGATAATTAATTTAAACTATTATTAATAGTATAGATAACTTATAATATAATACTAATTAAGTTAACAGGTATATTATTATTCTTTACTAATTACAGTAAAGAGCCTAAACTCCGTTAAAGCCCACCCACTAGCGCCCCCTAAGCCGCAGTCTACGTAAACTAGATGTAAAAGCTATATAACCATTTATAAACTGAACTTAAGTTCACATATAAATAAATAAAAAAGTTTACTAATAAACATTAAATTAAGTAACTAATGTTTAGGAAAGGACTTTATTACAATAGTAAATAAGTTAAGGGACTGACTTTTTAAAAGGGGGATTACGTCTACCTTTTTTTATAAAACCTGCATTTAAAACAACTTAGTAAAAAGCTTAACTTTAAAAGGTACAGACTGTTCTGGATTAAGAAAAAGGTCGCCACCTTTAATTACAAATTAAACCTACCTGCCAGTATAAAGGTGCAGATTAAGGTTTTTCATATCTCACTTTTAAAACCTGCCTTAAAAGGAGTTCCTTTAAAAAGGAAGATTAAGATCGATATTAATAAGGATAAGTATAATGTTAAGGAAGTTATAAATTTATAAAAAGGAAAGAACACGTTTAAATATCTTATTAAGTAGTTAGATTATAGCCTTAAAAGTAACTTATAAGAACCAGTTAAGAACTTTAAGTACCTAGACCTGATTATAGAGTTTTATTAAAAGAATCCAGACTAATTAAAGCTAACGATAAGAACTAGAAATAAGATAAGATCTAATATTTAAACTATTATATTAAAGAGTAAGACTACTGTGGGACTTAAAGCCTGAGAAGCGGCAGGAAACTCCTTAATAAGTACAGAAAGATATTTATTAAAACCCTTAACTAGAGATATAAGGACCTTAAACTTAATAAGGAGGCTAGGCCTTTAGAGCTCCCGATAAGCTTTATATAAAAATAAGTACTGTTAAAGAAAGAAGTCAGCTGAAGAAAAAATAAAGAATAACGGAAAACCCTTATAGGACTTATACCCACGGGCCTTTATTAAAGGAAGTCATAAACCTAGTTATAAAGCGACTATTTGCTGTAGAGACCCCGTTAAAAAGTTCCCCTAGTTAAAAGACTCCACGTCTTTAAGAGGGGTGTCCAGCCTAGCCTCCTTACTCTCCTGGAACTTTAATAACTCCGTTTTGTAACTAAACGCTTTTACGGCCTGGTCCTCAAGGCGAGACCGCTGCTTATAAAGGCGCACTAGGCGCGCTAACGCCTTTTAAAGCTTAGTAGTGGCCTTGTGGAGCTGTTAAGTAGCAGACTTAACTTATAAGTTAAGATCCTACTTTTTAATAAGGAGAGCCTTTAACTTTATTTTATTAATATTAAAAGCGTTATACTGGGAAGGCTAATACCTCTTTAGGTAATAGTTATAACTGTTAAACTGGTTTAAAACCTAGTAAATAAGTGGAGGGTTAGTAAACTTATAAAAAGAATAAAGGGATATTTCACTATTAAACACGTAAGTATAAGCTGTAAGGTTTAAACGGTGGTTAGTGCTTTTACCCTGTTCCCGTTTTAAGACCTAAGAGCTGGACACTTATTATATAGTGAAGTAGTGAAAGAAGAAACTTACCTTTTAAGTTCTTTATAGGAAAAGAACGTTAAAGAGAGGGAATTATGTAATGACCCTGTAGGCCGGCATTTAGGCTGGGGCGGCCTGATAAATCCCCTGTAAAAGGAACAGTGTGGGAAGACAGTGTATACCGTCCAGGCGCACTAGGCTAGGGGTGTAAAGACCTGAAGCCCTTATAACTAATAAGGTGCTGCTTGTAGTATATTAAGTGCTTGCATTATAAGCAGGAGAAACCTTATAAGCAGAACGTTTACGTAATGTAAAGTGCTTATATAATAAGCACTTACGATATTATAAGTAAGGTATAAAGTACCTCCAGTTAGTTAGTATAAATAGCTATGGTTATGCTTATAACTACTGTAAGGGACTCTGGTTCCTCACGCTAATATTTAATTATTTATTTATATCCTACTGTTCAGACTCACCTTTGTGCATTATAGTAACAACGACCTATAGTGACATTAAACCCCCCTGTCTAGGAGTGCTAGCTTAATAAGCCGTCTTCGGAACGCCCCTTACCTGTTAGCGTCCTGCCATACGTTCTGTCTTAACCCGTGCCAGTCCTCTTAAGGCCTGTGTCGGGTGCAGGTCGTAATACTTATATGCTATTGTAAAACAGGCCTTTCAAGAATTATATTATAATAAACCTTAAAAGATATCTTATTATAGTGTTAGAATCCACGTTATAAAAGATTAGCTCAGATTTGAAGTTATACTTAACTGCTTCCCAAACGTAAAATCTATATTTAATTTTCTCCTCCAGTTCTTTATAATAAATGTAATTTAAGTAATATCGTTCGCTGGGTTTACAGATAATTAAGGCTCTACCCTTTACAGTTCTTTTAAAATATATCTGTTAAACTTCAGAAATCTACAGGGCTGTAGTACAGCGGCTGTGGTTCAGAGGAAGAAGTGCGTACTGTTTTAAGCCATACTACAGTGCTATAGGCACTGTAGGAAGCAAATAAAAGCTTGTATTACAGGGCAGTGCTACTGTAAGAGAGGTTGCTATAATGAATCTTAACACTTTAAAATAAGAGGATCTAAAAGGCAGTGCTTTATATAATAACTAGAATTAAGAAGAGTTGCTTACCTAACTAGAACTAGATATAAGAGAGGAGAGGGCCTGTTATAAGCTGTGGGAGGCTCTAGAAGAATTCCAGAGCCTTTTATAAGGTAAAATTAACTAATATAATAATAGAATAATATTATTCTAAATCATTCTTTATGGTTCTGCTGACGTAATGGCTGACATGGCTACTGTGGTGTTCTAGTTGATTCTGTAGAGCAGTAGCCCTACTAGATTTAGGAGGTTTTACCCCTCTAAATTCCAAAAGGTTCGGAGTGCTCCAGGAGCCCTAAGGGGCCCTGGAGTGGGTTGGAATCCTCTGGAACCCTCTAGAACCCCAGAGGATTTAACTGGTAGTTTCGGGTACGCAACTACACTATAGGGTACGCGGTACAGGGTGCTCAGTGGCTAGAAATTAATAATATCTTATTAGAAAAACGGATATTATACTAATCTTTAAAATAAGGGCAAAAAGATAATATAGTTTTTACAGTTTTAACACGCCGTTTTATATCAGCTTTTAAGATTTATCTCTTAAGGCACTCAATACAATACTAGTATTTAAAAGTACCCATTACTCATATAATTATATAAGATACAACATCTAATAAGCTAACATTGATAGCAAGACTCTTTTAGGTCAAATGGCGTGCCTTATATCCATACTTCTAAAGGACTTCCTCTATCGCTTATATATTAACGGTATTAAGTATCTTTAGCCAGCTACAGGTCTTAGTTTCTAGGTCTCTATTCACAGTGTCCTTCATCTTCTCTATCGTATAGAATTTACTAGCTTCTAGTTTTGCTAACCTAATTATGCTGAAAAACATCGATTGTATAGAAAGGAAGATTGTAAGCTCGTAAATATTAAACTGTATTAAGGATCTTCGCCTTCTTAGGTATTGTGTGGTGTAGGTCACTGAGTCCCATAGTGATGATAGTAGTGGTTTTGGTAGTGGGTAGTAGGGTGATGGAACCTGTTGGAACTGTTAAGGCCTCTGTTAAGGCCGGTGGCACGTGCCACATTACTGAGTCCCTGTTATTTTGGAAACCGCTTGATCCCTTACTTGGCTCGGCGATGCCGTCCAGATGCCAACCAATCTCAGTCTCTAGGCTGATGCCTCGGCAAGTATCGATATACCTCTTGCAGCTTTACGGAAGCTAGCACTGTGTTATTATTGAAATCACACCAGTCTTGATTTCGGTCGGGTAGCGCCCCTCGCTCTTCCGGCGTCATATCATTGCCATCGAACGCTTCCGAGAACGATAATGCACCACGTCTTCAAGACTTGGACCAAAGGACCACAAATTTCGAACACGTCTCTCGATCATGCCGTCGTGCATTTCACGATAGGTTCGGAAAGATCGCCGGTTCCCGTCCAGGATTCCCCACGGTAAGCTAATCGTGAGCTTGAGACAGCCGCACGGGAAGCCGTTCGTCATTTTGGTGCCCCTGGCCTGGCTGTGGTTTGTTTCAGGTGACTGGTCGTTACCTGCAACACGCTCTGCATGATGCAGTATGCTTCGTAGATCCAAAGCTCCGGCACTGCTTCCGAATCGCTCAGATCTCGGCCCGTTAGGATCCCGGTGTTCACCGACTGCAGCCACCACACCTACAGGCTTGTTCACCGCCATTTATCAACAGCGTACAGACAGTTTTGACGTCCTCCCTCTGGTAAGATATATCTCGGACCTGCATGTAAGTGTCTAAGATAACGTCCGGTGGCCTTCTTCTTGCCGAGTTGTCAGGTACCGGCGCATCAAAGGACTCTTGATATTACCCATCTCAATGGCCAGACGAAACCGGCGTATCGACATTCTACATACCATTGGCCTATTTACCTACTAGTAGGGTTGGATCGCCAGCAGCCATCGTGTCAAATTCCCCTTCGTCACATATCATATCACCTCCTGCCGGCACCGGATCCCGCTGTCAAGATTCTGCATATCCGCTGCAGGTCTGGGGCGTTATGAGCTTGTTCTCCGAGAGTCGGCCTCTGAGAAGTGAACACCAATCAGTAAACACCTTCCTGAATCGTGTCCTGCAGGCTTGATGTAGGATGCCTCGGACGAATGACGCAAGGTGATAAAAATATGCCGAATATGCTCAAAAAGAACATGGTATCTTACTCTTGATTTCTCGTCCTTTCTTTTCATTACGTACTAGAAAAGACACCTCTGCGAAAGATGCTGCTGTCCAAGCAGTTACAAGGAGACAAGCAATGGATCGTTTGTCTCCCGCCCATCGTACGACACCTGCCACAGAACACATCATAAATCATCTTGAAAATGACCAGATAACAACAGCACATCCCAAAGTTCAGAAACGTCAGACAGCGGTAGACTGCAGCATTCGAACATGAAGTCACTTCTCATATCCCACTTCTCAGTTCTCATTTCCAGCTCTCGCCTCTCCTTTCTCAACTCTCCCTTCCCAAATCGCATCAGAATCAGCCGTTCACCGCCCCTTGATGCGAGAAAGTAAAAGCACTAGTCACAATAATAGGTTTTCTGTCCGAACTGAACAGTTCTCTAAAGTCCAGAAACCACACCTGCTCTGCCCCACGCTGTTTCAGTAACTATCACTGCTTTTTGGACGTGACCGTTCTCGGAACTAAAAATGCAAATTAAAAGTTGATCCAAACAACTATCTGAAACCTAACTATGACAAAAGATCAAGTCCTGGCCCCCTTTTCCCCATTGGTATCCCTTTGGACATGCAGCTCCCTCGTTGTAGTGCAACCATAACACGACTGTCACTTTCCGTGACCATTAACCCCGATAACGCCTATCCTCGCTCTGTATCAAATAGGTAATATGCACACAAACTCATCAACGAACCTGACTCCCTGCCACCTCTTGCGGTGGATCAGCCTCGCGGTTGGCGCTCATCTCTGGGACCCAGTGGGGCGGCGTCTGGTACATGGGCTGTTGATTGGAGCCATAATACGGCTGTTGTTGTAGGTGGGGAGGGGTCTGGTACTGGTTGTAAAGCGGCTGTGGCTGCTGGCTGGAGCTGTGGAACTGAGGCTGCTGTTGAGGATAAAGCTGCTGCGGCTGGCCTGATGCGCTATAGAACTGCTGTGGCGGCTGGCCTGGAGCCGGGTACACGCTTGGCTGGGCTTGAGGAGGGAACTGTTGCTGTTGGGTTTGCTGTTGCGGAAACCCGTATGGCGCAGCGCCGTAAGGTTGTGGCGGTGCCTGGGCGGTAAACGATTGGGCTTGCCCTCCCTCATCAGCTTCGGCGATCGGAGCCGGGTAGCCACCATTGGGCGGGATCGCAGGACTTCCTGTGCCGTTGCTGCTTGCGTTCGATGCGGTCCTTGGTATGGGCGAGCCAGCGAACTGGCTTCCATTCTGAAGTAACCCTTGGCCGCTCTGTGAGCTTAACTCGCTTACACCTCCGTTGGAAGTGCCCGTGCTCTGAGGCACCAGAGGCGGCGTTGAGGACAGGGACATATTCGCCATGATGCTACCGCGGGGGTCTGGCATGCCAGGTGCCATCGCTCCCGGAGGGTATTGCGCGTATTGCCCGATCTGTATCATTGGAGGTTGCATCATCTGTTGCGGTTGGGGGCCCTGCGGAGGGATCGAAGCGGCGACTCCTCCGTTGGCATCCTTGGCCGCTTGAAGCTTCTTATTCTTGCGGCGAGATCGCCAGAGGCAGATTGCAAGTACACCGATCAGAATTGCTGCTACACCACCGCCAGCCCCAATTCCTGCCTTAGCAGCGGTTGATAACCCACCACTCTGGTCAGCAACTGGATACCTCATAGACCACACTATATTGACGACGGCCGAAGTAGGCTTGGCTGTGTCGGTTGGATTACCCGCGAGACCGGCTGTCAAGGTAGGTGCCGTGGCAACACGATTCATCGAACTGTAGCAAGGAGTTTGACCACCAACCTCTGTTGTGAAGAGCCAATACCCGCTGGGAAGATGTCAGAAGAGCAACTGAAATTCAGGGGCTTGTTCACATACACGGGGCAGCAACCACCTGATATCGAGTAGTAATCATCGGCACAGGCAGCCAGCACCGCTTGGTTGCTATCCTGTGGCTGTGGAAAGTCGAAGCCGAGGTGATTTCCAGTGTCTTGATTTGTGCCACCTGCTGTCGTCGCCGGTGCTGAGGTGGTTGCGACTTGCCAAGGACAGCACTCAGGTCGTTCCCCATTACAGCCGTTGAACCCAGCAAAGTACACCGTGCTGCCGGCATCTACCAGCGTGAAGTCGGTTTTCGTACATTCGCCCTTTAGCAACTGACCCGCGCCTTTGTAATTCGGCTGGGCGACTTCAGATGGGGGTGGAGGTTGGCTGGTGGCTGTAACTATATCGACGGTCCTATTGTACTTGTTAGGCTGGATAACGGGAGCGTTCGAGTCCGTTGACGTACTCAAAACTCAGCGAAACAGTGGCCCTGAAATTGCCCGTTAGCCCCCAGGTCGCTCATCTTGGACGGTGCAGACTCACGGAGGCGACATTTGCGCCATTGCTGTCGGTGGGATACTCCCGCATGTCGAATAGAAGTAGTCGAGCATATACGAGTTCCAGTCTGCCCGCAACGGCGGTCAGCATGGTTTCTGACAGACGCCAAACCGAAAACCTACCAACAGTGCCCAGAAGAGATTCGTAGCAACCAGCGGTTGAGAGAGCGTTGAAATAGCAATTCAGGTAGGGTATGCCAGAGGCACACAGACACGAGTTCGCAGCATCAACTTGGTTAGTAGCGGCGAGGATGTTTCCGTAGCATCCCGTCAGAATATTCGCACAAGACAGGATACCATCGACGTCGTAGCAACTCGAGCCGTAGTCGTAAAGGCCGGTTGTCGCCCTTGGCGCGAGGACGGCGCCGTAGGGGGCGGACGCAAGAGTAGGCGCCGCCGTGGGAAGAGGAGCAGCCAACATTGTCGACGCTGAGCAACACTTCGGTACGGATCAGAAGCGCTCCCTTTCGAGAGAGGCGGGGATAAAGCGCCGATTTGGTGTTGTATTCATATATTTAAGACGGAGGGAAGAAGAACCCGGGTTCCTACAGCCCCAGGGGACGCGATCAACCCACGGTGCATACAACTGCTCCCACGGCGACCAGCGCGCCATCGACTGGGCGCGCCCAAGCCACCACGGCAGCCGTTGCTGGCATCTCGAGGGTTGCTAGCAATGGAACCACAGGGTCGCGATGCCTGTTCATTGACCAAAAGAGGCGGCGGTGTTCAGGGGCATGTTGAACCCTCCTCGATGGTATTGGAGGGTTGTTCTCGAAGCTGATAAGTGGACCCGTCGGAAGCCTGCATGGGGCTGAGAGAAGAGTTCTTGGCTGGCCTATCAGATGCCTGTAAGAAGGGACGTTTTCAAACCTAATTTGCGTCCCTATCCATGCTCTGCAACCCGCAAACATGTTGGACTTCCAGGTCTATGAGGACAGGACATACGCGAAACGCACGATGGCGGGGTTCGTTTTGGCCTGCTTTCGTCCCAACGAGATAGGGCAACCGGCGACATGGTCATTCCTTCTGGCTCTCAGGTAGGTGCACCCCCAAGCTCGCATACATCACACTGTGCCAGGTAATCTGTACCAGGTAGCCAACCTGCTCGGTACGGCGAGGTTTCGGATATCGATTTCTTTTGGCGCCTTCGCTATCAGCCCCAATGGTCTTCTCCGAAGCAGGGCGAATGGTGTGTCGGAGATCACATCGCCTTTCCACACAGCCACATACCACCGCCCACGCCAATCCGAGTTTCCAGAATACAGTGTACTTCCTACGACTATACTCTCCCGAAGCCGGGTGCTGTGAGCAGTTCCGGTAGACTTCGCTCCACATTCTGGTATATGAGACCAATTCAACCGCAGTCCAACTAGAATCACTCAGCACATATTTCCCTCAACTGGACAACCTCTGACGATGCTCTCTGCTCGCCACACATGCGGGATGCTTCCCGAACACCCCTCCCAAGCAACCAATCGACAATCCCGAAGAAAGCGTTGCAGATGAGAGCACTGTCAAACATCCTGCAGCCACGCAATGGTTTTGCGCTCGGGGCATCGCCAATCATGAAAACCACCACTCCTTTGAGCCGTCTGGGCACACGATCGTCGAAATAACACCCGGCATAGACCCCGCTGAGCCGCCGTCTGCAATTCTACCACCTAACTCGGCACGATTACCGGGTGGTTAAATGTGGATAAATACAAAAATTGGACTTCTGTGTGAGGCCTTCCCTTGCACGACACCACCCGCCGGCAGCCAAGCCAGCATCTCGAGCCATATTCACCCTCGACTCCTCTTCGAGATGTTTCCAATCCAGCCGCACAAGCGGCCCGTTGCTAAGACTATATATCAAAGGTAGATCCCCTCTGGTCATTGTTGCATCTCCTGCCTCTCTTGATATTACCCACCCTCACTCCCCTGACGATCAGACCCATACCCCGCACTGAACCCCGCACCCCTCCAAGCTTCCCCAACAGGTTCCCCCTGTTCCAACCCCGCGGAACCGACGATGGCTCCCCTCATCTCGCACCTTTACACGGCCGACCCGTCAGCCCACGTCTTCGAGGGGCGCATCTACATCTATCCGTCGCACGACCGCGAGACAGACATCCAGTTCAATGACAATGGCGACCAGTATGACATGGCCGACTACCATGTCTTCAGCACGGACTCGCTCGACCCCGCAGCCCCCGTAGTGGACCACGGCGTTGTTCTCAGCACCGAGGATGTCCCCTGGGTGTCGAAGCAGCTCTGGGCCCCGGATGCCGCCCAAGGCCGCGACGGGAAATATTACCTCTACTTTCCCGCACGCGACCACGACAACATCTTCCGCATCGGCGTTGCCGTCGGCGACCGTCCCGAAGGACCTTTCACGGCTGACCCAGAGCCCATCAAGGGCAGCTACAGCATCGACCCTGCGTCGTTCGTCGATACCGACGGCCAAGCCTACCTCTACTTCGGCGGTCTCTGGGGCGGCCAGCTGCAGTGCTACCAAAAGGGCAACGCGTCGACCTATGACGACTCCTGGCTCGGTCCCAAGGAGCCCTCCGGGCCGGGCGCCAAGGCTCTGGGAGCGCGCGTCGCCCGTTTGACAGACGACATGCACCAGTTTGCCGAAGAGGTGCGCGAGGTTGTAATCCTTGCGCCCGAAACAGGGGAGCCCATTGCCGCCGACGACCACGACCGGCGCTTCTTCGAGGCCGCGTGGATGCACAAGCGCGGCGACACCTACTACTTCAGCTACTCCACCGGTGACAGCCACTACCTGTGCTATGCCACGGGTACGACCCCCTACGGACCCTTCACATACGGCGGGCGCATTCTCGAGCCGGTGCTGGGCTGGACGACTCACCACTCCATTGTAGAATTCCAGGGCCGCTGGTGGCTGTTCCACCACGACTGCGAACTGAGCGGCGGTATCAACCATCTACGGTCGGTCAAGGTCAAGGAGATCTTCTATGACGATGAGGGCAAAATCCTTCCCGTGCCAGTTGAGTAGAAGAGACAAAAATAAGGCAAGGGGGTATTGTATGTTATGTTATGCAGGCGAATCTACCTGACCCTATCTATCTCTAGTATAGGTACTTGTAGTACCCTGTGATGTGTATAAGATGATGCCCAATCCATATCATTGTCCAATTTGCGTAAAGCAATGTAGACACCAACGCTCTACCGTCCGCTTCACGGACATCCTCTTCCTAGGACGCCAAACAGCCGAATTGCCCGTCGTAGGTTCCGTCATCCGTGTATGTCGTGAAATCTTCATGTAAGACATAAGAGCAATGCCCAGAAAACAAAAGAAAAGTAACGATGGGGAACGCTGGTACTATGCAAGCAGCAAAAACAACGACCAACGCCTATCCATAGAGATGCACGCAATCTTCTGCGTCACATCTTCATCATGCAGCGTCCATTACGCCCTGCTTGAGCTTATTCAGCGCATCCTCATACTTCCCCGGGCTATGATCCGTAAGCATACTCGTCCCAAACCGGACCTCCCGAAACCTCTTTTCCACGTCCCGAATATACTTCAGCACAAGGCGCTGCGCAGGGCGTCCAAAGTGCTCTTCTCCGCCAGACTCGCCCTCACGCAGGAACGCATCGCGCCTCAGCACCCGGGTACTCTCGACGACAAATACCTCTCCCGGGGGAAGCAGCTTCTGGCTCATCATGCTTGCGCGGAGGACTTTGAGAGCGGCGTAGGCCCACTGCTCGTCGTCAGAGGGAGAGCGCTCCGAAGAGGGGGAGGCGCCGGATCCGTACCACTTGTCTGCAAGGCCAGTTTGGAGGGCCTCCCAGATGCGCTGACGGACTTCGACTTTTGCTTCGTTGTTGTCGGTCTTGAAAGCGAGCGCAACGGCTTGGAAGTCGTGGAGTACGCCGAGGGAGAGGTAGGGGACGAGGTCATTGCCGTTGATGATGCTGGTGATAAGGCCGCGCGTAGCATGACAGAGGGAAGCGGACATGGTGGAGGGCGGGCCATAAGCAAATACGTGGACGGGTCGGCCAGAAGGGAGGCAGATCTCGGGGGAGGAGGTGTGGCTAGCGTCGCCGAGGAGGAGGCGGGTGTGAGGCTGGGGGGAGGTGATGAAAAAAGTGCTTTCGCCCTCGGCGGGCTCTGAGAGCATGACGCCAAGAAGAGCGGTGACAGCACCGCCGAGGGAGTGGCCGGTGAGGACGAGGCCGTAGTCTGGGAACTCCTCGAGGGCTTGCTTGAGTGTGTACAGGACGCGGCCGTCGCCGCCGTAGAGGAGGCGACGCGCTGAGGCATGGATGCCTTTGTGGACTTTGTATGAGTTGCCGCGCCAAACAAGGTCGTCATAGTCGCATGTCATGTCGGCCAGCACATCCTCGAATCCCAGCGTACCTCGGCACGCCAGCACCACCGCCTTGGAGTCGTGATCTAGCGAAATGTAGTGCACAAGCGGTACACCCGTGTTAGTCGAACCGGTCCCATCCGATCCGCCCTGGGGATCAACGAAGGAGGAAAGCAAAATGCTGTTGGCGTCGGATTCGGTGTGGTGGGCAAATGAGCGCAGCTCGTGATGGGTATCGTCAAGGGCACGAAGGATGGGCATACCCTTTGCGATGCCCATCAGTTTGAGAAAGCTGGAGCCATACGAAGCCGAGGCAAAACGCATGTACCGGGTAATGTTCCGAAGAAGGTGATACCTGGGAAACATCCCGTCAACCATGCCGGCCCGACGAAGCGTACCCAAAGCCTCGGTGTTGCCAAATGCGCTCTTTTGGTAAAATTGTACCAGCGTGGTATGGGGCTCCTTTGCCCTCAGGGTATAAATGCTTGGTGAATGCATATGTGACTTCACACGACGGTAACTCTTCCCCGAGCCGTCGTATGAACCGCCCGTGTTCTCCCTTTCAAGCCTCGGCTTGCCACTCAGCGGGCTCTCACTTATCGCTTCATCTGGAATGGCGATGGGTGAAACTGGCCGGTAGCCTTCCGTAGCGGTAATAGAGTAGGTATCTGTCTGCGAGATCATGGAATCGCGCCGTCTTTCGTGTACTGAGATGTAGCTGGCTCGGGAGGAACTTCTCGTAAAAGGTTCGTCTATGTCTTTCGAAGTTGGCCGCGAGCTGTGACTGATCCCAGATCTTCCTGGAGGGATTCGTGCTGTTTGCCTGGGGATCAACGAGGAACGCCGACCTGGAACCAACAATGCTGATGGGCTTGAGCTGTGTCGGGGCTGTACCCTCGTGGGGGATGTCGCGACTGGCGGAATGCCAGTAATTTGCTTCCCTTTCTTCTTGGCGGGGGCCGAGTCGGAGCCAGAGTCATCCTTGTTGAAGAGATTCGTTTGCCGCCTGAGGGCGTTCCTGAACCCCGTCTTTCGCTCTGCAACTGGCTTACTCCCAGATTCCACCTCCTCTTTGCTTCCCGTCAAAAATCGATTCAAAGACTGTCTTCGAGACCCCGCTACGGATTGGCTGTTGACGGAGGCAGATGAGTTCGCGAGAGGCATCCGGGGTCTCTTCTGGTTGGCGGTGTTTTCCATGCTCTTCTTGGAGATCGTTGGGCTAGGTATGCGGGATGGCTTTGTCGATAGCGTTGACGAGGTAGACGCGGCAGAGGCTGCTGAGCTCGGGCGGCGGACTGGTGTCGCTGCCTCGATTAAGGAGTGCTTCGGTGGAACAGGCGGCCGTTCCTCGACTTCTGTCGCTGAGCCTGCCTGAGACGCTTCGTCCACCTCTTCGACGTACCCGGCGACTTGACTAATATCACCGTCCTCCTTTTTGAATGACGTCCTCCTCTCTTTATTCCGGTGGAGGCGATAGACCACTCGGCAAGTTGGAGGTATATGACTTTCACCTAATGATTCCGCCCGGCTTGGGATCTCCGCTCTGCTCTCCTCGATCAGCTCAACCCCCGGTGGCGGCGAAAATGGGAGATCCTCCGCCCCGCCTGTGATGTCCACCGTGATTGTTTTGGTTGTACTACTCCGGGTGGTGATTGAGACATGCGCATTTTCAGGCAGTGAACGCATAATCTGGTGCTTGAGCCGCGTCTCTGGAAGGCTGTCTCGGTCATCCTCGCTGTCCTGAGCGCCATGATCCTCGATAGTGGCAAGGAGCTTCTCGTTTGCTTTCACCGCGAGCCCGTCTGGGGTGTAGTCGCCGTCGTGGACTCCGTAAAGACTTTCCTCGCGAACGTCGACCCGCGCGCCATCATTCAGTACGACAACATCCCACACTGTCTCTTCGACCCGGAGTTTTCGGCCTTCCTCCTCAATCAAGCGACGGCTCCATTTCTGCAGATAGGCCAGTCCGCAAAGGCCCAGCATCAAATCGCCAACCCCAACCTTCTCTCCTAGCACACCAGTCGCAGGATGCTGGAACTCGCGGCGGATTAGCGTGATGATGCTGGCCATCGCCCGGGATGAATCGGTCGAGCCGAAGAACTGGTCGAGCGTCGATAAGAGAAGCTGGGATGACTCGGAAACCATGGCAATGGTAGTTCCGGTCATGTGGAAGCCTGTGGTAGTCCAAAAGACAATCTGCGTCATGGTACGGTGCAGGTTTTCCAGGCTCCTCTCTAGAACTGTCTCAGCGTCGGCCTTTCCCAGATCAGATCCCGACCGGGTGATCACATCGCGACCAGCGCGGCCGAGTATGCCCTCGAGCACAGCGCGGCCAAGCTCGAGACTCGACAGCGTTGTGATCTTTGCTGCGTCAAATCCATACCCCCCTATTATGGTGCCCATGCGCAAGGCGAGACTGGTGGAGCGGGTGGCGATACTGACGGCCTTCGCTATCGGCGACGGGAGCAGGGTTTTGCCGGCGTTGTTGTTGGTGAGGTCATGGAGGTGGGCCGTGATATCTTCGTCCGGGATGGAGAGCCCGGTAGGCGTTGCATCGTCCATTTCAACACCGGCTGTGATGGCCACGTCCATGTCGACAGCCATGGCTTACACGCGGCGGGTCGGGGCTAGGAGAAAGAGGGTGGAAGTCGGTGGGTTGGGGGCGCCGCCTTGGCAATCATCACGAAACGAAACACCCCGGAGCTAAGCTAGAGACGAATTCGAGTAATTACCATGATAAGAAAAAAGTGCGAGGGCGAATATGCTTTAGAAAGGAGGAGAACGGTAGTGTGCTGTGCTGGAAAACGGCAACAAGGCCACGCGCGAAGTGGCGGTATGGAGCGGAGCTCGGGCAAAGGCTACATGGAACGCGCCCTCAGTTTAGGATGAAAATTAGATCATGCGTCCCTCCATCGCGTTGGTGGCATTCCTGTCGTCACTGGGACCTCCGTGTCTTTCGTGCGGCACCCGCTCCCATCCCACCTTTAGTCCCGCCATTAAGCTTCGCCCGGGCATGTGATAGCGCGCGGGGCGGTCATCTGCAACGGGCAGAGCTGCCCAGAGCGTTGGTCGCCTCACGCTGGTTCGAGTTTGGCGTGCGTTGGCAACTGCTAACCCCTCTATGATGCTCTCCGCTGTCCTATAGCAGCTGTCTCATGCGGCATCAGGGTTCACGCTGTCTCGATCGATCAACCTGCTCGCTCATCATGATAGATAGGTATGTCGATGGTAATAATCGAGATTTGCAAGGGCTGCTTGTCCGTACAGAGTAGGCGCACCTGAGGCGCAGCGCGCCAGTCCCGTTCAATTGGGAGACATGGATCTCCTGGGGTCTTGGGGACTTGCTGCCACCTCTACCCAGACGTAAGAACTTCGAGGTTGGTGATACCTGGGGGTAAACCTCGGAGTTGGTGGTGCAGGTAAATAACGAGCCGTCTGTTAGACTTTCCGGGGGAAGCACTGATGGGCTTATGACCCGCATCGAAACCTAGAGGCGGCCTCCCTGCAACGTACCCAATCTCCGTACCTATATCCTCTCAGGTGCAACTGGAAGTTGGTGTCCAACAAAGGGCTTCAAGACTTAGAGTGCTCCATTTCTTTTGCTCCGAAAGGACGAACTTGTGAGCCGTACGTACGGTCCGTCATCGTCGGGATCGAGGAAGCTCGAGAATGATGAAAGCGGACTGGAGGCTGAGCAGCTCCCCACTACAGGTGCTATTTTTACCAACTGCCGCTTTCCGCCCTAGCGCTCGCCCGTGGCTGGGCAGGAGGCACGCTCGGCAGGGCCGATTGCAGCGAGTGTTCCAGCTTACAGCGCTGCTTGAAGAAAGCTTCTTGGATTGGAGAGCCAGGGGGTGGCGGGGTCGCAAGCTCACATTCCATTCGTCGGCTTCACTGTTGTCCGAGGGGTAAATTGACGATTCAACGCCAAAGCTGCAATCGTGTTTGAAGTGGTAATTCGCACCTGGATATCTCTTTCTGCGTCCATAGATCGCGTTGTTTTATTCTCTCGATAGAAATCACACTATTAAGATCCAATTGGGTTCAGTATTCTTCCAATCCCTGGTAACTAGATTCCCGAGGCATCGGCCTCTCCGTGCGAAGTTCGGACCCGTTGACCACTGCGCCAGGAACTTTCGCAATCATGACCGAACAGGGGCTCTTCTCGACGGACCTCCTCTCTCCCGAAGTCCAAGCTGCGCTCCCCGAGGGCTACCAGCTCCGCGCGCTCAGGCGCACCGATTACGATACGGGCTTTCTCGATTGTCTCCGAGTGCTGACAACGGTGGGGGATATCACCAAGGAGCAGTTTGAGGACCAGTATGGCTGGATGTCCAGGCAAGACGGCGGCTACTTCATCCTCGTCGTAGAGGACACCAACACTAGCCCGCCCCGGGTCGTTGGAACCGGTGCCTTGATCGTGGAGCGCAAGTTGTGAGTCATTCCCTATGTCCCTAGCCCGCATTGCTCCCGACCTCGAGCTGCGGCTGACACGCCACCTCGTTCTTCAGTATCCATACGCTGGGCTCCGTCGGCCACATCGAGGACATCGCCGTGGCAAAGGACCAGCAGGGCAAGAAGCTGGGCCTGCGCATCATCCAGGCTCTCGACTTCATCGCCGCCAACACCGGCTGCTACAAGACCATCTTGGACTGCAGCGAGCACAACGAGGGGTTTTATGTGAAGTGCGGCTTCCGCCGCGCAGGACTCGAGATGGCTCACTACCACGATACCCCTAAGAGTAAATAGGTGTCGTCCGGGACGCTCCATCCTGCGCAGTGCACTAAGGCTAGCTTAACAGGCACCAATACGTCGAACCTTTAACATCGTGCGACCCAGCGGAACAAGCGCACGTTGTGTCTAGGTCGACGGGGGATTTTAGGCAACGGCCAGCAGCGCACGAAAACGGCCGATAACCTCTACCGGACCATATTGGCAACGGACGGGTCCGCACTACGATGCCACCCTTCCGAGTGGGACAAGATAGATTAGCCGTGAAGTTTGGATCTCCTGGGCATCTCTCGGTTTTGATATGGGCGTTGACGAGGGGGAGGTGGAGGTGGTGGTGCTTTATGTGCAATACGACAAGCTCAGGCGACCATCTCGTTCGGCAATTTGGGCAAGCGACTCCTGTGAGGGGAATGATGGATTAGACTTAGACAAACCTGCTTCTGTTTCGGTCCCTCGAACCGCGCTCCCGTCCCAGTGTCTCGGCTACTATCCCTTAGCTCTGGATGGGCTGTTGCGCCCGATGAGGCCGGCTACGACGTCACACGGGCACCTCTCTCCTCGTACGGCACTGGATCGCTTGGGGACGGCCTTGCAACCCGTCGCGAAACGGGAAACAGCCCGAGCGGCATCGCGGCATCGTTGCTCCTCTTAGCGGCAGTTGCTGCGTTCGGCGCAACGCTGCAGATTGGGCACTGGTGCTCTGGATTGGTCTGGGGTACGTACTGCGGGGGGAGGTTGGCTAGTGGTGGTTGACCTCCAATTCATAACAAACGGGACGGGAACCCCTCCTTCTGGGAACAGAAATTTGACATGTGATGCGTCTCAGCAGGTCACGACGACGCAAACGTGAACGCTCCCACGCATCTCCTCCGCGCCAGCGCATCCTCCACCCTCGAGACCTGCCGTGAATGGTCAGGATGGAGGTATGAGGGAAAAGGGCAATCCAGGAGTGCGGCCGTGTCCATCGTGAGATTGTCGCGAATGTCGTCCAAAACTCCCCATCAGAGCCCCTCAACGAGTCAGGCACTGTTGGGCATGGCCAGCCAAGCCCGTCGCGCAAACGCCTCGCACGCGGCGTGCTTTAGGCCAGGGTCCAACCGCCGGGCGAACGATGGAGGGCTGAGTGGACGGTTTCAGCTCCTCCCAGGCTGGGCGCTCATCGCCCTGTCTTAGCACTGAACCACCCTCCTCTCCACTCCCGCGACCCGAGCCATCTCACCATGCGTCTCTCGTCATCCCCCCTCGGTCGCGCTGCTGCGCTGGGTGGCCCTGGAGAGCAAATGTCCCGCTCACTCTATATATATATATAGAGCCCATCCTCTGCCTCGGTGAACAACCTGACAGACTTGCGCACCACCCATCTGATCTTTTGCCTTGAAGAACACTCTCTGCCAGGTACACTCACACGAACCCGGCCCCGCACCCGAACATTGACTCCGCTCACGGCCCGGACCCGGCTTACGGAAATCCCCAACTCTGAAGCTTTGCGGCGTTCCGGCAGCCCTACAGAACTACTCAGCCAATTGCCCGCTACTGTCGCCATAGCCGCTCCATAAAAGGGGGAACGTTATTGCATTACCTTATCCACCCCTTCGAGTCAAAAACCAATAGCCATATAAGAGGCTTACGCCCTTCCCCGCCTTTTCCGTCAGAATGGCCGAGGAACTCCACGCTTCCATTGCCCGGGTCCGCATTGCTCTCCTGCAGTCGCAGTTAGTTCTCTTGTTTCTCTATTTTAAAGCCCAAAAAGCCTAACCTTGTCTCTCAGAGTCCGTGGCTCTGCTGTTGCTGCTGCTGCCCCCGCCCCTCATAGACGCCGGAGAAGCACCGTCACGGCGATTTGCGTGGGATCCAAGGACGGAGTGCCCCTTTTCGCTAAGCAGAAGGTCGTTCGCGTCGTTTAACGCCGGGTTTCTAGCTGTATCTTATTCTCCTTACTTTTGCATATTTTCTCGGGAAACATCATCTGCATCATGGGCAGCAAGGCAACGGGCAACGATGGCGGGAGTTCTGGCCGCAATTGGATCATGGGTCCCAAGGCGTTCGAGGCAAGGATGCCACATCACGACGGAATCAAGGCGTTGTGGGAGACCAAGTGGAAATTTCCCGTAAGTCATTTGCGCTGCATCTCTGTATACCTACCTACTTGCTTGTAAAATTCAAAATCCTGGAAACCAAGACTGTGTTCTCTGTTGTGATATGATATTGATTCGCCTCAAGTGCAGCAAAGTAGTGTATCCCTTTCACGACGGGGCGTACGAGGACTTTGAGCCTATATTCAACCACCTGATCCAAGTAAACACCTCCCCCCTCCCCCCCTTTTCTCCTCCTTCCTTTCGGCCCCCTTTGACCCCTGCCCAGAACAACATCAACGACGGCACTTCCACTGAGTACACTGAGGCCTTCTTCCCCATCGCCGAAGCCCTCACCGCCAAAGGCGACGCCGCCCTCGCCTCAGGAGATCCCACCGCAGCCTCCGCTCTCTACCTGCGCGCCTGCACCGTCTACCGCATTGCGCGCTTCCCATACATCACGGCCTTCCCCGAGATCAACAACACCCCGAAATGGGCCGCCTGGGAAGCCCAGAAGCGCGTCTACACCAAAGCTGCCTCCACCTGGTCCATCCCCCTCGAGGAGATCGATGTCCCACACGTCCACGCCAAGGGTGCCGACAGACCCACCATCCCGGTGTACGTCCGCGCCCCCAAGGCCGCCGGGAAGTCTCCCGCGGTGATCCTCATGACCGGCCTGGACGGCTACCGCCCTGATAACACCGTCCGGTGCGAGGAATTCCTCGCGAGGGGATGGGCTGCCGTGGTGGTGGAGATCCCCGGCACGGCGGACTGTCCTGCTGATAGCGCGGACCCGGAGAGCCCCGATCGGCTGTGGAGTAGCTTGCTGGACTGGATGGAGAAGGAGGGAAGGTTTGAGATGGGACAGGTGTTGGTTTGGGGGCTGAGCAGTGGCGGGTATTATGCCATTCGCATTGCGCATACGCATCGCGAGAGGCTGGTGGGGAGTATTGCGCAGGGGGCGGGGTGTCATTATTTCTATGATAGGGAGTGGTTGGAGAAGGCGGATGGACATGAGTATCCCTTCCAGTGAGTAACTTGTTGTTTTGTTGGGTTGGGTTGTGGGGAAACAAGGGATGATGCTGATTCGAGTAATAGGTTGACTCCGGCTATGGCGATCAAGCATGGATATAAGACCGTCGAGGAGTACAAGGAGGGAGTGCAGAAGAAGTTCTCGCTGCTGGAGACGGGTATCATTCAGCAGCCGTCGACGAGGCTGTTACTGATCAACGTAAGTTCTGCGGTTCGGGCTAAAGAAGGGGTGGTACTAATGTTTTGATGATAGGGCACTCTTGATGGCTTGATGCCTATCGAGGATTCGATGATGTTGTTCGAGTATGGCTCGCCCAAGGAAGCGAGGTTCTTCACGGGTGCACTGCACATGGGATACCCGATGGCCAACGCTTCTGTGTACCCTTGGATGGAGGCTGTCATGGCTTCGGCCAAGGCTAAAAACTGAGATGGTTGCCAATGAAAGGTTTGACTTGGTTTTGCTCAGTATTGGCTTCATAGCTCATATATGGCAGTTCAGTTTCTGATTTGCGAGATAGACGCTCAGGGGGTGCCAGTTATTTAAAAATTGGGAACGCAGTACTCCGACTCTTACCGTCCCATCCACCCACCGTCGACTACCAATATATGACCACTGACGTAGCCGCTTGCTTTGCTAGCAAGATATACCGCCGTCCCCTTAAAGTCGTCGGGGTTCCCCCACTGTTCTGGTTAGCGAATCCCTATCTAAACAGGATATGAGCAGATGCTCTTACCCTTCCCGCGGGTATCCTTGCGCTGATGCTCTCCAAGCGTGCGGGATCATTCAGCAACGCCGTGTTCATATCGGTCTCAATGTATCCCGGCGCAACAGCGTTAACTGTCACGCCGCGAGATGTCCACTCGTTGGCAAAGCTCTTGGTCAGCTGGCCAACAGCACCCTTGGACGCCGCGTAGGCGGGCACCGTCAGGCCGCCCTGGAAGGTGAGCAACGAGGCAAAGTTGATGATGGATCCCCTGCGACCCGTTACAGGCGATGGCTCGAGCTGAAGCATGTGTGCGCCAAAGTCGCGGCAGAGAGTAAAGACGGTGCTGAGGTTGACCTGGATCACATCGTTGAAATCGGAGTCGAGAAACTTCTCGCAAGGGTTCCGGCGCTGGATGCCGGCGCAATTGATAAGGATTCGGACCTCATGGCCGTCGGCCAGGATCTTGGGCGCCAACTTAGTGACATCGTCGGCGGAGCTGAGGTCGGCCGTGTAGACGCTTGCTTTGCGGCCAAGAGCGCGGATGGTGTCACGGGTGGCGGTTGCACTCTCGTCTCTCTTTCATTTTCTCGATTATCACATCAGCTTGAGTCCAATTGAGATGAGATAGGGGGCTGGTTGGGCAAACCTGGACAAGGAGGATGTCCGCGCCGGCTTCGGCGAGGGCGATGGCGACTGCCTGCCCGATGCCCCGCGTTCCGCCCGTAACAACGGCCGTGTGGCCTGAAAGGGAGAACATGTCCTTGACGCTCGCCATTTCGTCTGCTTCTTTTTGGGTACCGAAGGTATGGAGTAAAACTGGAGCCTAAAACCACTCCCGCTATGTTTTAGAGATTTGTCGTTTTCTCAAGTCTCCTCACTGAAGCTACTCGTCTTCGGTGCATTGAATGGAAGTTAGCTTGCGTACCTACATTGGGCCAATTCCCGCCCGAGCGGTCCCGGCCAGTCACCCACAGCGGTTCTCGGATCAGGTAAATTCCCCAGCGATGCTAGTACCCGACCCGCTGCGGCGTCAACTGCCAGTCTCCAAGCTTTACAGCCAGGAAGATGCCGAGTGACCTCCACTCCTCGACCCGCACCTGGGCTCCCACTTCCTTCCTTCTATGCCACTTCAACCCGTCCCCCCTCCTCGCCAAAGGGATTGCATCCTCCCCACGTTTTAGGCCCCTTGGATCTTACTGACCTCCATGCGGATGAATTTCCCTCATCCAGTCGTTCACTGATGGAAATCAACCACGGGACCCGCGCAGGGCTTGTGATCGTCAACATTTTCCTCGTTCTTTTCCTGTTCCTGGTTCAATTGCAATGGGCTCTCCCGGAGGCCCGCGGGTAGAGCGCTTGTCTAGTGCCGCTCTTTGCATCGGCCCATAGACTGAGACTAAGAGACATCCTCCCATCCTTGTACCTGTCTCTACCTATATCATGTCGCCTCTCGATGTCCTCTCACGGCCGTCAGCATTCCCTCATACTGCCATATCCTCCCCTAAGACGCCAAGACCCCCCATACCTACCCCCTTCCATCGCCATCGCCATAGACACCAACACCATGGCCACCCCCAAAGTTAGAGCCTCCATCCTCCACGGAGCCCGCGACCTACGAGTGGTATGACGTGCTCCCCTCCGCCCCCGCCCCCCTTTTGTCCCTCCCCCAACTCACACCCCCTTTCCCCCT